>VOFC01000982.1_pt1 | contig 24000 bp, 36 predicted proteins | sample 5384161 | NCBI WGS metagenome assembly VOFC01 (sample SAMN12384722, study PRJNA508395) | human gut metagenome | isolation source: healthy gut B | host: Homo sapiens | reverse complement strand
TCCTAAACTCTCTTGTAATTTAACTGTTCTTTCTTCTTTATTTTTATATTGTAAAGTTATTTTTATTTTTCCGCTCTTTCCTGCTATATCATTTGCAGAAATTTCTTCACCATCTAATTCGTATTTTACTTCACAAGATATTGGTAATTCTTTATCTGTATTTCCTTGATAATATATATCATTTTTATTTGCTTTCCATTCAAATGTTGTTACCATTTTGTGTATATGTTTCATCACCACTTGTATTTTTTACATTTAATAAATCTGATAAATCTCTAATTATTTCTTCATCTTCTGTATTTTTAATGTGAGTACTTACTATTGTCTCATAATTTTTTCCAGAAGCATCTAATTTTGAATATACAGTCTCATCTTTTGTATATCCTAATACTGGTAAAGTATATCCTACCATTGAAAAATAATAATGTTCCAGAAACCACTTTTGAAATTATTTTATTATTCATTTTAAACCCCTACCTTTCTCATTCCAACTGTTGTCTTGCATATTAGCTTATCAAATAACATTAAAAATGCTGGCAAAATCATAATTACTGTAATCATACTGATAATAGCGCCTCTTGCCATCAATGTACATAGTGAAGCTATCATTCCAATTTTTGAGCAAATTCCTACACCAAATGTTGCTCCAAAAGAAACATAATCCACTTACTATAATAGAGCTGATTGATGTTCCTAATGCCTCCCTTACCGCTTCTTTTTTTTGTCTTTTCCTTCTTTTCTCAAATTGATATATTTTGTTGTTATCAATATTGCATAATCTATTGTCGCTCCTAATTGAATTGTTCCAATTACGATTGATGCTATAAATGGTAATGTAGTATTTGTATATGTTGATATTCCCATATTTAAGAATATTGCAAATTCTATTACAATCATTAATATTACAGGTAATGATATTGATTTTAAAACAAATATCATTATTACAAATATAACTGCAATTGATACACTATTTACACTATTAAAATCATGGTCACTAATTTCAACCAAATCTTTCATTAATGGTCCTTCTCCTGCAAGAAGTGCATCTTCATCATATTCTTTTATAATAGAATTTATTTTATCAACTTGTTCATTTAGTTCATCTGTTGCCAATTCATAATCTGAACTAATAACAATTAATTGATACTCTCCTGTTTGGAAAACAGATTTTATATCTTCTGGTATTATCTCTTCTGGTATTCCACTTTCAGTTATTTTTGAATATCCAAGTGCAAATTCTACACCATCTAAATCGTCTATTTTATTTAACATTTCATTTACTTTATAATTTGGTATATCTTTATCTATTAAAGCTATTTCTGTTGATACCATATTGAATTTATCTTGTAATGTATTAGTTGCCTCTATACTTTGCAAAGTATCTGGTAATGTTTTATTCAAATTATAGTAAACCTCAATATTTGAGTATCCATATACTGCAAATGGTACAATTATTAAAAATGCTACAATAATTGCTTTATAATGTTTAATATTAAAATCTCTCAATTTTTTAAATTTTGGAAGTATCTCTTTATGTTTTGTTTTTTCTATCCATTTATCAAATATTAAAAGCATTGCTGGTAATACTGTAACTACTGATATAACTCCTAATAAAACACCTTTTGCCATTACAATTCCTATATCTTTTCCTAATGTTAAATTCATACTGCATAATGCTAAAAAGCCTGCTATTGTAGTTAAAGAACTTCCTATTACAGATACTAGTGTTTTTGATATTGCATGTGCCATTGCTTCATCATTATTTGAATAATTTTCTTTTTCTGCTTTATAACTGTGGTATAAGAATATTGCAAAATCCATTGTTACCCCTAATTGTAAAAACAGCACTAATTGCTTTTGTTATATATGATATTTCTCCTAATAATATATTTGATCCCATATTGTATAAAATTGCAATACCTATACTTGCTAACAAAAATATTGGTGCAAGATATGAATCTAATGCAAATTGTAATACAATCATACATAAAATAACTGCAATTATAACATATGTTACAATTTCTGACTTAGCTATATATTTTGTATCTAATACTAATGCTGACATTCCACTTATTTTACATTGTTTATCTGTGACTTTTCTCATTTCTTCTATTGTATTTAAAGTTGTATCTGAAGAAATTCCGTCTTTAAATGTAACTAAAATCATTGTGTCCCCATCTTTATATGCAATGTCTTTTACTTCGTCTGGTAACATTTCTACTGGAACATTTGCTCCAAGCAAGTCTGCTACACTTACTACTTTTTTCTACATTTTCTAATTCTTTAAATTTATTCTCTAATTTTTGAATATCTTTTGTACTCATATTTTCTGTTACGATTATAGAATATGAACCCATATTAAATTCATTTTGTAATATGTTTTCGCCTTGAACTGTTTCTACCTCGTCAGGTAAATATGCTAAAATATCATAGTTTACTCTTGTTGCCATCATTCCTATTACTGATGGTATTAAAAGTAGTAAAGCTATGATAAATATCAATTTTTATGCTTACATATTTTTTCGCCAAATTTCAACATTTTTTATATCTCCTCTCTTTATGACTGTTAGTCACTTTTTTATATTATATTACTTTTATGACCATTGGTCAATAGTTATTACAATATTTTCATAATTTTAATAATAAATTATTACAGTTCAGTAAGAAAATATACGATTATCTTGACTAACAGTCAAAGTTATGGCATAATAAACTTAATGATATCTAGGATATTAAACATATAGTTTTAACATATCTTACCAACAAAGAAAGGATTATAATAATGAAAAATGATAAATTTGAAAAAGAAAATAGATTATTAAATACTGCTTTTAAATTATTCACAGAAAAAGGAATTAAAGAAACGTCAATTCAAGATATAGTAGACTCTGCCGACGTTGCAAAAGGCACTTTTTACTTATATTTTAAAGATAAATATCAAATTAGAGATATACTAATCGCAAAAAAAATCCGAAAAACTTTTTTCAGATGCTCTGAATTCTTTAAGAAAAACATATATTACAAATTTTTCTGACCAAATTATATATATTATAAATTATGTAATTGATGAATTAACAAAAAATCCATTACTATTAAAATTTATTTCTAAGAATTTATCTTGGGGAGTCTATAATAAAACTATACTAAAATTACAAGATAAAGTTGAAGAAAACAACCTATACAATTTATTTATGCAAGGCATTAAAGAAAATAATGTAAAATTAGAAAATCCTGATGTAACACTATTCATGATAATTGAACTTGTTGGCTCTACATGTTTCAATTCTATTTTATATAAAGACCCTCTTTCAATAGAAGATTACAAACCATATCTATATAAAGTCATTCGCAACTTGTTAGAAAATTAATAAAATAAAATCAAGCATAAATACACTAGAGTATATATAATAAGTTTGCGTGGACTTTAGACTTTACACAAATTATTATATATACTCTTTAAAATATTTTTAAACTCGCGTATTTTATAAAATCACCTCAATATTTTCGGCATCTTCTTTCTAATAGCAATAAGTGTACCTCTAACAGAAAATGCCCTTGGATCTCCAGATGGGCTAAGTAAAACAGGTTCTATTTTTGTTCCTTTTATAATTCCTAAATCTAATAATCTTCTTTTTATTCCTTCAACACATTTTATATCATTTACCTTACCTACAATATTAATTGGTAATTTATCTAAACTCATTCTATTCATTTTATATAATTTTCCTCCCAAAGCTAATATATATAACTAAATTTTTAAATACAAATTGGTCCAAAATTCGATTATACTATATTATATTTTGTCGAATTATAAAAAGTGAACAAATAGAGCTAGATTATAGCAAAACAAACTTTGCCAAAATCTAGCTCTAAACTGTACTCAATCTTTTAATAAATAATTTAATTTTATTAAATTTTATGTTCTCTAGTAAAAATTTCTGCATCTTCATTCATTTCTTCTTTAACATTTTCTATAATTTGTTCTAAAGATATATTTTCTTCATTTTCTTTTAATTTCTTAAGAACTTATCCTTCACTTCATCCTCTGTAAATAACTCTTTTATTTTTTTTCCCCTTCTTCATTTTTCATAATTATATATTTCTAAAACAATATCTTCCACTGTTCTTCCATTACTTAAGTTATCTCCATAATTTTCTGCATGTTCATGAGTTATTGTATTCTCATCTCCGTCAAAATCCTTTACATTATCTGGGTTACACCCTTCCTCTGTATGTTCTTCTATTTCATTTTGTACTTTATCTTTTTTGATATATTCCTTTATTTTTATTCATTATTTCTCTTGTTTCAATTGGAATAACTTGTGTCTTTGAAGTTTCAATTTGAATCCCTATATTTTCATTCTCTTCTGCTGTTTTTTGATAATAAAATGCATTAACATTACCTTGATTATTTTCAAATCCAATACTTGCTCCATTCGATTTTCTTGTAAATACTGATGTATCTCTATTATCTCTTGTTGCTGTTCCATCTGCTCTTATTTTTGATTGTTCTCTACTAGCATTATTTCCAACCGTATTATCTAAATCAAACTCATCATTTAGTACTTTTGCATCACCATCTCTTGTAATACCAACTATTGAATATGTTGTATTTTTTCTATTATTTTCACTTTTGGAAATATCATTTACTTTATCAGAATATATAATTTCCAAGCTATCATACTCATCTAAGTCTAATTTTTTACCTAAACTCTCTTTACCATCTGTTAATTTATTTAAATCTATTTTTTGAATACCATTTACTTTTACCTGTTCTGTTTGTTTTTTAGATAATGTATTTTCTTTTGAATTAGCTTCTACTGCTTCTTCTCTTTCCTTACTTTCTAATTTATTTAATGAATTATTTTCTATTTCTTGCTCTGATGTATTATTTAATAATTCTTTAACACCATTCAATTTATCTAATTCAAATTGTTGAAATTTATCACTATATATTGATTTCCCACTTCTAAAGCCGCAGCAATACAATTGTTATTTAAATAATAATTAATTATTCTTTTTGTAGATACTGTTCCATCTGGATTTCTTTCTTCTATTTCTTTTTCTACTTCAAAAAAGTGGCTCTTCTAAACCTTTTCCATTTATTTTGTCTTTCCAACTTACTTTTCCAATAAATTTTATATCTAAAGTTTTTATTTTTATATTTTCTTTTTTGATTTTTAGCTGATTCATTTTCTAATGTATCTCTAAAATCCTCTTCAATCTTTAGTATTTCTAATTCTTTTTTTATTCATATTCTTGTTCCTTTCTTACTTTGCTAAAGAATATATAACTATTAATTCATTCTAAATTATATCTCATAACATTAACTATATTATATCACAAAAAAAGAAATAAAAATATGATTTTCTATTTCTTTTTAATTCTAAAATAGCATAGAATATGCTAAATAGACAATCTATTTATATCATATCCTATGCTTGTTGTAAACATAATTTTAAATTTTTATTAAACTTTTCATCACAAAATTCGACACCAAATAAATTCATATAACATCAACTTACTATTTTTACTCACTCAACTGATACTTACTCATCCAATATCCAGTCAATTGTACCTCTCCATTATCTCCCCATGTAAACGCCTCTGGCACTTTATATCCTGCTGAGCAATTATCATTAGTTATATCTGTAGTTATAAAGTTTACATCTGTTCTTTTTTATTGTCTAAGCTTTCATTTTCTCTATCTTCCAAAATTCTATATTCATATCTTGGAATCCATACAAAATAGCTCTCTGTTCCATTTGCTGTTGTCACTATATTTGCCCATTTCCTATTACTATAATCATACCAATTACTTGGAGCACTTTTCTTAATTGATACTCTTTCTTTTTTCTGTTCCATCATCATTATAAATTACATAGAATGTTGTATCTTTGTCAAACCCTGTTAAATCTGGTGCATATACATCTGTTGTCTTTATTTTTTTTTTGTAATAGCTCCTACATATTCATTTGTTGAAGCATTTCTTGCTATAATATTAACTGTATATGTTGTATTTAAACTTAGCCCTGTATAACTATATTTTTCTGTTGCACTTGTTCCATCATGAACTTTATTTCCATTTAAATAATATTCATATTTCATTGATACTGGAACTGAATTACCACTTCCATCTTCGATTGTTAATGCTGTTCCTGTTATATCTCCAATTCTAATAACATTTCCACCTGCTGATATTTCTGCATTAATCCTAGCTGTTGCTTCCTCTGTTGATAATTGATATTTTGACATCCAATATCCTGTTAATTGTTTTTCTCCGTCATCTCCCCATGTAAATGCTTCTGGAATTTGATATCCTGTCAAAGTCTCTGTTCCAGTTCCTAAAATAAACTGAACATTAGACCTTTCACTAGTTTGGTCTAAAGAATATTGATAACGTGGAATCCACACATAATAGCTCTCCATACCATCATTTCTTGTTACAATATTTGCCCATTCTGAATAAGTATAATTATACCATTGTGATGGTGGATCCTGACTAATTGGTATTTCATTATGTTCTACTCCATTTTCATCCCAATATACATAGAATGTTGTATCTTTATCAAATCCAGTTAAATCTGGTGGATTCACTTCTGTAAGTTCAAATTTTTTGTCATACTTCCTACAATACTTCCATTTGCATCTAATGCTGTCACATTAATTATATTTACATCATTTGGCATTGTATTATCAAATGAATAATTTTCTAATGTATTTGATTCGTGAACAATTTTTCCATTAATTGCATATGTGTACTTGGTTGCATTTGTAGTATTATTTGTTAAATTATTTACATTAAAATGTGTTCTACTAGCAGCCAAACTATAATTTATTTTATATTCATCTAATTCAGACAATTGATATTTACTCATCCAATATCCTGGAATAATTAAAGGTTCATCCTTATTGTTTTCCCAACTAAAAGCCTCTGGTAACTGATATCCTTGTTCTTTCAATTCCTTATATGTCAATTTTGTTCCAGTAACTCCGTCAATATATTCATTATCAGTATTTATAAATTTAACATCCATTCTTTCGTTTCCGACTACTGAATTACTTTCATCAACTTTATATACATATCTTGGAATCCATACATAAAAACTATCAACTCCATTACTTTCCGAATAAATATTAGCCCAATTTTGATTTTTGTAATCATACCAATTTTGTGGTTTATCATATGTTAACCAATTTCCAGGAACTAAGTTTCCATTACTATCAGCATATATGTATCTAGTATTTTCTTGTACAAATCCTGATACATCTGGCTCATTTACATATAATCCATTTATTAAAGTATAATTTCCTGCTATCCTTGGAATTTCAAAGTGTAAAATCTCTGTCTGCTCCTCTTTGTCTTTTAACTTTATTTTAAATTCATAATCCTTCTTATCAATTGCAACATAATCAATTGCAACAGTCATTTTTCCATTACATTTTAATTCAACTTCACTATTTGTTTGTTGGCTAATATACTTAATTGTTTCAATACCTTCTACACTATTAACTTTTATAAGTATTTTACAAGCTTCTCCATCTTCCATTAATTCTTTTTTATTTCGTATTCAATTAATGACTTACTTTCTAATTGTTTAATTCTAATTTGATTAACTATTTGAGTTGTTATAACAGTAATAAAAGATGCTAATAAAAAGTATACTAGCAACTATTAACATTATTTTTTATTTATTTTTAAGTTACTAAATCTCTTATTAGCATTTTTCATAATTAATCTAATCCTTCCTTGCAAAATTTTACTCTAATTATTAGTTTTTATATATTTCTGATATTTATAAAAATAAAAATGTAGTACTCTGTGTTATAATATTATTTGCCTTTTACTCACTTAGTTGATACTTGCTCATCCAATATCCTGTTAATTGTTTTTCTCCATTATCTCCCCATGTAAACGCTTCTGGCACTTTATATCCTGTTGAGCAATTGTCATTAGTTATATCTGTAGTTATAAAGTTTACATCTGTTCTCTTATTATCTAAACTTTCATTTTTTCTATCTTCCAAAATTCTATATTCATATCTTGGAATCCATACAAAATAGCTCTCTGTTTCATTTGCTGTTGTCACTATATTCGCCCATTTTCTATTACTATAGTCATACCAATTACTTGGAGCATTTTTTCTTAATTGATACTCTTTCTTTTTCTGTTCCATCATCATTATAAATTACATAGAATGTTGTGTCTTTGTCAAACCCTGTTAAATCTGGTGCATACACGTCTGTTGTCTTTATTTTTTTTTGTAATAGCTCCTATATATTCATTTGTTGAAGCATTTCTTGCTATAATATTAACTGTATATGTTGTATTTAAACTTAGCCCTGTATAACTATATTTTTTGTTGCACTTGTTCCATCATGAACTTTATTTCCATTTAAATAATATTCATATTTCATTGATACTGGAACTGAATTACCGCTTCCATCTTCTGATGTTAACGCTGTTCCTGTTATATCTCCAATTCTAATAACATTTCCACCTGCTGATACTTCTGCTCTAATTTTAGCAGTACTTTCTTCTGTTGATAATTGATATTTTGCCATCCAATATCCTGTTAATTGTTTTTCTCCATTGTCTCCCCATGTAAATGCCTCTGGAATTTGATATCCTTCATCAGTCTTTGTATCTGTTCCTTTAATAAATTTTACAGAAGATGTCTCTGTATTTTGATTTAAACTATATTGATAACGTGGTATCCACACATAATAGCTTTCAAGTCCATCATTTCTTGTTACAATATTAGCCCAATTTCTTGTAGCATAATCATACCAAGCTTCTGGTGCATTTTGGCTAATTGGAATTTCATTATGTTCTATTCCATTTTCGTCCCAATACACATAAAATGTAGTGTCTTTATCAAAACCTGTTAAATCCGGTGGATTTACATCTGCAACTTCATATAATTTTGTCATACTTCCTATAATACATCCATTTGAATCCAATGCTGTTACATTTACTGCTTTATTTCCCTTAGCTAATCCTGTAATTGTATAATCATCTGGACTATTACTTTCATGTAAAATGTTTCCATTAACAGCATACGTATATTTAGCAATTGCTTTATCTGTACTAGTTGTTATCTCTTGTATTTTTATAGATGATGTTGTTGCTACTGTTTTATAATTAACAGTATAATTATCTCCATTAACAAATTCAGATAATTGATACTTACTCATCCAATATCCTGGAATTGATGTTTTATTAGAATCATCATCTCCCCATATAAAAGCCTCTGGTAATTGATATCCTTGTGATTGTAATGTGTTCCAATCTGTTTTTTCATCCGTATTTGGATCTTTATAGCTATTATCTATATCAACAAATTTTACATCCATTCTCTCATTTCCAGTAACAGATTTTTCATCATCTATTTTATATACATATCTTGGAATCCAAACATAGTAACTCTCTATTCCTTCTGATTCTACAAAAATATTAGCCCACTTTTGATTTTTATAATCATACCAATCATTATCTGGTTTTTATTAATCCAATTACCTACAACTAAATTTCCATTTACATCTTTTACATATCTTGTATTTTCTTTTATAAAACCTTCATTTAATTGTGGTGTACACAAGTAAACTCCATTTACTAATTCATATTTTCCATTAACAACTTTAATTCCTGTATTATCATCTTGACTATTGTATTCCCAAATAGCAATTCCAATTTCCTGACACCATTTAGTTTGATTAGAATTATTCTTTATTTTACTTTGTGAAACGTAATATAGTTTATTTTCATAAACTATTACATACTCTTCTTCTGTTTTTCCAACATTTTTTAGTAATTTTCTAATGTCTTGCACATTATTTTCATCTACATCTAATTCTTCATCTTGTATAATATTTTTTAAAACCTTTCCAGCATATATTTTAATTTCTTCGTTGCTATCAAGGTTATTTATTTTTTGTTCTGTTAAATACATATCATATTCTTCTGCAATTGCTGACATTTTTGATTTAAATGATGCTTCTTTTGCTCTTTGAAATAGTCCATTTTCTCCTGTTATTACATTTATAACTACCATTGATAATATTAGCAATATAACAATTGTTACAACTAAAGCTATTAAGGTTATTCCTTTTTTATCTTTTAATTTTAACCTTTTATTTTTCAATTTTATCTCCTATTTAGTTCTTTAGTATTTTATAGTCCTGTACCTACAACTATAACTGCACGGGTTGGTAATTTTGAATCTTCTCTCGGTACTGCACTAGAAGCTCCATTACCATAATAAGCAAAAATACTTTTGTAAGCTCGACACAAAACAGTTATTGAATGATTAAAATATTGACCTATTCCACCAGTACCATGCCAAGCACTTGTTTCTATTGTTGCATCACCAGGCTTTCTTTCATAATTCATATAGTCATATTCATTTTTATATCTATTTGCAACATCTCTACTATACATAAATGATGTATCATTTGTAACAGCCGAAACTTTTTCATAATTAGATGTATTAATTACTATTCCAGTAGAGTTACCGGTTGTAGTTCCTCCATTTTCTATTTTATTTGGATTTCCATATGCAGAAGCAGAAAGTATTGCCATTGCACCATATTCTGTATTTTTTTCCATATGAATATCCAAATCTGTAGAATTCCCCATTAAATTAGTTGTATTAATACTATCAGTTCTTCCTAAAGTTCCTCCTAATTCTTGCATCTGTCTAATTTGTATCATCCAATCTTTTGAACTTTTAATTTCAGGTGTTCCTACATTAGATTGTAACGCAGCATTTGCTTTATTTGGTATAATACGTCCTGATAATATAGTCCCAAATACCATTGCTGTTAAAATTTTGTTTTTTACTTTCATAATTTCCTCCCCATCTTTTGTTATTTTTATTTTTCCAAATTTTAAACGTTTAAAACATTATATATTAAAATTTTGTTTTTCCTCATTTCTTTCTTTTGTATTATATAAATTTAAATACGTTTTTTATCAATTGTAATTTTACCATTAGTAAAACAATTTGTAAATATTTTTTGTATTTTTTGTCAATTTATAATAGATATTTATCAAATATAAAATCATTCACAAAATTTGTAAAAGGTTATACTATAATGAATAAGTAAATTAAAACAAGAAATAGAAAGGATATATTTTATAATGAAGAAAAAAGAATATTAATGAGCATATCGGAAAAATATGCCAATACTATAGACAAAAAAACAATTTAACACAAAATCAAGTTTCAGAATTAACAGGATTAGAACCAAGGCACATTAGTCAAATTGAAAGAGGAATGTCAAAAGGTAGTATAGATACATTAATAAAATTATGTAATGCATACAAAATTACTCCAGATATTATCTTATACGATTTATTAGATGATGAAATTAAAAATTCCATTTCTATATATGATGAAAAATTTAAAAAGCTCAGTAAAAGAGATAAAGAAAGTATATTATATTTTATTGATTATTTTTTAGAAAAATAAAAACTTATAAATAAGGCAAAAATTCAATTTATAAGTTTTTTGTTTTTTTATAATAGTTATTTAAAAATGTCTTTAGCATGCTTTTCTCCTAAATAATATGAAAAAAAGCAAAATAATATTCTTCTGTTTCATAAAATAATTTTATAATTTTATTAAAATCATCTTTCTGTTTTTCAGATAATGTAGCTTCTAAATTATCAATTCTATCAAAAAGTTCCTTGTATTTTTTATTATAATCTTCATATTTTTTTAATTTATAAACTTTATTTTCTATCATATTACTAATAAATTTATAATCATAATTTTCAAAACATTTCATTTTATCACACATAACATATCCTCTTTAAATTTTTTATATAATGTATTTTTTCCAAATTTTAAGTTTCTAAACATAAATTTACAATTTCTTACTATTGACACATATAATAATATATACTAAAATAAAAATTAGAAAAATCTTAATACAAAGGACGCTTTTTAATGGATAAATTATTACAAAAAATATATGCTGATAAATATTTTATTAGTATAATTTCAGATATGATAGAAAATAATACTGTAAAACAAATGCATGATTTTAAACAACATTATGAAACAAACTGTTTTGAACATTGTTTAGTAGCATCTTATTATTGCTATTTATTGTGTAAAAAATTTAATTTAGATTATATTTCTTGCAGTAGAGCTGCTATGGTTCATGATTTATTTTTATATGACTGGCGTAAAAGGCAAAATGGTAGAAAAGGTCTCCATGCTTTTACTCATCCACAAACTGCATATGACAATGCTTCTAAATTATTTGATTTGAATGAAAAAGAAAAAGATATTATTGTAAAACACATGTGGCCAGTAACTTTAGCTTTACCAAAATATAAAGAAAGTTATATTTTGACTTTAGTAGATAAATATTGTGCTTTGAATGAATCTTATCAAGAAATCTTTAATCGTTTTTGTCAGAAAAAAGTATTTAGGTATGCTTATGTATTTTTATGCTTATTGTTTATTAAATTATAAAGATACTTTTACCCCATTTTACAAAGTAAAATGGGGGTATTTTTAAAAATTCTCATCTAGCAAAAAATCTATAATATTTTTATGAATAATTCCATTTCTTGAAAAATCTATTTTGTCTAAACTTATTACATACTTTGGATAATTATCATCTATAGAATCAAAAGCTCCAAATTCCCTTTCTATTACTTTTTCATCTGCAAGTATATATGTGACTTGTATATATTTAATTTCATTAAACTTTTTGGCAATAAAGTCTACTTCACCTTTTTTTAGTTTTTCCTATATAAACATCGTATCCTCTTGTAATTAATTCATTATAGACCACATTCTCTAGAGCAAAAGTTCTATTTATATCAAAATTATTATTTTTTATTTGAGCGATTCCTAAATCTGTCATATAGTATTTATTTAATGTTTTTAACACTGCTCTTCCATGTATATCATATCTATAAACCTTTCTTATTATTAATGCCTTACATAATGCTTCTAAATAATTATATAGTGTTACAGTAGATACATCTCTTCCAACTAATGGTGAATGGATTAAGAATGTTTTTTCTACACCAACACCGTAAGATGTTTTTCTTACTGTAAATGTTTGGTTAACTCCTCCACCTTGAACTTTAATTATAATTCCTTCGAAAACTTGGATTCTTTCTTTGTTTCCTTCTTTAATTCTAACATGTACTTTTACTGTATTACCAACTTTTAATTCTGGTATTTTATTCTTAAGTTGTTCGTGTTCTATTGATTTAATAATATCCATTTTACATTCCTTTCTTGAGGCACTATTCGTTTGGAAAAATTGTTATTTGACTAGGCAAACAAAATTTAAATTTATGATACGTGCGTTTGCACGTTGATTAAATTTAAATTGAAGTTTAACGACGTCAAATGATAATTATTTTTTCAAACTTTACCTCCTTTTTTTTATGAGCGGTGCCTACTTGGTTTGGCACGTCATTCCTATTTTTTCTAAAATTTTCTTATCCTCATCAGATAAATCAACTTTTTCCAAAAGGTCTGGCCTTTTTTCTAAAGTTCTTTTCAAACTTTGCTCTCTTCTCCACTTGTCTATCATTTGATGGTTACCTGAGCGTAATACTTCTGGAACTTGTTGTCCTTCAAAAATTTCTGGTCTTGTATACTGTGGATATTCTAAAAGTCCTTGTGAAAATGATTCTTCTGTTGTCGAACCATCTTTCAAAACTCCTTCTACATATCTACTTACAGAATCGATTAATACCATTGCTGGTAACTCTCCTCCTGTTAATACATAATCACCAATTGAAATTTCTTCGTCAACTATGCTGTCCAGTACTCTCTGATCAATTCCCTCATAATGACCACATAGAAGAATTAAGTGTTCTTGTTTTGATAGTTCCTCTACTTTTTTGTTGGTCTAATTTTTTTCTTGTGGCTTGTGGCGACATATAGATAACTCTTGTTCTTGTTGATTTTCCAACATTTTCTGTCTTTTCTATTTTCTTTAAATTTGTAACATTCCTTACATCTTTAATATTTGAAATAACAGATTTATATGCATCATAAACAACATCTGGTTGAATTACCATTCCAGCACCACCACCATAAGGAGTATCATCAACTTTTTGTGTTTATTTTTTGAAAAATCTCTAATATTTATTAAATTAACATTTATTAGTCCTTTTTCTTTTGCTCTTCCAATTATGCTCTCATTTAAAATATTGAACATTTCTGGAAAAAGTGTTAAAACATCAAATTGCATTTAATTTATACCCCCATAACAACGCTAAACAGCAGTTATTTTTTAAACTAACCCTTTAAGCAAATGTGCAACTATCTTCTTTTCTTCTAAATTAATTTCTTTAATTACATCAGATATTGCAGGCAATAATAATTGTTTTCCAAGTTCGTCTTTTACAACATATATGTCACAACTTCCACTATTAAAAACATCATCCAATTTACCAAGCAATTTGCCTTCATCAGAATAAACATCTAATCCAATTAAATCAACAATATAATATGTACCTTCTTCAAGTTCAGGTTCATCTTGTCTATTAATTTTTAAATATGAATTACGCAACAATTCTGCATCTTCCACTCTGTCTATCCCTTTGAATTTGATTAATACCATATCTTTATGATATTTTACTTCTTCAATTTCATATTGTTTTTTAGTTTTATTTGATTCAACATATACTTTTTCTAAGTTATCAAATCTGGTTATATCATCTGTAAAAGGTTTGACTTTGACCATTCCTTTTATTCCAAATGTATTAACTATTTGACCTATTTCTAAAAATTCTTGCATTAAAATTATTTCCTTTTTTATAAATTTAAATTTTGAAAAAATTGTTATTTGACTTATACCAAATGGCAATTATTTTTCAAATTTCTAATCAATAAATTCTACAGAAACTTTCTTATGTTCTCTAGCACCAACTGATTTTGCAACAGTTCTTATAGATTTTGCAAGTCTTCCTTGTTTACCAATTACTTTACCCATATCTTCATTTGCAACTTTTACTTCAAATACTACAGATTTTTCATCTTGCTTTTCAGTTATTTCAACTGCATCTTTGTTATCAACAAGATTTAAAATTATAGTTTCAATAATTTCTTTCATAGCTAAATATCCTTTCACTACGTCTCAATTTATCATTGCATTAAACTCTAATGACAATAACAAAATTATTTTGCTGCATTTTCAATTAATTTTTTAACAGTATCTGTTGGTTTTGCACCATTTTTAATCCATTGTGCAACTTTTTCTATATCTAATACAATTGTAGATGGTTCTGTCATAGGATTATATGTTCCTATTTTTTCGATTATTTTACCATCTCTTGGGCATTTAGAATCTGCAACAACTATATGATAGAAAGGAGCTTTTTTCTTTCCTTCTCTTTGTAATCTGATTTTTACCATTTTAATTTCACCTCCCGGAATTGATGGACATTCCTTAAAATTCCCTTTTAAAGGGATTACGGGTCAGTCCTCTAATTTTTTATATAAACTTAAAAAGTTAATAACTATATTTTAAAATTTTTCAAAGCATTTTCATCAATACCATTCATAAACTTTTTCATTCCACCTTTACTCTTCATTTGCTTCATCATTTTTTGAGTCATTTCATAAGATTTAATGAATTTATTTATATCTTGTACTGTTGTTCCACTACCCTTTGCAATTCTAATTCTTCTACTTGCATTTAAAAGCTTTGTATTTCTTTTTTCCTTGGGTGTCATAGAACAAATAATTGCTTCTATTTTACCAAATTCCTTGTCATCAATTTTGATATCTTTAAATTGATTCATACCAGGAATTAGTTTTAATAATGATGAAAAAGAACCCATTTTTTTCATTTGTCTGATTTGAGCCAAATAGTCATCTAAATCTAACTCACTCTTTCTCATCTTCTTTTCTAATTTTTCAGCTTCTTCTATATCAAAAAAGCCTCTTCAGCTTTTTTATAACTGCTAAAATATCGCCCATTCCTAAAATTCTTGATGCCATTCTATCTGGATGGAAAACTTCTATATCACTCATTTTCTCACCAGTTGCAGCAAATTTTATAGGTCTACCAGTAACTTTTTTAACTGAAAGTGCCGCACCACCACGAGTATCACCATCTAACTTTGTTAAAACAATTCCATCTATTCCAACTTTTTCGTTAAATGTTTCTGCAACATTTACTGCCTCTTGACCAGTCATAGAATCTACAACTAATAATATTTCGTGAGGCTTTACACTCTTTTTAACATTTTGTAATTCTTCCATTAACTGCTCGTCTATTTGTAAACGTCCAGCCGTATCTAGAATAATTACATCATTCAATTTTGACATTGCCACATTTATCGATTGTTTTGCAATATGTACAACATCTTTTGACTGTTCATTTGCATATACAGGGATATTTAATTGTGCTCCAACAACTTGTAATTGCTTGATAGCCGCTGGTCTATAAACATCACATGCAACTAATAATGGCTTTTTTCCTTGTTTTCTAAATAAATTTGCAAGTTTTCCAGATGTTGTTGTTTTACCTGAACCTTGAAGTCCAACCATCATTATTATTGTTGGTGGGTTTGGTGAAAAATTAACTTTGCTTTCTGTTCCACCTAAAAGTTCAACTAATTCATCTTTAACTATTTTTACAACTTGTTGTCCTGGAGTTAATGATTTTAAAACATCTTGCCCTAAGGCTTTTTCTTGAATATTTGCTATAAATTCTTTAACAATTTTATAGTTTACATCAGCTTCTAATAATGCAAGTTTGACTTCTCTTAGCATTTCTTTTAAGTCTGAGTCTGTAATTCTTGCTTTACCTTTAAATTTTCTTGTTATTTCTTGCAATCTAGAAGATAATCCTTCAAAAGCCATTTGATTTCCTCCCTATATTATACTAAACAATTTAATTCTTTTTTAACACTCTCTAAGATTTGAGCAACTTTTTTATCAGATGAAGTTTTTTCTATTTTTGTTAGTTCTGATAGTACGTGCTCTATTGTTTTTTCTTGATTCGACATCCTTTTCATAAATAACAACTTCTCTTCGTATTCGAAAAGCTTTTTCTCCCCTTTCTTTATTATGTCTCTAACCGCTTGTCTTGTTATTTGGTTGTTTTCTGCTATTTCTGATAGTGACAAGTCGTTATTGTAGTAGTCATTTAAGAAGTCAAATTGTTTTTGGGTTAACAATTTTCCATATAAATCACACAATATACTTACTTCTACGTTTTTATCCATAATAACTACCCTCTTTTTTGTAATGCTATTATACTTTACACTATTTTTGTTGATTTGTCAAGGGATTTGTGGCATTTTTTCTTTATTTTATTGAAATTTGTTACAATTCAAAAGAGACCTTCAGTAAAAAACTGAAAGTCCTTTTGTTTGGTACGGTTTTATTTTCTTATAGTTTTTATATATGACTGTACAGCATCAGTAAGTTCCTTTTGCGCTCTTTCCGCTTCTGCTGCTGTTGCCTCAGCCCATTGTTTTGCAGAATATTTATTGGATTTTTGGTATGCTAACATCAATCCTCTTGAAGAATTTACAATTGCTCCTCCTCCATTTGAATCAAAGTTTACAACAATATCTTCTGCTGTTGCACCTTGGGCACCATAACCTGGAACCAAGAAAAATGTTTTCTTTAACATCTTTCTTAACTCTTTTGCATCCAACGGATGTGTTGCCCCTACAACCGATCCAACAGAAGTGTACTTTGCACACTCGTCAGAGATGCTCTCGCCCCATTCCCCGACTTTACGTCCTACTTTTTGGTAAACTGTTTCTCCATCACATGTTAGCAGATTCTGGATTTCATCTGATGATGGATTTGAAGTTTTAGTTAATACAAAAACTCCTTTATCATTTTTCTCTGCTAAGTCTAAGAATGGTTTTACTCCGTCAGTTCCAAAATATGGATTAATCGTTATAAAATCAATTGGTGAATCTTCATATAGAAAAGCCTCTGCATATTTTGCAGATGTATTTCCAATATCCGCTCTTTTGACATCCGCAATAACAAACAACCCTTCTTCATGTGCCTTGTCTACAACTTCCCAAAAAGTTGGTAATAGGTCATATGCCTCAAAAAAGGCAATGTTCACCTTTATTGCAGCAACTATGTTTTTAACTGCTTCAATGTATTCCATTGAATAAATCTGTAAAAAATCACAATCCATTCCAGCATATCCAATCTCATCTGATAAGATTCTTAGTTTGTCCATGTCAGGATCAAGTCCTGCAAGAAGTGGTCCTTTTTCCATAACTGCATTGTTTAACCGTTCCATAATATTCATAATTTTGTCCTTTCTGCCACATTTGTAGCATAAAACCTTTGTTGATTGTATCTTTTTAAGAATAACATAATTTAGTTTATTTGTCAACCAATATCATTTTTCCAATTTTCTCTTTTGCACCTTATAAGTAATTTTGGCAACAAAACTACTAGGCACAAAATGACTAAAGAAAATGCCTAACTTTACATCCAAACCAGGTATAATATAAAATTTACCCTTAAGCAATTTCTTTATTGCAAAATTAGCAACACTATAGCTATTAGCTTCTCTCATATGAAACTTAACATTTGCAACATTATTAAAATTAGTGTTTACTGGACCTGGACACAAAATACTAATTTGAACATTTGTTTTTTCCTTTTTTAATTCTTCTCTAATAGATTCTGAAAGTCTTACAACATACGCCTTTGTTGAATAATAAGTTGCCATTAATGGTCCAGGCATAAATCCTGCAATTGATGCAACATTTAAAATCTTACCACTATTTTTCGCTTTCATATCAACTAAATATAATTTTGTTAAAATATGGTATGCAATAATATTTGTTTTTATCATTGTTAATTCTTTGTTTAAATCTGTATGTGTAAAGTTTCCACAATCACCAAAACCTGCATTATTGATTAAGATATCCACATCTTTTACACTTTTGTGCAAATCTTTGCAATTTTGTTCTATTGATAAATCCATTGATATTACTTGAGTTTCTATATTATTTTCTTTTCGTAATTCTTCTGCTAATTCATTTAATTTTTGTTCGTCTCTTGCAACTAATACTAAATTGTATCCTTTTTTTTGCTAATACTCTCGCCATATCTCTTCCTATTCCAGAAGATGCTCCTGTTATTAATGCTTTCATAAATTTCCTCCGTTCTTTTATGATATTGTATCAAAAATATTGTGCTTAAAACAATAAGTTTTATAAATTTTCTCTCAACCACTTGTATTATGTAAAATAATATGATATAAATATATTATTAATTCATTTATTTAATTCTACTATAATTCTATAGTAAATTTTTTCATTTTTATTGATTTTAATATTTTAAAATGCTATACTAAAGGAGGTGAAGCCTATTGCCTATAGTTTCACAATTCTATGGTATCATTATCAGTATGTACTTTAATGATACTGATAGACATCATTTACCACATATCCATGTACAATATGCAGAATATAGATGTAGTGTTGATTTTGACGGTAACATATTGTCTGGTACAATTCCCAACAAGCAAAAAAAATTAATCGTTGCTTGGATTGAACTTAGAAAAGAAGAATTAATTACTTTATGGAATATGCTACAATCTGGAAATGGTACTTTTACAATTGAGCCTTTAAAATAATATTTATATTAGGGGGAAATATAATATGAAAAATAAAATAGAAGAATTACCTATTGAAGTAAAACCTTTAGAAGGATATTTACTTTATATAAAATTCGAAAATAATGAAGAAAAAATATATGATATGAAAGAAATGTTAAAATTTGATTATTATAAAAACTTAAGAAACAAAGAAAACTTTAAAAAAGTTAAAGTTTATGGAATAACTCTAAAATGGAGTACTGGTGAAGATATTGCTCCAGAAAAAATATACTTTAATAGCATTCCTTTACAAGATTATAAATTTGAAATAAAAGAAATGAATTAAAATTTAGACTATAAAATGTACCAACTACATCTTATAGTCTTTTTTATTAAATCCAATAATCTATTTTTTACTAAATTTGTTCAAAACAATACCAACTTTATGCACAATTTCAGTAGACTTTTTATTAGCAATATCCTTACCAAAAGCCTTACCACTAACTGTAAAAGCAGATACCAAAGCACTCAAAACAAACTGAATATCAAATGGCAAATTCATTTGAGTTGAAATCTTTATAGAAATCAACGCACTTATAGAACCACTTAATACACCACAAATGTCACCAATAACATCTGCACAAATATTTGCAACTTTGGGAGCATTTTTTATCAATTTAATCGAATCTTTTGATCCTTTTACTTTTTTTGTTGCTTTTGCATGAAATTCTTCTTCATTTGCAACAGTAACAGCAACACCAATTATATCAAACAATATTCCTAAAAATACTACTAATATCAATATTAAAAGTGCAGGTATTAAACTTAGATTTGATACTCCATTTGTTGATACATATGCAAATATCATTGATAAAATAAATGTCATTATAAATGATTGTATAACCCATTTCATATTCGAGTGTTCCTTTTTACTTTCCTTATTATTTTTCATTAATATTATTTCCCTCTTTCTTGCTATTTATTAATTATTATATACTTATCATATATTAATATTTAAAGAAAAAGTCCTTATGGAAGACCATATGCCTCATTTTTTCTAAAATATTAATATATAAAATTAAAACAAGCACTAAGGCTTGCCATTAATTTCTAAATTAAAATATAGATGGTAAAAATCTAAGTAAATTTTACGGTTTAGGTCTGGTTGAATTTCTCTACTTCCCGCTTAACATTACTGTTATAGCCGTTTCCGTTTAAGGGAACTAGCTAAATTTATATTTAGCCACCAGATCGCCACTTAAATCCGTACCTTAATCCCTAGATTTTCAAGCTTTTGATAAAGCAAACATTCTAGAAGTTTTCCTTGACATACTTTTACAAACTTACTAGTCTTTTTTGCAAGTATAATTTCATAATCCAGAATAAAAATTATTTGGCCGAACAATCTTCATTCCCGTCAAATTAATCCCAATACACTCACTCGAGACAGGCTACACTATGTATTTTGTGTCTTGGCACTCAACATAGGTTTAACTTAAATTTCTATTTAAGCCTCCGCGAAACTAGGGAATCACATATATGCCATTATATATTACCCTAACCCCTTTACTCCCTGGTTACACACAAAACTGGCATTTCGCGCACAAACAAGAAACTTCAACGATGTGCCCTTTAGTGGATTTTTAGCCCCACCCTCGTAAGTTTAAGTACGACTAGAATAATGCACCATCAATTAATATTATAACTTATTTCTGAAAATATTCCAATTTCTTTTAAATCTTTTCTTTAACTTTTAATTGATTTGTAGATTATATTTTTGTTGTTTATATCATTTTTTCTTTTTAATATCTAATCAAATCTAATTTTATCTCTGTTTTTTGTTATTATTAAGTTGCATATAATTAATATTTCAAAAAGTCTCTTAATTCCTTTTTTTATTATCTTCTAAATCTTTATCATTTGCTAACTTCAAAACATTTATATTTGGATAGTTCTTTTTTCATCTGTTTCTAAGTAAACTCTTTGTTGTTTTATACTACTTTCAGCTTTAAATTCAGCTCCTTTAAAAACAGCTTTCCCATCTCTTTTTAGTCTTTCTACATACTCATCTTCATCTTCCAAATATAATGTTATATAATATATATATCAAAATCCAAACTAGCAAATTTATTCAGCAACTTTTCATAAACATCTGTAAATGTATATTCCTTTATCCCAAGTCTACAATAATTTTCTTCTGTAAAAAAAGTTCTATCAAAAATCAAATTGATACTTTTGTTTTCCATCTTTTCAATATACTCAAGTAAGTCAACATACATGTCTTCTGCTTTTTTTCTTTCCCTGTTACTGTACTGTCAGATGTTCCACATAATCTATATAAATTTGAATATGGTAATTTACTTGGAAATTGTGATTATGAAATCTGTAAACCAGAATCAAAAAATAAAAATTTCTGGACAAGAAACAAAATAGGAGAAAATAACGCTAATTATATATTAACTTTACCAAAATCTTATGAATTTTACCTTAGTGGACATTTAATAAGATTATTTCATGCCTCTCCTTATAGCTTAACACAAATTTTCAACCCAATGTATTCTCACGGTGATAATAATTCTATTGAAATAACACCAGATAAATTATTTGACAATACTTCTTTTATATCCAAATCAAAAGAAGACCCTATTCCTGATATTATTGGATATGGACATATACATACTCCTCTTATTGTCCGTTATAAAAATAAAACTATATTTAATCCTGGTAGTGTAGGTGTTCCAATAGAAATGCTAAATAATAATATAAATGATAAAACTAACATATTTTCAACAGTTGCATCTTATATTATATTAGAAGGTAATCTAAATAGCACAAATCTTTCTTCTATATCTTTTTCAATTAGTTAGAGTTCCTTACAATATAGAAAAAGAAATTAAAGATTTAAAAAAATCTGATATGCCAAATAAAGAAGAAACAATTAAAAGTTTAATGTCTGCTATATCAAACAGATAACTAACAATATATCTTTTTTTTATAAATTATATATTAATTTAGAAGGGAAAAATTATGAAAGATAAATTATCTCTCACTAAGCACATTTTAAAAAAATATAATCAAGAACATTTATTAACATTTTATGATGATCTTTCAGTAGACCAACAAAACATGCTAATAAATCAAATATTAAGTATAAATTTTGAACAAATTTTAACACTATATAAAAACTCTTTTTTAGATGACCCAAAAACAAAAATATCACCTCTAAATCATATAGAAAAAAATTTGTTAAATAAAAATGAAATCATTTCTTACCAAAAATTGGTGAACCCATTATAAAAAATGGTAATTTTGCTGTAGTAACAATGGCTGGTGGTCAAGGCACACGTCTTGGATATAACTGAACCAACTGCACCAGTTTTTGGGTCACTTGCACCAAATAGACCTTTTTTAATTTCTAGAATTTATCAATGCACCTGCACACATTGAACAAGGCTCAAGTGTTACATACATTTCACAATCTAATAATCTCCATGAATTCAACTTTTTACTTGCTTTTTGTATTGCTAATATTTCAGCATGTTTTGTTGTATCAGATTTTGTTTCTTTTAAATTATGCGCTCTTGCTATAATTTTTCTGTCTTTTACTATTACTGCTCCTACTGGTACTTCTAACTTATCATATGCTTTTTTTGCCTCTTTTAAAGCGGCTTTCATAAACTTTTCTTCCATTTTCTAAAATTCCTTCTAAAATATTGATTTTTATTATTATAATGATACAATTAATTTTTACAAAAAGCAATATTTACATTGAAATTATTTTATTTTTTATAGTTCCTTTCTCTTACAACTTGCATTTACTTTACAGAATTGCATTTAATTTTTCACTTGACGTTTTTTATAGTTCTTCAAAAATTGCATTTGCAAATTATCTTCAATATATTGTTCTTCGTTTGTTTTGAATTAATTAATAATGACCAAAAAAATAAAAAAATAATTAATTAGAATAAAATAATATTGAATATAAACATCATAAGCTCCTCTTTTTTTTTATTAAATTAAGATTTATTCATTTTAATCAAATTATTCAAAAATTATGTAATAAATTATAATTATTATACCATTTTTCATAAAGATTTTTTGTCGTGCAAAATTGTCGAAAAAATAAAATTTTTTAAATATTTAACTTTATTTTTTCAATAAATAAGGAACAATATTTTTGTATTTTTTTAATATTCACCGGGAAAAAAAAAGAATTTACAAAAATTTGTAAATTCTTTTTTTTTCTAAGGAACGTCCCTTCCTCCCTATTCTGTAACTTCTTCAAGTTTTCTTCTCTGTATCAAATACGAATATCTTGATATTTTTTCATTCCTGTTCCCGCTGGTATTAATTTTCCTATAATAACATTTTCTTTTAGTCCAATTAAATCATCAACTTTTCCTTTAATAGCTGCATCTG
>VOFC01000971.1_pt1 | contig 24000 bp, 45 predicted proteins | sample 5384161 | NCBI WGS metagenome assembly VOFC01 (sample SAMN12384722, study PRJNA508395) | human gut metagenome | isolation source: healthy gut B | host: Homo sapiens | reverse complement strand
TAATATTTTTGCATTAGATATAAATGAAAAGAAAACTGATCAGCAAACTTTATATGGAATTGGAAAAGCTTACTGCGGACGAACGATTCTATGTGAAAACCCAGGAAATGAAGCAATATCTGCAAGAGTATTTATTACAGCTTGAACAGGAGACAGACTATATCCTTGATCTTGCGGATGAAATAGATTTTGCCTCATTATTTAAAGCTTTTGGTATTAAATATGAGGTACTGGAAGAAAACTTCTTAGAACGTCTTGTGAGATATATGCGAATAGTGGAACGATTATTAAAGAAAAAAGCTTTTTGTATTTGTTAATTTGCGAAGTTATTTATCAAATCAGCAGATTGATGAATTAATAAAAGAAGCGACGTATCAGGAAATTCAGCTTTTATTGATTGAAACCTGTGCGAGAGATTGCATTGAGGGTGTAACAAGGTATATTATAGATAAAGATGGATGTGAAATATAACATCCTAACAGTTTGAGTACCTGTATTTTATGCGAATGATGGCATTTCATTTTTTGAATTTGAGGTTTGAGAATGATGTAAAAATGTATGGTACTCAAACGGTATAACGGTACTTGATAAGCGAATAGTGTTTGAGAATGATGTAAAAATGTATGGTACTCAAACGAAGCATATCCGCACAAATTATCTGATGCTGTTTGAGAATGATGTAAAAATGTATGGTACTCAAACACCTCGCTTCATCTTCATCTGTTGCAAACAGTTTGAGAATGATGTAAAAATGTATGGTACTCAAACGGACTTATGTTTGATGGCGAGGCTCTTGATGTTTGAGAATGATGTAAAAATGTATGGTACTCAAACCATAGGCAGTACCACATTGCGTCCTGTAGGGTTTGAGAATGATGTAAAAATGTATGGTACTCAAACCTTATGATAAAAACGATTTACATGTGACCGGTTTGAGAATGATGTAAAAATGTATGGTACTCAAACCATAAGACCGTCATAGAATTGTGGTATGCTGTTTGAGAATGATGTAAAATGTATGGTACTCAAACAAAGAATGGCTGAACCTGTGCCAGTCAGTCGTTTGAGAATGATGTAAAAATGTATGGTACTCAAACAAAGTTATGCCTAGATCACTAAGCAAACTGGTTTGAGAATGATGTAAAAATGTATGGTACTCAAACTGTTACAAGTAAATAGTGCAGAACCTGTAGTTTGAGAATGATGTAAAAATGTATGGTACTCAAACCATGAAGGTAATTGGGATATAGATAGTTATGTTTGAGAATGATGTAAAAATGTATGGTACTCAAACATTGCACTTTGTTTCCGTTTCCCAGATCAAGTTTGAGAATGATGTAAAATGTATGGTACTCAAACAGACCTTGTGGAGGACCTTGTTGTAATCTGTTTGAGAATGATGTAAAATGTATGGTACTCAAACATATTCACAATTACACGATCGCACATGTTAGTTTGAGAATGATGTAAAATGTATGGTACTCAAACCTTCTTTTGATCCGTCACACGCCTAATCAGTTTGAGAATGATGTAAAATGTATGGTACTTCAAACTATCTGACAACAGTCAGTGCTAAATGGGCTGTTTGAGAATGATGTAAAAATGTATGGTACTCAAACGGTGTTGCCGAGATTCCGATTGCAAATAGAGTTTGAGAATGATGTAAAATGTATGGTACTCAAACTCAATCAAATTATTCGGTGCAAAAGCGATTGTTTGAGAATGATGTAAAAATGTATGGTACTCAAACACAAACGATGACGCACAAGATGTCTATGTGGTTTGAGAATGATGTAAAAATGTATGGTACTCAAACCAAATTCTCAAAATCTGTATTTGATGCATTGTTTGAGAATGATGTAAAAATATAAGGTACTCAAACTATGAAGTCGGTGAGTAAAAGACAGATGCTTTTGAGAATGATGTAAAAATGTATGGTACTCAAACGCACCACAACCGGCATCAGCAGCACAGCCAGTTTGAGAATGATGTAAAAATGTATGGTACTCAAACTATTCCGGTCAGATCAGACAGCTCAGCTCTGTTTGATAATGATGTAAAATGTATGGTAGTTAAAAATGGAAGAAATTTCTAAGTTTTAACTTGTTGTAGCATTTTGCTGGGAGAGATAATGAATATGGAACTATTTGACGACTATTTCAAAAGAGATTATTGTAATTATATTGAAAGATTTCTCTGTTTGAAAATGAAGGAGTTAGTTCTTTTAAGGCAAGAAATAATTGATAACTCATTTATGCAAGAAATAGAAAAAAATTTCTTTAGATGTTATGAAATATGTTGATCATGTTGATAACGAGCTGGAACAGGGCTGTCGATCAATAGATTTTATTTATAGGGAATGGCTTGGGGAAATTGCGGGTATATGCAAGACTATGGATTATAAAATGATTTGCTGCAGCAGATATGCGAGTGAAATGAACCGTGTTAATCGGAAACCAGTAAAAGAAATAATAAAAAAGAAATAGCACATAATCCATATCTAGGCTATAAAGAACTTGTGACTAAGGATTTATCATTGGATATAGAAATTGAACTGAGTATTTAATAGAATCAGAACAATTGATAAGAAGAAAACCAAATCATAAAAACCCCAGATATAGATGGGAAGCAAGAATAAAATAATACAAGAGAATACGAATAAATAAGTTCACAGGAGAAAAGTCATGGTTAGAAATATTATAAAGGGCAAAAAAGATTTTTGGGAGAAAAGCAAAACCGGCAACGGAAGCAGACCAGGAAATTGTAACAGATCTTTTAGATACATTGCGTGCCAATCGAGAAATATGCGTTGGAATGGCGGCAAATATGATCGGCATTAATAAATCGATCATTGCTGTGGCAGTGGGACCATTTCAGTTTGCAATGATTAATCCTGTGATAACTAAGATGTCAGGAGAATATAAGACAGAAGAAGGATGCCTTTCTTTGGAGGGAACCAGATTATGCACAAGATATGAAGAAATAGAGGTAGATTATCTGGACAGCAATTTTTCAATTCTGTCATGGAAAGTATAGTGGCTGGACAGCACAGATCATACAGCATGAGATTGACCATTGTAAGGGATTGTGATTTAATGTTAAAATACTATTATTTTGTAGAAGTCTTAAAATAAATTGAATTGTGAGGAAAAATGGATTTTAAATATTGCAAATTAGAAATTTTTATACCGGAAGAAAATTTCCCGGAACTTCAGAAGGCTTTGCAGTCCGTAGATGCAGGGCATATAGGAAATTACGACTCATGTGTGTCCTGTTCAAGGCTTACCAGTTATTGGAGACCATTAGAAGGGACTGATCCATATATAGGAAAAACCGGGGGAGATTAGTTGTGAACCGGAAATAAAAAGCAGAGGTAACAGTATTTAAAGAAAAAGTGGATGAGACAATTGAGGTGGTCAAAAAAGTTCATCCGTATGAAGAACCGGTTATAAATGTAATTCCGATTTGGCGGACAAGTTTTTAAAAAGAAATAGACAATTAAAATGACCAACAGTCAAGAACATATTGACTGTTGGTCATTTTTACTGTATAGTGCTTTTAAGATGAAAATGACTAAAAGTCATAAAGGAAGGAGTTTGTGAAATGGTTAAATTTGGAAAGAAAGTGGTGAAGTTTCGTATACCGATTATTATTATCAGTATTTTACTGTTGATACCGGCAACTCTGGGATATATTAATACCAGAGTAAATTACGATGTATTGACATATTTGCCGGAAGATATTGAAACGATGCAGGGACAGGATATTCTGGTAAAGGATTTTGGAACAGGAGCATTTTCTATGTTTATAGTGGATGGGATGGAGGATAAAGATGTCTCAGCACTGAAGACAAAGATCGAGAATGTCGATCATGTCAGCAAGGTCTTATGGTATGATTCACTGGCAGATATAAGTATGCCAAAGAGTATGCTCCCTGAAAAGTTGTATGAAGTATTCAATTCAGATACGGGTACAATGATGGCAATCTTTTTTGATGAAGGAACTTCGTCAGATGGAACAATGGAGGCAATCGGGGAAATCCGTGAACTGGCAGGAAAGCAGTGTTTTCTGAGCGGAATGTCTGCGATTGTTACGGATACAAAAAATCTGGCAGAAAAAAGAGACCCGGTCTATGTACTGATTGCGGTTCTTTTTGGCGATATTCGTATTAGGTATTACCATGGAATCATTTTTCGTTCCGTTACTTTTTATGCTTAGTATTGGTATGGCGATCGTATATAATCTTGGCAGCAACTATTTTCTGGGAGAGATTTCATATATTACCAAAGCACTGGCAGCAGTATTGCAGTTAGGTGTGACATTGGATTATTCTATTTTCCTGATGCATAGTTATGAAGAACAGCAGATCCGGTATGATGGAGATAAAGAAAGAGCGATGGCACATGCGATTTCGCAGACATTTTCTTCAGTTATCGGAAGTTCGGTTACGACGGTAGCGGGATTTATTGCATTGTGCTTTATGACATTTACTCTGGGAATGGATATCGGAGTGGTCATGGTAAAAGGTGTTATTTTTGGAGTGTTGGCGTGCGTTACCATTTTGCCGTCCATGATTTTGTGCTGTGATAAGCTCATTGTTAAGACGAAGCATAAGCCGTTTTTGCCGGATATCGGAAAGCTTTCGGATAAAGTTACAAAAAAGATATCTCGTATATGTAGTGATTTTCCTGGTGCTTTTATTCCCGGCGATTTATGGAAATAATCATACCTCTGTTTATTATAATCTGGATGAGACACTTCCGAAGGATCTTCCGAGCATTATTGCCAATGAAAAGCTGAAGGAAGATTATGATATGAATACAACGCATATGATCCTTGTTGACAGTTCTACAGAATCAGCGGATGTAGCAAAGCTGCTGAATAAAATGGAAAAAGTGGATGGTGTAAAATGGGCATTGGGATTAGATTCCCTGATCGGTCCGGCTATTCCGCAAAGTATGATTCCTGAGTCTGTCACAGGAATGTTGAAAAATGATAAGTACCAGCTTGTACTTGTCAATTCAGAATATAAAGTAGCGACAGATGAAATCAATGCACAGATCAAAGAACTGAATAAGATTCTTCATACATATGATAAAGGTGGAATGTTGATCGGCGAAGGACCGCTGACTGCTGATCTGATCGACATAACGGATACAGATTTTAAGACGGTAAGTGCTGTATCGATTGGAATTATATTTGTTATCATTTTACTCTTATTTAAATCAGTATCACTGCCGTTTATTTTAGTAGGTGTTATTGAATTTGCAATCTTTGTCAATATGGGGATCCCATATTATACAGGGAACGAAACTCCCATTTGTTGCGTCTATTGTAATCGGTACGATTCAGCTTGGTTCGACGGTTGACTATGCTATTTTGATGACAACAAGATATAAAAAAGAGAAAGAAATCATGGAGCAGATAAATATAATGCGATCACGACAGCACATCGTGCATCTGCCCAGTCGATCATGGTCAGTGCATTAAGCTTTTTGCTGCAACGATCGGTGTAGGTCTTTATTCCAATATTGATATGATCAGTTCCCTGTGTATCCTGATGGCGAGAGGTGCATTGATCAGTATGGTAGTGGTTATTTTTGTATTGCCATCGATGTTTATGGTATTTGATAAAATCATAGTAAAGACAAGTAAAGGATTTTTTTACCGAAAGAAGGATGATTCAGTTCTTTTAGAGATCATATAAAATGAAAAGAGCAACCCTGACTGCAAAAAAAATAAGGTGATTTGCAGTCAGGGATTTTTTGGTTATCAGAAATACGACAAAAAATCCAAAAGCTCTTTTTTATTATGGAAATTTATGAAATATATATAAATTTGTGGAATCTAAATATTTCCACTTGAAAAAAGAACATACGTTCTATATAATAATATATAAGATGATGCAGATTAGAATTTTTGGATCACCAGGGAGCTGGCAAAGGGGATTTAGAGGATCAAATGTTGGTATGATGCACATTCGGGGAGGAACTGTGGGATGAAAGAGAGAACTTATATTGCGATTGATCTGAAGTCATTTTATGCATCCGTGGAGTGTGCAGAGAGGGGATTAGATCCACTGACGACAAATCTTGTAGTGGCAGATACATCCCGTACTGCGAAGACAATCTGTCTTGCAGTGTCTCCCCTTTGAAAGCATATGGGATTCCGGGGAGAGCAAGACTTTTTGAAGTGGAGCGGAAAGTCCGGGAAGTGAATATAGAGCGGAGGCAGAAGATTCAGAAAAGAGAGTTCACGGGAGAATCGACAGATGAAAGGGAACTGGCGGAGAATCCGGAGCTGGAGTTGCAATATATTGCAGCTACACCGAGGATGGCTTTGTATATAGAATACAGCGTCAGAATTTACAGGATTTATCTGGAAGTATGTTGCACCGGAAGACATTCATGTGTATTCTATTGATGAGGTATTTATTGATGCAACTGCCTATCTGAGAACTTATGGGATGACAGCGAAAAAACTGGCTGAGAAGATGATCCGGGACGTGCTGGAGCAGACTGGGATTACGGCTACTGCGGGGATTGGTACGAATCTGTATTTATGTAAGATTGCGATGGATATTATGGCGAAGCGGGTACAGCCGGATAAGAATGGTGTGAGGATTGCCTCGATGGATGAACTGAGTTATCGAAAGCAGTTATGGGATCATCGACCACTGACAGATTTTTGGAGAGTCGGAAGAGGCTATATGAAAAAGCTGGAAGAGAACGGTCTTTATACGATGGGAGATATTGCGAGGTGTTCCGTGGGAACCCCGGAAGATTTTTATAATGAAGATCTTCTTTATCGGCTTTTTGGAGTGAATGCAGAACTGCTGATCGATCATGCATGGGGATGGGAGCCATGCACAATGCAGGAGATAAAAAGTATAAGCCCTCTGCGAACAGCTTTGGGTTCAGGTCAGGTGCTGCAGTGTCCGTATCCTTATGAGAAGGCACTGCTGGTTGTCAGAGAAATGGCAGACCAGCTTGCACTGGAACTGGTGGACAAAGAACTGGTGACAGATCAGGTTGTACTTACGGTTGGATATGATATTGAGAATCTGAGAAATCCGTCTATACGTGGCAGATATCATGGCGAAGTAAAAAAAGATCATTATGGCAGGCTGGTACCGAAGCATGCACATGGGAGAGCCAACCTGCCGACAGCAACTTCCTCTGCGAAGGAGATTCTTGAGGCAGTTACCGGACTGTATGAAGAAATTGTAAATCCGCTTTGATTTGTGCGACGGATTTCACTTACTGCCAATAAGGTGGTCAGTGAAAAAGATGTTACTGTGGGTCAGAGTTTTGAACAGTTAGATCTGTTTACGGATTATGCAGCACTGGAAGTAAAGAAAAAAAAGAAGTGCAGGAAGAGAGAAACCGGGAAAAAAAGTGTTCAGAAAGCGGTTTTGGATATAAAAAAGAAGTACAGGGAAGAATGCGGTATTAAAAGGAATGAGTCTGATTGAAGGTGCGACAGCCGTTGCGAGGAACCGGCAGATCGGTGGACATAAGGCATAAAGAGAGGGGAATCGAAGATGAAAGAAGCTGGAACTGGAAGTGCCTATGAGGAACTTCTCTTTGCCGCACCATGTGTCAGATGTGCATCCGAGAATGGCAATGATTGACAGGGCAGCCCAGTTTGCACCGTTTGCGGCACTGACAGGTTATGAGGAGGCCGTGGATGAATGTATAAAAAGAATGGAAGAGGAAGTGGAGAACGAATATGGTAAAGATTGATTTGATAACAGGGGTTCCTTGGGTCAGGTAAGACTACATTTATAAAAAAATATGCCACGTATCTGATGAGAAAAGGCTTGAATATAGGTATTTTGGAAAATGATCATGGTGCAGTCAATGTAGATATGATGTTATTGCAGGAACTAAGAGGAGATCAGTGTGAATTGGAGATGATTTCAGGAGGCTGCGATGCAGAGACGCACAGACGAAGATTCCGTACCAAGCTTATTTCAATGGGAATGTGTGGGTATGACAGGGTTCTGGTCGAACCGTCAGGAATTTATGATATTGATGAATTTTTTTGATGTACTCCGGGACGAACCATTGGATCGCTGGTATGAGATTGGCAATGTGATTGCAGTAGTAAATGCAGGTCTGGAAGAGTCATTATCAGATCAGGCAGAATTTCTTCTTGCATCGGAAGTTGCAGATGCCGGAAGTATTGTTCTGAGCAGAAGTCAGGAAGTGCCTGTGACGAAGCAGGATGCGACCATAGAGCATCTGAACCGGTCTCTGGTGAAGTTTGGCTGCAGACGGCAGATAAAAGGGGATGAGGTGTTAAGATCTCCATGGAATGAATGGACAGAAAGAGAGTTTGAACGGGTCTTGAATGGCGGCTACTGTACAGAGAGTTACAGAAAGCCGGAATACAGGGAAAATCAGGGCTTTCAGTCTTTGTATTATATGAATCTTCAGATAAAGAAAGAAGAATTGAAAGAAAAGATCAAAGAGGCATTGAAAGATCTGGCCTGTGGAAAGCTTTTCCGGATTAAGGGATTTATGCAGGATGAGAATGAAAAGTGGATCGAACTAAATGCGACGCAGTATGAAATTCAGATGAACCCGGTCGGGGAGGGACAGAATGTACTGATCGTGATCGGTGAAGGATTGGAGGAGGATGCACTTGCAAAATACTTTGGAACTCCTGCCAGATAGTAATCCGGTCGCATTTGAAAGACTGCTGGAATTGACAGATCAGGGGCAGTTTGAAATGATTTATCCTGATGATCTGAAGCAGGGGAAAATTCGTCTGATCTATATGATGAATGATGCAGCGGAAAGTTTTCTTGTATTTGAACAGGCAAGGATGAAGGGAAAGTATAAAAAAGGATTTTGAAGGTGAAATCGAAGCAGAACTGCATTTGATGAAAGATCAGCAGGAATACGGGTTAATCATCAGGCAGGCGGAAAATGTATTTACTCTTTTCTTCAGAAATCTGACAGTGGAAACCAGGCTTTATAACTATGGAGAAATTGGTCACTTCTGGATCAGTGGTTATGAGTATCTGAGGCAGATTGAGTATAAAGCATCAATCATCAGAGATAAAAGAGAATATCTCGGAAATGATTTCTGTAATGAGACGGAACGGAAACTTGCAGAGCTTGCAGATTTTCCACCTTTGAATTATTGTTGTTATCCGTCAGTTTCAGAGCAGTATATTTTTTACCGGGATGATCCGTGGAGTCCGTCTGAAGAGGCAATGGATGTCATGGAAGAACTGCTGGAAAAAGTAGATGACCGGAGAATGCTCAGAATATTGAGACTTTACCGAAGACATCCATATAAGGTATTGGCACGCTATATGGCAAGAATGTTCCACAGGAGTTCGCATGATAAGATTGTTGATCTTTTGCAGGAAATGATCGTAGAAGCTGCGAAGACGTATCCGAAGAGAAGATTGCAGACAGATGAAAAAGTGCGGTATGAGAAGCTGCGAAAAAAAAAAGCGGAAATGAGAAAAAATGAACTGGAGTCGCAGGGAATCAGAGCAACGATCTTCTGCGAAGAACCATTTGAAGCGGTCAGGGATTCGGTTGATCTTAAAGTATATCTTATGATCTGGAAGAGAAGAACTTTTAATAGAAAAGTAAGAATTGAAGAGATCATTTAATTGTTATCTGAAGACGGATGGAGTATAATAAGCAGTGGTCAGATCGTGACTTAAGATAAAGATTGGATTTTTATTAAAGAGAGGATACACGTATGATAACAGTAAAAGAATACAGAGGACATATTCGTAACTGGGAAGAACTTTGTGAAAGATTGGGAATTGATCTGTCTCTTTCAAGAGAAGAGCGGGAAAAAAAGAAATTCTGATCAAAGCGTATCAGACATGGGGCTATGAGATGGCAGACCATATGTATGGAATGTTTGCATTTGCTCTTTGGGATGATGAAGAGAAGAAGCTGTTCTGTCTGAGAGATCAGTTTGGCACAAAGCCATTCTATTATTATGAGACAGAGGATGGACAGCTTCTGTACGGTACAATGATCCGTGATATTATGAAGCAGCCTGGTTTTGTGAAAGAATTGAATGAGGAAATGCTGCAGTTATATCTGAGTCTTACATATGTAGCCGGTGAGAATACGTTTTTCAGAGGTCTGAAGAAGCTGATGCCGGGACGTTATCTGATCTGGCAGAATGGCAGACTTACAATTAAAAGATACTGGAAGCCTGAATTTCATCCGGATGAGAGTAAATCTCTTGAAGACTGGGCAGATGAGATTCATTCCACGATCCAGGAGATCATGCCGGAAGTGAAGACTGCGGATGAGAAAGTAGAGTCTTTCCTTTCAGGTGGTGTAGATTCTTCCTATGTACTTGCAATGTCTGATGCAGAGCAGGCTGACGGATGTGGATATGAAGAGGAGAGATTTGATGAATCTGTTCTTGCGGAAAAAGACTGCAAGGATTCTTGGAAGAAAGTTCTCAAGGAGTCTGATCACACCGGAGCAGTTCTTTGATATAGTACCATATGTGATGTATAATATGGAGCAGCCGTTAGGTGATGCATCTGCGATTGTATTTACGCTTGGATGTAATGCAACGGCAGAGCATACAAAAATCTGCTATTCCGGAGAGGGTGCGGATGAATTTTTTGGTGGATATAATATGTACCGTAATGCAGAACGTTATGGGAGAATCTGAAGACGTTCTATGTTGGAAATACGAACATCATGAAAGAAGATGAGAAAAAAGAAGATTCTGAAAAAGTATGACCCGGATGTACTCCCGATCGAAGTGGCAAGAGAAATTTACGAAGAGACAGAAGGACTCGATCCGCTGTCAAAGATGTCAGATGTAGATATTCAGATCTGGCTGGAGGGAGATATTTATCTGAACGTTGATAAGATGAGTACGGCAGCAGGACTGGAGATCCGTATGCCACTGACAGACAGAAGGATTTTTTGACATTGCGTCCCGTATGCCTTCAAGATATAAAGTGAATGAAGAGCAGAATAAGGTGGCGTTCCGTACAGCCGCAGCGAAGGTATTGCCGGAAGAGATTGCTTTCCGCAAGAAACTTGGATTTATTGTTCCGATTCGTATTTGGATGGCTGACGACAGATATAATCAGGATGTAAGACGGTTGTTCAACAGTGAGATTGCAGAGAAATTTTTTTGATGTGGAGGCAATCAATGAAATTTTTGCAGACTATGTTGGTGGAAATTCTGATAACTGGAGAAAGGTATGGACGATCTATACATTCCTTGTATGGTATGAGGAGTATTTTATAAAGAGATAAGCTGGCAGCAAAGTGTAGAACGTTGCAGAGATAAAGGAAACCGCAGAAGTAAAATGAGACTTCTGCGGTTTCGTTAGTTCATTATAGTTGCCGGGGATATGTCTGAAAAATCTACTAATTTTTTTAGACATATCCCCGGCAGTTTTTTTCTCAAATATCTTCTTCAGATCATGGAAGAAGAAAGGCATACATAACAACAAAGTGGCACATACTTCCGCCCATTACGAAGAGATGAAAGATCTCATGGCTGCCGAAATTTTTATGACGGCTGTTGAATATAGGAAGTTTCAATGCATAGATCACTCCACCTACAGTATAAATAATTCCTCCGGTAAGAAGCCATGCAAAAGCGGCAGAGGACATATTATTGAGGATCTGAGAAAAGCCAGAACACAGGTCCATCCCATACCAATGTAGAGGACAGAGGAGATCCATTTCGGACAAAACACCCAGAATGCCTTGATCAATATGCCGGCAATCGCAAATGCCCATACAATACAAAGAAGCGTGATGCCACGAGTCCCTTTTACTACAAGGAGGCATACCGGTGTATAGCTTCCTGCGATCAGAACGGAGATCATCATATGATCGATTTTTTTTCAAGATAGTATTTAATTTTGGCGAGATATCAAAAGTATGATACGTTGTACTTGCAGCATATAATAAAATCAGACTGATCGCATAGCCTGTAAGAGATCCAATGTAGATCCGGCTTGGTTCATGTGCAGCCTTGATAAGGAGCGGTACTGCCGCAAAGATTGCCATGAGCATGCCGATAAAATGAGTGATCGCACTTCCGGGATCTTTAATATGATGTCTTTTTTCCATAATAACACACCTCCGATATATTGATAAAACAACAAGTAGTTTTCAATACTACATTTAACGTATGCATATATAATAGCATGTATTCATGAAAAAAAATCAAGAGGAGATTAAAAGGAATATGAAAAAAGTCAGATACAAATGTTGTACCTGACTTTTGAATATCTACGGGAATCCACAGGAAAACTATCGAATGACAGTGCCTGTCTTGCCTTTTAATGCATCCGTTACTTTATCGAAAGAAGTAATGTAAGCACTGCGTCCTTCGCATTCTTCTACGAAATCAACAGAAGCACGGAATTTAGGAAGCATATTGTAAATTCCGAAATGTCCTTCCTCCATATATGTCTTAGCCTGTTCTGTTGTGATCTCTCCCAGCGGTTCTTCATCTTTCTGTCCGAGATTAATGCAGACTTTTTCGACATTTGTAAGGATGATGAGCATTTCAGCGTCAATTCCCTCTGCAAGCTTTCCGGCTGCAAGATCTTTTTCGATGACGGCACTTGCACCTCGGAGATGGTTGTCCTGCTCCAGCACCGGGATTCCACCGCCTCCGGCAGCAATTACAACCTGATTAGCATCAAGAAGTGCCTTGACGGCATCCAGCTCGACGATTTTTACAGGATTTGGTGCGGATACGACACGACGGAACCCTTTGCCTGGCTCTTCAATCACATAATTTCCTTTTTTACGCTCTTCATTTGCTTCCTGTGCATTCATATAACGTCCGAGAACTTTGGTCGGTGTATAGAAAGCTTCATCATATGGATCGACAATTACCTGGGTGAGAACAGTACTGACAGTTCTGTAGATTCCACGATTAAGAAGTTCCTCACGGATTCCATTCTGAAGGTCATAACCGATATATCCCTGGCTCATTGCGGAGCAGACAGACATAGGAGCCGGTGTATAGTCTTTATGAGCTTTTGCAAATTCATTCATGGCTGTGTGGATCATGCCAAGCTGAGGTGCATTGCTGTGCGTGATCGCAACCTGATAGCCTTCCTCAATAAGGTCTGCGATACATTTGGCAGTATGCTTTACTGCGGTCTTCTGTTCTGGAAGTGTAGTACCAAGTGCACGGTGTCCCAGTGCAACAACAACTCTTTTTTCATAATAATTTTCCTTTCGTTTCAAATTTTCAAGTCAATAACTAATTAAATTTTACTATTTTTTTTATATGAAATCAATATTTCTCACCAAATATATGGAAGACTTATTTTTAAAAACAAAGCCAAGAAAGATAAGGCTGAGGAGAATACAGAGTACAATGCGGATGTTCTTCTTTAAATGGGAAAAAGCTTCTGTCCATTTAGGGGCAAGATAGTAAAGGAAAGCACATCCAAGCAGTGCAAAGACTGCGGAACCTCCGATGTATGTATGTTCGTTCAGTGTGAAAAAGATAGTCACTGTAGGCAGTTACTTTCAGGCTGTATCGAGTTCAAGAATCCAGCTTGCGAGATATTCGATCAATGTGTAGACTGCAAAATTCAGAAAAAACACAAGCTCTGGTTTGGGAATGAGTTTCTTCATAAACAGTAAAAAGTAATATGCCGAAAATCCCATACATAGGAGCCCATGGAAAGAAAACTGCTCCATCAAAAGAAAATTCTCCTGTCTTTAAAAAGATGTATCAGGTTCTCTACGATCCATCCAAAAATAGAAAAAGCATGAAAAAGAAAAATGCAGGACCAGAGATCGTATTTACGAACCGGGTTGACCGGTGATCTTACAGCAGAAAATGGCGGCTGTACAGAAAAAAAGGAAAACCGGATACTGGTCAGGTGCAAAATAAGAGGTCTGTGTATAAGGACCTTCCGAGTCATCATAAAAAGTGCCTTACTGATCAGAAGCTCATCTTCGGAAGGAATATGTTCCAGATAGGAATCATCCAGGTATTCATAGCCGGGAGAACGTGAAAGCACATAATTTCTGCGGGTGTCAGATATAATTCAGCTTTGCAGGTTGCCATATAAGGGTTCACATATAAGAAATCGACAAGTCCCAGACTGAGCAGGGAGAGCATCTTCCATCCCAGAAAAAGACAGATCCAGCAGTAAAAGCTTTTTTCTTATTATGATTGCTGAGCTGGCGGGGAAAGGAAGAAAGCATTTTTTTTACTGATCCTGGGATTTTCTGCCAGGATATATGGAATCATCAATACTCATAATGCTTGTAGATTCCACCGATGACTGTAAAATTCCACAGAAACTGGTAGAGACTGCGGAAGAACATGGTAAAAGCAGGCCTGCGGATATAATGTAGCTTATAAAGAAAAAAAAGATTTTTGGAAATCCGGGTATCTTTATAATTTTTCGATTCTAAAAAGAAACGTTTCTCGCCGATGATCAGAATATTATTTACAAAAATGCGATAGAGAAAAGCCAGGATCGCACTGATTCCAAGGATGAAGACGATAAAGTCGAAATGTTCATCAAGAAAGTATTGAAGATCTTCAGGACTGCAAAAAAAAGTAGAGGTACTGTCTGCATACAGATCCACAAGAAGATTGGTATAAGTAGCAGAAGGATTTTTATATAGATTCTCAATGTCAGTATTATGAAAAAAGCCTTGTGGCAGTCTCTTCCAGGATCTGCGATGTAGTTTCGGTCTCAAAAGTCTGATGCAGATTGGAAATCGTGTCAATATGAGATAACGGATGCACTCCCAGAAAAGCGGTTGCCAGGGGATAGGAAGCTGTGAGAAGAGCGATAAGAAAGCAGACGGATACCATACGCCAGTAATTTTGTCGGATTGATCTGCGAGCATTCTTTTTTAATTCTTTTTTTTCCACATAGTACTTTTCTCCCGTCTCTCTGATGGTATCATCATTATAGTTGAGCATGGTAAACTTTTCAATGTCTATTTATGCATCTGCTCATGTTCCTTCTTTACTTCGTTGAAGCAGGTGAGAACATTCCATTCACAATTTGTTGGTGTGAGGATCGCTTTATAAGGAAATGGACCAGCACCGCAGCGTCTGAGGGCAGCAAGTGCCTGATCAAGTCGGTTATTCTGAAAAAAGCAGAAAAGGAACAGTGGGGCAGAAAGTTCTTCTCCGTCATAAACCTCAGTGGTGGGGGAAAATTTTTTCATTCTGGCGAGAAATCCGAGCGGTTGCAGATAGTCTTTCTGTGAGATGCAACGCAGCCGGATATGCAACGGAAGCAAGGCACGCTGGATCTTCAAAAAGCTCGGGCCTGGAAGGTGCATGGAACAGCAGTAAAGTTTCATTCATAACAAACTCTCCTTTAGGATTATGATGAATCTATTGTAAGATGTTGGGGTCAAAGCCCCCAACAATGATGCCAACGGATTGTTTCATGCTACGCACTCCCCACAATCCTACCCGCTATTCGCATATCATGGTGCTTACGCCCCACTTTTATGCTCATATCGGGGCGGGACTCAAGGTCATTCTACCACCAGTGTGCAAGCACACGTGGTTTCAGACCTTTGACCCTGACATCATTGTAATATATGTACCGAAAAAAGAAATACAGAAATGTCACGATCTGTCCGATGCCGGAATAAAATAGTTGTAAGATTCCGGTACGGGGGAGAGAACGATGAGATTTTGTGAAATGCGGGAAAAAGAAGTAGTTAATATCTGTACAGGAAAGCAGTTGGGCTGTGTTGTGGACCTGGAGCTTGATACCTGTTCAGGAAGATTGAATCGATTATTGTACCGGGACCGGGAAAATTTTGCGGATTTTTTTGAACGGACTGTGAATATGTGATTCCGTACAGTTGTGTAAAAAAAAAAATCGGACCGGATGCAGTATTAGTGGAAATAAAAGAAAAAGTTTTTGCAAAAATACTAGACATTGTGTATAATGAGGGCGGAAATAAATTCGTTTCACAGACGGATTGAAAATAAATGCCGCAGGGAGTGTGTGGTGGATTGTATATGCGGAAAGGCGGAACAGACGAATGAGATGTCCATATTGTGGAAACCCTGATACAAGAGTGATCGATTCCAGACCGGCAGAGGATAAGAGTTCGATTCGCAGAAGGCGTTCCTGTGACGAGTGCGGGAAACGTTTTACAACTTATGAAAAAGTAGAGACGATTCCTCTGATCGTGATCAAGAAAGACAACAACCGGGAGCAGTATCAACGGTCAAAGATTGAGAATGGTGTGCTGAGTGCGTGTTATAAGCGTCCTGTTCCTGCAGATCAGATCCAGAAGACGATCGAGGCGATCGAGCTGGAGATCTTTAACCGGGAAGAAAAAGAGATCCCGAGCAGTGAGATTGGAGAGATTGTTATGGATAAGTTAAAAGATCTTGATCCGGTGGCATATGTGAGGTTCGCATCAGTATACAGAGAGTTTAAAGATGCGAATACATTCATGGATGAGCTGAAAAAGTTTTTAAAATAGGAAGAACGAACCGGTTATACCTGAAGCGGAAGTATGACCGGTTTTCTTTTTTGAAAGAGGAGATGAAAGAATGCGGACGTACAGGCTGGTGATCGCTTATGATGGGACAGCATATCAGGGATGGCAGAGACAGGCCAATACAGAGATGACCATTCAGGGGATTCTGGAATCCTGTATTTCAAAGGCAGCCGGATATGCGGTGGAAGTAAATGGATCAGGAAGGACGGATGCAGGAGTGCATGCCCGCGGACAGACAGCCAGTGTGGTGCTTCACGGGAAAGCGGAGGACGGATTTTTCACAGAGAAGGTAAATAAGCTGCTGCCTCCGGATATCCGGATCAGAGAAGCCGGACTTGAAAAAAAATGGGTTTCATGCGAGAAAGAGTGCTGTAGGAAAAAAGGTATGTGTATCAGATTGATACTGATGAAAAGCCGGATGTATTTGACCGGCGTTACACGTATCATTTCCCGAAGAAACTTGATATTGCAGCGATGCAGCAGGCAGCGGAACTTTTGACCGGCACGCATGAGTTTGCAGCTTATACGGATAAAAAGATGAAATGTCCACAAAGCGGACCATTTATGCTATAATGGTTGGCGGACAAGGTGGCAGGATCAACATCCAATATGAGGGAACAGGATTTCTTTATCATATGGTAAGGATTCTGACAGGAACTTTGCTCGAAGTTGGAATGGGGACACGCAGGATCGAAAGCGTGACGATAGCTTTAGAGGCAAAGGATAGAACAAAGGCTGGATTTCTGGCTCCGGCAAGAGGATTATTCCTTGACGAAGTCTATTATAAGGAGAAGTCCTGGAAGGAGGAATAGATTGAAGCTAATATCGTGGAATGTAAATGGTATCCGGGCATGCGTTCAGAAAGGATTCCTGGATTTCTTTCATGAGGCAGATGCGGATATTTTCTGTATTCAGGAGACGAAGATGCAGGAAGGACAGTTGAATCTGGAACTGAAAAGGTATCATCAGTACTGGAATTATGCTGTGAAGAAAGGCTATTCCGGAACAGCAGTATTTACCAAAAAGAACCATTATCGGTATCCTATGGACTGGGGATTGAAGAGCATGACCAGGAGGGACGCGTGATCACCTGTGAGTTTGAGGATTTCTATTTTGTGACAGTTTATACACCAAATTCCCAAAGTGAGCTTGCAAGACTGGATTATAGAATGAAATGGGAAGATGATTTCCGTGCCTATCTGAAAAAACTGGAGAAAAAGAAGCCGGTGATCGTAACCGGTGATCTGAATGTTGCACATAAAGAGATCGACCTTAAAAATCCTAAGACCAACAGGCACAATGCAGGATTTACAGATGAAGAGCGTGGAAAGTTCACAGAGCTTCTTGATGCAGGTTTCATTGATACTTTCCGGTATTTTTATCCCGATCAGGAGGGAATTTATTCATGGTGGTCGTACCGGTTCAGTGCAAGAGCGAAGAATGCAGGCTGGCGGATTGACTATTTCTGCGTGTCAGAATGCCTGAAGGACAGATTGGCAGATGCAAAGATTCTGACAGAAGTAATGGGATCAGATCATTGTCCGATCGAGCTGGATCTGAAATAAATACGGTTACTGTCCGGAGAGAATGAATCTGAATTGACAGAGAGGAAAGAAAAGAGATAAGATAGAAAAAGGCAGTAAGATAGGAGGTCTTTAAAATGACAAAAATAGATATTATTTCCGGTTTTCTTGGAGCCGGTAAGACGACCCTGATCAAAAAAAACTTCTTTCAGAAGGTTTTTAAGGGAGAGCAGGTGGTATTGATTGAGAATGAATTCGGCGAGATCGGTATTGACGGTGGATTTTGAAAGATGCAGGAATCGAGATCCGTGAGATGAACTCAGGTTGTATCTGCTGCTCTCTGGTAGGAGATTTCGGAACCGCTTTAAAAGAAGTAGGTAGAGAAATATCATCCGGACCGCATCGTGATCGAGCCGTCAGGTGTCGGCAAACTTTCTGACGTTATCCATGCAGTTGAAAATCTGCATCTGAAGAGACGGAGAAGTGAAACTGAACAGTGCCGTTACGGTTGTCGATGTTCTGAAATGCAAAATGTATCTGAAGAACTTTGGTGAATTCTTCAAGAATCAGGTCGAAGCAGCCGGCACGATCATCTTGAGCCGTACCGATAAAAGAAGGCAACACCGGAAAAAATCGAAGCCATCGAACTGATCCGTGAACTGAATCCGGATGCTACGATCATCACAACACCGGTGGAAGATCTGGGTGGACAAGAAGATCCTGGAATCACAAGTCGAAGAAGAACTGCTTGCAGAAGTTGACGAGGAGCATGAACATCATCACGACCATGACCACGAGAGCATGAACATCATCACGACCATGACCACGAGCATGAACATCATCACGACCATGATCCATGATGAGGAGCATGAGCATCATCACGACCATGACCATGAGGAGCATGAGCATCATCACGACCATGACCATGAGGAGCATGAGCATCATCACGACCATGACCATGAAGAGCATGAACATCATCACGACCATGATCATGAATGTGGCTGCGGGCTGTGGACACCACCATCACGATCATGAGGGACACCATCATGCCGATGATGTATTTACAAGTTGGGGAAAAGAGACAATCCGTACTTATACAAAAGAAGAGATCGGAAATATCCTCAAGACCCTGGAAGAAGATGGATCTTATGGCAATATCCTTCGTGCAAAAGGTATGGTTGCAGGTGCTGATGGAGAATGGATCTATTTCGACATGGTTCCGGTGAGCATGAAGTAAGAACCGGAGCACCTGAATATACAGGACGTATCTGTGTGATCGGTGCAGAGATTAAAGAAGACAAACTGGCGGAATTATTTCAGGTGAAATAGTCTGAACAATCGGATGTTATGGTATATCTGATGACAGGATTCCTGGACAGCGGAAAGACCCAGTTTCTGACATTTTTACGTTGGAGCAGGATTATTTTCAGATCCAGGGAAGACGCTTCTGATCCTCTGTGAGGAAGGAGAGGAAGAGTATGATCCAAAGGAAATGCTGAAGTATGGTGTTGTGATCGAAAAAGTGGAAGATAAAGAGGACCTGACAGAAGCATGGCTTGAGGAGATGAACCGGAAGCATAAACCGGAGAGAGTTGTAGTTGAATACAATGGTATGTGGCCGGTCAGTGATTTTGAGAAACTGGCACTTCCGGCAGGCTGGAAGATCGAACAGAAGATCGCAACGGTTGATGCAAGTACTTTTCAGATGTACCTTACAAATCTGGAAGCCATTATTTGTTGAAATGGTAAAAAGGGGCGGAACTGGTTCTTTTTTTAACCGCTGTGAGGACAGAGGTCCGCTGGCGGGATACAGAAGAAGTGTCAAGGTGGTCAGCCCACAGGCAGAAGTTATTTTTGAAGATGAGAACGGAGAAGTCGACAATATTTTTTTGAGGATGAGGTTCCGTATGATTTAAATGCTCCGGTGATTGAGATCCGCAGGAAGACTATGGAATCTGGTATGTGGATATGATGGAAAATCCAGACCGGTATAAGGGAAAAAAGTAGTAGAGTTTGTGGCAAAGGTGATGAAGCCACGGGCTTTTCCGTCAAAGGTATTTCTTCCGGGACGTACAGCAATGACCTGTTGTGCAGATGATACCTCTTTCCTTGGTTATGTCTGTAGAAGTCCATATGCACCAAAGCTGAAACCGGGTGACTGGGTAAAAGTAAGAGCAAAAGTCAGCTTTTAAAAATCTCTCTGTATACAGAGGCGAGGGTCCGGTATTGGATGCGGAGAATATTGAACCGGCAGAACCGATCGAAGAAATGGTATATTTTAACTAGAAAAAGGTTGATTGACAAGAGAAAATCAAGCCGATATAATAAGGCACAGAGACAAGGGCGTTTCCAGTATGGGTGGAGATCGCCCTTTATCAATATATACCGGAGTGTGTGGGGAGCTGCTGATGGCAGATTTTCTGTATTAGGATGAAAAAACTGGAAACGGTATGAAAAGGAGGTTGTTATATGCATAACTATACAAGGGAAGACATCATCCGTATTGTGGAGGAAGAAGATGTTGCCTTTATACGTCTTCAGTTTACAGATATTTTTGGAACGTTGAAGAATATGGCTGTAACAGTAGGACAGCTTGAAAAAAGCACTGAATAATAAATGTATGTTTGATGTGTCGTCGCTGGAGGAATCGAAGGAGAAGAGGATTGCGATATGTATCTGTATCCGGATCTGAGTACCTTTGAGATTTTCCGTGGCGGCCGCAGCAGGAAAAGTAGCAAGACTGATCTGTGATGTCTATCGTAAAGATGGAACTCCGTATGAGGGGGATCCACGTTATGTTCTGCGGAAAGCAGTTGCCGAAGCGGAAGAGATGGGATATTCCATGAATGTCGGACCGGAGTGTGAGTTCTTTCTGTTCCATACAGATGAAGATGGACTGCCGACAACAGTTACTCATGAAGAAGGCGGATATTTTGATATCGGGCCATTGGATCTGGGAGAAAATGCAAGGAGAGATATGATCCTTACACTGGCGGAAATGGGATTTGAGATCATTTCTTCTCACCATGAGATCGCACCGGCTCAGCATGAAATCGACTTTCATTATGATGAGGCGATGGTTACGGCAGATAATCTGATGACATTTAAGATGGTGGTTAAGACCATTGCAAAAAAAAGACATGGACTGCATGCTACGTTTATGCCAAAGCCAAAGAGTGAGACCTACGGTTCCGGAATGCATATCAATCTTTCCCTTTATGGAAGCGATGGAATGAATGTCCTCTATAATGCGGAGGACGTAAATGGTCTGAGTGAAGAAGGATACTATTTTATCGGTGGTCTGATGAAGCATATGAAGGCGATCACGTGTATCACAAATCCGACAGTAAATTCTTACAAGCGACTTGTTCCGGGATATGAAGCTCCGGTATATTTGGCATGGTCGGCAAAACAAGAGGACCATTGATTCGTGTATCGGCAGATAAAGAAAGAAAATCCAGGCTGGAGCTGCGAAGTCCGGATGCAACGGCAAATCCGTATCTGGCACTGGCAGTTCTTCTGAAAGCAGGACTTGACGGAATTAAGAATAAAATTATGCCTCCTGCGAATATAGATGAGAATATCCAGAAGATGACGCAGGAAAGAAGAGATGAACTTCATGTGGAAGAACTCCCGAGAAATCTTGGGGATGCCACGGCGGAACTGGAGAAAGATCAGTTTCTGATCGATGTATTGGGGGAGAACTGGCTAAGAAGATCATCAAGGCCAACAAGAAAAAGAATATAAGGAGTACTGTATGCAGGTGACTGACTGGGAGATCGCACATTATCTCCACAGACTGTAGGACAGATACAACGCAGGAAATTGAACTTTGAATGTCAATTTTTAAGATGGTATGAAGAGAGGATCAAAAAGGCAACTGGAGGTGAGCAGATATGAGCCATATTATTGTGGTATTTCCGAGAAGAGATAACGCAGTAAATATCCGTAATGTACTTGTACGTGCGGGGATGGAAGTATCTGCAGTTTGTCTGACCGGTGCAAAAGTTCTGCAATATGTGGATAACTGGAGCGATGGAATCGTGGTATGTGGATATCGTCTTCAGGATATGCAATATACGGAACTAAGGGAAGCACTGCCGTTTTTCATTTGATATGCTTCTGGTCGCCCCCATCAAAATGGATGGATGAACTGCCGGAGGGTGTTGTGGGACTGCCACTGCCGATCCAAGATCTACGATCTTGTCAGTACAGTGGAAATGCTTCAGCAGTCACAGGAAAGAGCAAGAAAGAAGCGGAAAGAAAGAAGCCGGAAAAGAAATGATGCAGAAAAGAAGCTGGTTGACCAGGCAGAAAGCATTACTGATGGAACGAAATAATATGTCGAGGATGAAGCACACCGGTACTTGCAGAAAAGTAGTATGGACAGTGGAACCAATCTGACGGAGACTGCACAGATGATCCTGACGATCCTGAATGAGTAGGATACATAATTAAACTGATGCCAGGGTCAAAGGTCTAAGCCCACATGAGCTTGCTCATGGGTGGGGAAAGGCCTTAGGACCCGCCACCCGAGCATAAAATAAAAGTGGGATGATAATCCACGATATGCAATATTGGATTGGGGATAAATGGGAGTGCGTAGCACGGACAATCCGGGCATCAAAGTCGGGGGCTTTGCCCCCGACATCTTAAACTTCGAAAGATACTTAAAAGGCTGCAACAGGCAACGGAATGGAGAAAAAAGATGAAATTTACAAAAATGCAGGGACTGGGAAATATTATGTATATGTAAATTGCTTTAAAAAGAAAAGATAGAAGATCCATCAGCACTGGCGGTCAGGATCAGTGACCGCCATTTCGAAGGTCGGATCGGATGGTCTGATCCTGATCAACCCATCGAAAGTGGCAGATTGTGAGATGGAAATGTACAATGCGGATGGTTCACGCGGAGAGATGTGTGGAAATGGAATCCGTTGTGTTGGAAAATATATGTATGATTATGGGCTGACAGATAAGGAGGCAATTTCCGTAGAGACGCTTGCCGGGATTAAATATCTACAGTTTTTCATAGAAAATGGAAAGGTCGCAAAAAGTAAAGGTTGATATGGGAAGTCCGATTCTCACACCGGCAGAGATCCCTGTGGTAGCGGAAGGAGGGAACGTGCAGTAGATGAGCCGATCGTTGTGGACGGGACAGAGTACCGGATGACCTGCATTTCCATGGGAAATCCGCATGCGATCGTGTATGTGGATGATGTGAAGAATCTTCCGATTGAAAAATTGGTCCATTATTTGAAAAGCATGAAAGATTTCCAAACCGCGTGAATACAGAGTTTGTAAAAGTACTTGATCGGAATACTGTAGAGATGCGGGTGTGGGAACGCGGATCAGGAGAACACTGGCATGCGGAACCGGAGCCTGTGCAACAGCCGTTGCCTGTATTCTGAACGGGTTGACAGAAGAAAAGTTACAGTAAAAGCTTCTCGGAGGAGATCTGGAAATTGAGTGGGATCGTGAGAAAAATAAAGTCTTTATGACTGGTCCGGCGAAAGTAGTTTTTTTGACGGAGTATGGGAAGAATAAAAAGAGAAAAGAAGTATCTTTCAGGATGCAAAAGTTCTGAAAGATACTTCTTTTTGCACATACCCTGCAGGCTCGTATGAGATGAGATTTACCAGGCAGACGAAAAAAGATGGATTAAAAATTTGTCATAGGGACGGGAGAAATCTGCTGAATGTTTCGGAGCAAAGAAAAGGACTACAGAAATCTGTAATCCTTTGACATCGGAGTGACAGGATTCGAACCTGCGGCCTCTACGTCCCGAACGTAGCGCTCTACCAAGCTGAGCCACACTCCGATAAAATGGGAACTTGCAACTGCAAATTCCCAGCTACGGAAAAAGGGACTTGAACCCCTACTAACAGAGTCAGAGTCTGCTGTGCTGCCAATTACACCATTCCGCATCATCTTAGTTTATTTCGTCTTGTCTTGTCCGACGCAACAAGGTTATTATA
>VOFC01000794.1_pt1 | contig 24000 bp, 31 predicted proteins | sample 5384161 | NCBI WGS metagenome assembly VOFC01 (sample SAMN12384722, study PRJNA508395) | human gut metagenome | isolation source: healthy gut B | host: Homo sapiens | reverse complement strand
TGATCACATCCGACACAGCGATCATACCCAGAAGCTTTCCGTCTCTGACAAACAAAAGAGGTGTTTTCCCCTGCTTTTGCAAGCTGCTCTGCCTGCTGTTGCATCTTCTTCCCGTTTTCCTCAATTTTTCTCTGATAAAAGTATAACTGCCACCGAGCAGACTGCTGCCTTCTGTCTTGCCGCTCAGTCCGTTGCCCGGAAGTGCGGTAAAATCTGTGATCATCCGTGGTTTCAGTTCTCTGCTCTGTGCCTCCTCCAGCACGGCTTTGGCAAGCGGATGCTCACTTTTCTGCTCCAGTGTATATGCCATGGTAAGTAATTCTTCTTCCGAAATACCTTCTGCCGGAAGCACATCCGTTACCTTTGGCTCACCGCGTGTGATCGTACCTGTTTTATCCAGTGCAACGATCCGGGTTTTTCCTGTTTCTTCCAATGAGACGGCTGTTTTAAATAAAATACCGTTTTTTGCTCCCATACCGTTGCCTACCATGATCGCAACCGGTGTTGCCAGTCCGAGTGCACATGGACAGCTGATGACCAGAACGGAAATACCTCTTGCCAGTGCATAGGCAAAATTCTGTCCTGCCAGAAGCCATACCAGTGTAGTGATCACTGCGATCGTGATAACGACCGGTACAAAAACACCGGATACCTTATCTGCGACCTTAGCGATCGGTGCTTTTGTTGCAGATGCATCTTCCACAAGCTTGATGATCTGGGAAAGTGTGGTATCCTCACCGACTCTCGTTGCTTTGCAGCGCAGAAACCCCGACTGGTTGATCGTAGCAGAACGTACCATATCTCCTTCTGCCTTATCGACCGGAATACTTTCGCCTGTGATAGCAGCTTCGTTAACTGCACTGTTTCCTTCTATGACCTGTCCGTCTACCGGAATGTTTTCTCCCAGGTCTGACAACAAAAATATCACCTTTTTGTACTTCATCAATGGATACGATCACTTCTTTGATGCGGAGCTTTACCTTATCAGGGAACAGTTCCTTGAACTTCTTCATACTCTTGCTGGTTGTGTTGGCTTCGGATTTGACCTCCACAGGGAAGATGTCGTTCTCCCGCTGAACGAGGAAATCCACCTCGTAAGGTGGGTTGTTCTGGCTCCAATAACGGGGCATGACTTCAAACTGAGTAATTAAAGTCTGCAACACAAAGTTTTCGGTTAATGCGCCTTTGAATTCAGTAAACAGGCGGTTCCCTTCTCCAAAGGCAGTGGGGGCCAACTGTGCCAGACGGCGGAGCAGTCCCACATCCACCAGATAAATCTTGAAAGCAGACAAGTCATCGTAAGCTGCAATCGGCAGGCCGGGAGCTGAGCTGCGATAAATTTTATGCACCAGACGGGCATCCACCAGCCATTGCAAAGCATCCTCGTACTCACGGGCTCGTGCACCTTCCTTGACCACCTTATAGATGAACTTCTTGTTCTCCCTTGCCAGTTGAGAAGGAATTGATTTCCAGATCATTGAGATTTTCGGGAACTCGCTGAGGTTAGAATGTTTGCAAAATCACGCTCATAGGCTCCGATGATTCCGGACAATGCTTCCTGCATGGCAGAAACATCCCGTGCCTCCGTCCACATCAATACCGACTCCGGCATACCACCGGTGACATAGTACATCTTCAGCTTCTCATACAGCGGATTAAAGAAGGCGTCAGGATAGGTTCAAGGGTATCCACCTGTTCCAGATACTGCGCCAGATTTTCATCACCGTTGGCAAGTAGAAACTCAGCGAAGGTCATTGGGTCAATCTGCATGAAGTTGACCTTGCCTACTGGAAAAGAGGAAGGCTTCGCCAAGGCGATACCTAACAGAGAACCGGCACAGGCAACATGGTACTGCGGTGCATTCTCGCAGAAATATTTCATGGAGTTAATGACTTTCGGACAGTCCTGTACCTCGTCAAAGATGATGAGTGTCTTTTCTGGCAATATCTTTTGACCGCTTGCCAGTATAAGGTTTTGTAGAATCCGGTCCACATCCTTGGTTGTTTCAAAAAATTGCTTATATTCTTCGTTTTCGTCGAAGTTAAAGTAGGCTGTATTTTCATAACAGCGTCTGCCGAACTCTTTCAGAATCCAAGTCTTACCCACCTGACGTACGCCCTTCAAGATTAACGGCTTGCGGTAGGGAGAATCCTTCCAATCCAGCAACTTTTTTAAGATAAATCGTTCCATAGAATCATAATCACACTTTTATTATATGCCTCACATTTTTTAAGATTGGAGTTTTATGCTTTATAATCATCGTGGGTAAAATCTGTCATAACACCAAGAACATCTGTCTTTGGGACTCCACGCTCTATCCCGATGCAGTTATCGCCAAGGATGTCATTGTCATATCAACAACATTTACGATTTTACGTTCATTTTAATTTACTTATTTCTCGGGCAGGCTTTCCGATACACATAACGCACCCCATCCCACCTGGTCATTGGGCCACATGTCATAACCGGGCAGTTGTCTGGCTCCCGCATGCAGATAAGCTTTGACTTTTTCTCCATACAAAAAAGGATCATTACCCTGCACAATCCCATATTCCATCAAAAGAGCAGCGGCAGCGGTCACAAAAGGTGTTGCATAGGAAGTCCCGCTCACAACCGCCCCGCCTTCTCCCTCTCCGATCCGGATATTGACACCGGGGGCGGCCAGATCCGGCTTGCTGTTTTCCGCCCGATCGCTGCCTGCATCTCCTCTCCCGGAAAATGCCGCATAGGATCTGACATAAGCATTATAAGCACCTACTGTGATTACCTTCTGCGCTGTTGATGGGATTGTCAACGTCTGTGCGGGAGACGGCAGAAGAAACCGCGTGTTTTCAGAGCGTACCACTGCAGACGGCATATATAGACGCAGTTCTCCATTCGCAATACGCCGCGGTGTGATCTCAATCGTCCAGATCCCGGTATTCAGATACGTTTCCACCGGGATAAAATCTATATAAACTTCTTCCCGCTTCCGATAAGGCTGTGGTCTGCCGCTGAAGATCAGAAGCTTGGTCTGTTCCATAACAGCCTGCTGTGCCTCCCCTCCTGCATCCTGATTCCGGATCAGATATTGTTCTCCCGCCGGAGACAGGATGGAAATATCCATCCGGTCCGCATACCATTTCCAGAGCTGCAAGGAAAAGCTTCGTTCATATGTCCCCATGGCAAATGAGATTCTCTGTATTTCATTTTCGGAAAGTTTTCCTGCAAAATGCCCGGCAGAAGCCCCTTCATTACCGGCGCCGATACAGATCACATTTCTGCCGACCTCTGTGATATTGTCGATAAACCGTTCCAGCAGGGATGATCCGTCATGTGCGCCATAGGTGTTACCGTAACTTAAATTGATCGCCACAGGCATATTTTCCGCCTGCGCCTTCTTTGCAACATACGTAAAGGCACGAAGCAGCGACACCGTAGACGGATATGTGCCGCGCGCCGTATCCAGCTTCACAACGATCAGTTCACTTTCCGGCGCTCCCTGCACCGCGATTTTTGCTACATTTGTCCCATGTCCTGTCACGTCTGTGGTCAGCCGCTCACTGTTCTTTTGCAGATTTGCATTGAGCATCTTTCTGCTGTATTCCACGCCTGTAAAAAAGCCCTGCGGCGGCTTTTCTCCTTTTTCCGCATCCGCCCGCTTTCCCTGATCCCACAGCCACGCAATCTTTGTTGTTCCGTCCGCATAACGGAACATCGGATCTGTATAGTCAATACCCGAATCCAAAATTGCCATATAAACGCCCTGCCCGGATAACGCCTTTCCGGAAACAGGCTGCAAAGAGGATAAAAACAAGAAGCTCCAAGTCCTGCAGTTACCTGCGGATAGAGCTTCTTTGGTTTTTCAATAAATTCTATTTCTTCCATCCGGGAAAAAGCGCCGATCAGATTTTCGGGGATCGTCACGATCGCATACCCTGCGATCAACGGTTCGACCCGGATACCGCCTGTCAGCCTGTCAAGATTGCCGTTATATTTCACGATCAGTTCCCATGTATTTTCCGACGGTGCATATCCGGTATCCAGATTATCTGACTTTTCCCGCATCTGCGCCGGTGTATCCAGTGCAAGGGAAAGCTGATCCTCCAGCTTCTGATTCGCCATATTTCCCTCTGCTTTTTATCATTACTATATGCATTTTTCTGCGAAATTCTACTCAATGACTCCTGTATAGGTTCCGGTTCTTTTACTATCCAGTTTTGCCTTTGCGCCACTCACAAATGCACCTCCTGCAGGCTGAAAATAAATTTCGATCTTATCGATCCTGCCCGCATACTGCCAGTCAGATACTTTGACTGCCAAATTAACATATTTCTCTGACGGTATTACCTTCTCTGCTTCCAGTACATTTTCACCGCTGCAGAACCGCATTTTGACAGTTACCTGTCTGTTGGTACTGCCTGTTACCTGCAGCCTTGTTACAAAGTAAGGCTGCACTGTAAAAACTGACCGGTACATCGTAATTTTTTGAAAAGCCCCAGGAAACATTTTTATTCAGTCCGGATCCTCTGTATGAAATCGTCTGACTCTCAGATCCCTGCAGACTGATCGGCTGCACATATTTCGGCGTGATCTTCTCCGGCCATAAAACTTCTGTCGAAGCCATATTCCGCATTGCAAGAAAACGACTCTGTGAAAATCCCGGGATCAGGCTTTCCCAGCTTGTTGCTCTAATATAATTTAATGCGAAATCTGTCCATTCACTGCTTTTTGTCGTGTCCATATATTTAAACACATACCACGAATACTTCTTTCGGTCTGCCCATTCATTCGGGTGAATACTATCTCCATAGGTTGTCCACAGACCGGTTCGGATATTCTGCCTGATCTCCACCTCATTATCCACATGGCGGGAAATGATCAGTGCATCTACCATATCATTGCTTTCTGCAATATAATAAGCATAAGCAATCGCCGCAGCCTCGGATCTGTTCCGACTGTCCGGAAGAAAATCCGGTTTCCGACAGCAGTATCCTCGTGTTTTCTCCATATGTTTTCTTCACATAATTTGTCATAACGGAAAGATTAGCCATCGTTATAACCTTAGCTTTTGATCCTTTTCCGGCCAGCCCGCTTGTATCGTTCCAAAAATCTGCCGTTGTAAGCGGATAGGAATAAGGATGGTAAGCAATATGAAATCCTATTTTTCCTTCCTTTTCCAGTTCCTGTGCAAACAGGTTTAAGAACTTTTACCCGCATATACTCCTGTTGTCGTTCTTGTCCAGTTATTATCCAGAGAAATATATACTCTTGTATTTTTGTACATGCTCTTCATGCAGGTTGCAACCAGTCTGTATTCTTCAGCGTAAGCCCTGGCATACTCCTGTATATTTTTCAGTCCTGCATAATTCCAGTCCTGATAAGCATTTACTTCATTACCGACCACCCAGTTGGTCACATAAGCATTTCCGCTGTAGCGTTCTGCCAGAAAACTACAAGTTGCTTCCAGCTGCAGCCTTGCTTTCTTTGACTTTGTGTTAAACATATAGTACTGATGGCCCTGACTTCTGCCCTTTGGTGCGATCAGATATGTCAGATCACTTCTGTAGCCCAGAAGCAGAATACCCGTCACAACCATATTTTCCGCTCTTGTTTTCAGGAAAAGTGAGTCATATCCCTGCACTGCAGATCTGGAAAACCAGTAAGTTTTTCCATTATATTCATAAGGAATTCCTTCCTGTGTATTGTGCTGTCCGGCAGTTGCGATAATATCCGACAAAATGATATTGTAGGCTGTATTTTTGACGCCCAGCTCCTCTACATCCGGCATCATATCCGCATTGATCTGCAGTCCCTTCTTAGAAGGTGCTGTTGGAAAAGGATAGGAAAAATAAGCAGTCCTTTCCGGATTGGTAATATACATGGCATCACTGAGTATTATGTATTTTCTGCCCTTTTTAACCGCTACCACAAACTTCTTCTGTAAAACGGAATTCTTTGTCTCCTTCTGCAGCGGTAAGGTAAAGGTCACACTTTTCTTCTTTGCGGCTTTTGCAACCGGTTTCAGTCCGCTCACTTTATTCTGGTAAGAGTCCAGCGCAAACAAGTAATAATACTCATCACTGCTCTTCACCCTTTTCTTTATCTTTGCAGCCGCTTTTACCGTAGAGGCATCTGACAGCTTTACACTGCCCAGCTTTGCAGTTCCCTTTTTCGCCTCGATCTCCGCCACGCCTTTTTTGATCGTAAGCTTCTTTTTACTACTGTATTTACCGTAGATCTTTTTCCCGTTTTCATCCGTTTTATAAGCACGGACTTTCACATAATACGTTTTACCCTGTGGCAGCTCTGTAATATCCGTCTTCGTCTTTTTCACATCCAGTACGACCTTTGATGCCGTAAATGAACGATTTGTCGCATAAACGATCTCATAACCTTTTGCCCCCGTTACCTTCTGATAACGGATCCGCAACTTTCCCTTTGCAGGATTTTTCAGTGTCAGCTTTTTAACCTGTGCAGGCTTTTTCACACTTTTTGTAAAAACCGCCGCTACCGTGTGTCCGATATCTTTCATCACAGTTGTTGCAGTCTGCAGGGAAAAAACAGCCGCCTGTTCTGCCGCCAGATCATCGCCTGCATCCGCCGTGTTCCGGCTGATTGTATTATCACTGACCAAGTCTCCGCTGACTGTATTATCACTAATTGTATTGTCACTGATGGAATCACCACTGACCGTATTATCACTTAACGAGTCACCGCTGATCGTGTTATCACTTAATGAATCATCACTTAATGAATCATCAATCACTGAAACAACTTCTGCATCCGCTCCATATGCGTTACTCACAGCACTGTATAACGTATTTTTGACCGTTTTCTCCCGAAACCGGAACTGCTGCTATAGCATTCACTGTCATCATTATGGTTAACATAAAACTGATTATGGAAACAATTCTTTTGTTCATCAAAAAGCTCCTTCCATGGTAAAGAAATTTAACATCATTTTGACCCTGACATTTTTTTATGATACCATAGTAAGAAGAGGAATGAAAGTGTATTAGGGAGCAAACAAATGGGAAAAAACGACAAAGAAACAATACAGGTCCGTGAAGATCTGTATGAAATAAAGCAGCATGGCAGTCTTGACTACCCTGTTGCGGTATACCGCATTGACCTGAATATGATGTATTTGAATCTGATCCACTGGCATTGGCACAGTGAGATTGAACTGATCGTCATAAAAAGAGGGAAGTGCCGAATTCTCAGCCGGAGACAATGTATATATCTTATCTCCGGGAGATACACTGTTTATCAATCGTAACGTAATGCACTCGGTACATCCGCATAATGAGCAGGACTGCATTTTCTATTCGATCGTATTCAGTTCCAATTATATATTTGGTTACGGACATTCTGTTTTTCATCCGCATATCTTCTGCCGGTCACCAATACGCCCGGTCTGCGTTCTTATGTCATGAATGATAAAAAGAGGATGACCACTCTATTTCTATGCTGACAAGTGAGATCATTAAGATCAACCTGCAGAAATCTTTTTGGCTATGAGCTTTTGACCAAAATGCTATCTGATCCAGATCTGGCTTCTGCTCCTGAACCATATCCAGGATCTGCCGCATGATCATATTCCGGCTTATGATCCGCAGGTTGTACTGGACGAATCCAGAACCAAAGCCGCAATTACCTATATTATGGAGCATTACGAAGAACCGATTACCTTGCAGGATATTGCAGACAGTATCCATATCAGTAAGAGTGAATGCTGTCGTTGCTTTAAACGCTGCCTGCAGCTGACTCCGTTTGACTACCTGCTGAAATACAGGATTTATTCTGCGGTTGATCTGCTTGCGCAGGATAGCAGCACTCTTTCCATCTCAGATATTGCACTGAAGGTCGGTTTTAATTCCAGCAGCTATTTTAACAAGCTTTTCAAAAAATATATCGGCTATACGCCTTCCGCTTATAAAAAAATACTGGCACAGAATACCGAACATATCGCGATTGAAGCAAAGGACTCGCTCTATTATTCCGGTCTTCTGTCCCAGTAAACAGGCTACAGCTTATCTTTTTTATTTTTCGGCAATACAGACTGTGTTGCGTCCGGCTTCTTTGCCCGCTGCAATGCAGTCTCCACAAATGCCAGATTCTCATCGGATGATTTTTCATAATCCAGTTCACAGATACCAAATGACATCGTCACATGGATCTCATGCCCTCTGTGTGTAAATACAGTTTCCTCAATTGTCTTTCTTAAGTCGTCTATCTCCTGTTTTGCCTGCTGTGCGGTCTTACCTGATAATAACAGCACAAACCGGTCGTTTTCACACCGGATCACTTCATCATCAATTTCCACATGATACAGCATCAGATCCGCAATGCTCCGAAGGACCTCATCACCACCTGCAGATCCGTAAATCTGATTGGTGATATCAAAGAAGTCAATATCTCCCATCGCAACCGATACCGGATGTGCGATCAGATACGGCAATACTCTTTTATTGTAATACTCATAAAAACCCTTCCTGTTCCGCAGCTTTGTTGTCAGATCAGTCTGGTTTTCGGAAAGGAGCAGATACGATTCCAACGTCTTGCCGCAGTAAACGGCTGCCAGTGCCAGTCTCTTTTTATCCTCTTCCGTAAACACACCGACAGTTCCGTCTCCGTTTAACTTATTGATCGCCTGATAGGCTCCGATCACCCGCCCGCGGGAATCCGTCACCGGCATACAGAGCACTGATCTTGTATCGTAACCGCCGCTTCTGTCAACAGAACTGTCAAAACGGGGATCTGCGCCTGCATCTGCGATCAGTATCGTCTCACCCGTGGTAATGCTGGCACCTACGATGCCCCGCCCTTCAGGAACTGTGATCCTTGCATGATCCAGTGCCACGATCGTCCAATGCTCTCCCTTTCTCTTATCCCAAAACCAGAAGGAGGCACGATCTGCATTGACGAGCGTTTTTCCCATTTCCGTCAGCGTCTGAATAGTGGTGGAAAATTCTCTTTCATCCACAAGACGATTCATATAGTAAAATATTTTTTCAAGCAGCAGTTCTGCATTCCGTTCGTTTTCAGCTATAGCCATGTCTCTTTATCCCTATCTGATGAAGTTCGTTTTGTTGTCATATTCATTTGCCGGAACAGCAACACCGGTATTTCTGCCTGCCTCAAGACACTTCAAAAGCCATGCCATATTTCTGCCCAAATTACGCATTACCTGCAGACCTTCCGCATCCTGCAGCACTTCCTCCGGCTTATTGCCGTGTACCATATTCCAGTAAGAGGAAGATACGACCGGCATTTCCGCGATCGTGAAATATTTATTCAGTGCATCGATGGAAGCCGTTGTACCGGCTCTTCTTGCAGAGGCGATTGCTGCGCCCGGCTTATGCATAAAATATTTTTTGCCTGCGTAGAACATCCGATCCAGTGCAGACAACACTCTGCCGCTCGGATGCGCATAATAAACCGGCGTACCAAAAATAAAACCGTCACAGGTCTTTGCCTTTTCCAGAATTTCATTGATGCAATCATCGTTAAATGCACACTGTCCGTCCAGCTTTGTACAGCCCAGACAACCGATACAGTCACGCAGCGGTCCGCCGCCTAAACATACGATCTCACTGTCGATTCCTTCTTCTCTCAACACCTTTGCGATCTCCTGCAAAGCTGTTGCCCGTACAGCCGTTTGGCTTTGAACTTCCGTTTACCATTAAAACTTTCATCGTTATTCCTTCTTTTCTTCTTTTTATATCATTTACCGCATACTTCTGCTCTACATCCCGCCATATTTATTTTGTAAAAAACGGGCAGGTCATGCGACAGGTACGACTGCATAAAAAGTCAGGTCTGCATCACTGTCATTGATCAGGGAATGTGCATGTCCCTGCGGGCAGTAATGGCAGTCACCGGCTTTTAAGCGGATCTCTTCTTCGTCATATAATACCTTGCCTTCTCCTGCTGTGATAAAGATCACTTCATAATCTTCGGTATGCTTATGGTAACCGATGGATGCACCCGGATCAGTCTGCCACTCATGATCTTGCAGGCTTCATCGCCGTAGCGCTTCGCCCTGTATTCCTTTTCGCCGCCTTTAAATGCCGGCAGTATTTCTTCTTCCATATCTGTAAATGCAATTTTCATTTCCATGCCTCCTGCGCATTATTTACAACTTATTTCTTCCGTGTTGCATCTATTTATCATTATATCTGCTTTCCCCTGATATTTCAATGCCGGTCACACTTTTCCCGGCTCTTCCGGCGTCTCTTTCCGCTGATTATTTTCATTGCCTTCTTACTTATTTCTCGCTATAATAGGGAGTGTTGCGCTGATGAGGCATTTCCGATGCGGATATGCCGGCGCTGCTTTATTTCACCAGGAGGATTTATAAGTTATGGAAAGAGAAAAATTCGGATCCCGGCTGGGATTTATCCTTGTATCCGCAGGCTGTGCGGTCGGACTTGGAAATGTGTGGAAGTTTCCTTATATGTGCGGACAGTACGGCGGTGCTGCATTTATTGCAATTTATCTGGTATTTTTAGTGATTCTGGGCTATCCGATCATCGTCTGCGAATTTGCAGTCGGCAGAGGCAGCCAGAAAAGCTGTGCCACTTCCTTCCGCAAGTTAGAGCCAAAGGGCCGGCGCTGGCACTACAACGGCTATATCGGAATGGCCGGCTGCTACCTACTGATGATGTATTACACCATGGTAACCGGCTGGATGCTGTATTACTTTTTCCGTTATCTGACAGGCTCCCTGACAAGTCAGTCTATGACAACCGAGCAGGTTTCCTCTTACTTTAGTAATATGCTGGCTTCTCCGGGCACTATGATCCTTTTTATGATCATTGCAGTTGTCTTATCATTTGCCATCTGCTCCCTCGGTCTGAAAAACGGTGTGGAGCGTATCACAAAGGTAATGATGATCTGTCTGCTTGGTCTGATCCTCGTCCTTGCAGTTCACTCCTGCTTACTGCCGGGTTCCGGAACCGGTATCAGATTTTATCTTGTACCTGATTTTACTGCCATGCAGGCAAAGGGCATCGGCAATGTCATCTTTGCTGCCATGTCCCAGGCATTTTTTACCCTCAGCATCGGCATTGGTGCCATGGCGATCTTTGGCAGTTATCTGGATAAGGAACGTTCGTTATCCGGTGAAGCACTCAGCATCACACTTTTTGGATACCTTTGTTGCACTGATGGCAGGTCTTATCATCATTCCTGCCTGCTTCTCCTTCGGTATCGAACCGGATGCAGGGCCATCCCTGATCTTCATTACGCTCCCGAACATTTTTAATCAGATGACCGGCGGACGGATCTGGGGCACACTGTTCTTCCTGTTCCTTTCCTTTGCCGCACTTTCTACAGTGATCGCGGTATTTGAAAATATTATTTCCTTTGCCATTGATCTGTGGGGCTTTTCCAGAAAGAAGGCCGTCATTTGTAATGTATTTGCAATCATCCTGCTTTCTCTTCCGTGTATTCTCGGCTTTAATGTCCTTTCCGGATTTCAGCCGCTCGGACCGGGCACGAACATCATGGATCTGGAAGATTTCCTTGTTTCCAGCAATCTTCTGCCACTCGGCTCTCTGTGCTATGTTCTGTTCTGTACAACAAAGCATGGCTGGGGCTGGGATAATTTTATACACGAAGGAAATGCAGGAAACGGACTTTCATTCCTGCAAAGATGCGTTACTACATAACATGGGGACTTCCCCTTATCATTGTTGTGATCTACTTAAAAGGCTATTATGATCTGTTTGCCCCAAAGGGGCTTCGATATCTGATCCCATGGATGTGTATTGCAGCTGCATTCCTTGCTTTTATTTTCTGGATCGCAGCAAGCCACAGCAAAAAGCAGCATGCAGATCATTAATGTACCGTATTGCAGACCAGCTCATCCCCGCTCAGTACTTTAGTATCTCCGTTCGGTATGATCGTCTGTCCGCCTCTCCTCACTAAAATGATCAGACTGTTTTTCGGCAGTCGGATCTCACAGAGGCGTTTATCCCGCCATGTGTGTGTGTCATCGATATGGATCTGGGTCAGATGAATATCGTCCTTACCCGCATAGGCGGTTGCACCAAGTACAAGAACATCTCCTTCCCGAAGCACTGTATCACCGTTTGGTACAGTGCTTTTTTCACCCGGATGATTCAGAAAGACAAGCAGTGTTCCCGGCGGCAGATTCAGATCCTTTACCGTCAACCCGATCCATGGATGTCCTTCGCTTACCGGAATGTCAATAAAATGCACATCCGTTTCATCACTGTAATCCGTAAAGGTCGTCAGAATATCCCTGCTCTCATCGATCATATGCAGCTTTTTCGCGCAGAAAGGCAGCAGACTTCCCTGGAACAGTATGGATACGAGTACCACGCAAAATACAATATGGAACAGATCATGGGAAAGCACTGCGCCGCTTCTTGTTGCCATAATGGCAAATACAATAGACGCTGCGCCACGCAGCCCCGCCCATGCAGTCAGAAGCTGCTGCTGCGGTTTTGCCCGGAGCGGTGTCAGGATCAAAGTCACGGCTAACGGTCTGGCAACAAAGGTCAGAAATACTGCGATCAGAAGCCCGGGAACGCAAACCGCCAGGATCTTGGATGGGAAAGACAGAAGACCCAGCATAAAGAAAATGAACATCTGCATAAGACTTGTCAGTCCATCGAAGAAATTGACAAGTATTTTTTTATGGCTGACATTGCGATTTCCGAGTATAATACCCATCAGATACGCACTCAGATACCCATTTCCGCCGATCGCAGACGGCAGTGCATAAGATAAAAGTGCTGCTGCCAGTACAAATGCCGTATCGAATCCGTTCACGCCAAAATCGATCCGTTCCAGCATAAAACCGGTCAGAAGTGCCAGTACGATACCGATCACTGCACCAAACAGCACCTGTGCAAATACCATGCCCAGAATATCAAACGCCATGCCCTCCGCATTGCCCTGCATCATAGTCAAAATGATGATGGTCAGCATATAGGCAAAGGGATCGTTGGAACCGCTTTCCACCTCCAGTAAGGAGTCTGTATTGTTTTTCAGGGATAATTTTTTACTACGCAGCACGGAAAATACGCTTGCCGCATCTGTGGAGCCGAGAACCGCTCCTACAAGAAGACCTTCCAGAAGGCCAAAGCCCAGTGCGAAATGGCAGAACAGTCCGGTCAGAACCGCTGTCAGAACCGTACCCACACTGGATAAAAGAAGTGCCTTGCCGGCAACCGGCTTTGCCGCCTTCCATCTGGTACCGAAGCCACCGTAAAACATAATGAAGATCAGGGCTATGGTACACATATTTTCGGCAAAAAGCAAAGTTGTCGAACGGAATATGTAAAATACCCTCCGAACCAAACAGCATACCAAGCAGAATAAATGCAAACAGCATCGGAACACCGATCCTGCTTGTCAGACGGTTACAGAGAATACATGTTAAGATCACGCAGGAACCAAGTAATAATAGTTTGATCATAATTCGCCTTTCTTTTTCCTTTTTCCACCATTATAACACAGGCAGACTTCTACCCCAAGTTAAAATTCCCTAAACATTTGGCACAACTGTCTGTTCCGGCAAAAACCGATACATGCCCGGTCTGAAGCACATCCGCCCGGATAAGCTGTCATACCCCTGCAGATCATCTGCTGAAACTGCCATGCGTAGCTGCCTTTTTTCACCCGCCTGCAGGAAAACCTTCTCAAAGCGGCAAAGCCTCTGTACTTCTTCCTCATAGGCAGCATAGATCTGTACCACTTCACTGCCTGCTCTCTTTCCTGTATTTTGAACGGTAACGCATACCACAGCTTTTTCCGCTTCTCCCTGCCCACATTCCAGTGCCTCCTCCGTCAGTGCAAAAAGTGGTGTAAGACAAGCCAAAGCCAAACGGAAAAAGCGGCTGTTTTTCCTTCCGCAAGCAGCTTACGATATCCTGCCAGCCCCAGATATTCCTGCTGCGTGGCAGACCAGTCTACCTGCGGCAGATCTGCCCCGCTCTGTGGAATCACAAACGGCAGTTTTCCGCCCGGATTTTCCTTGCCAAACAGAACATCTGCCAGTGCATGACCGCCTTCCATGCCCGGATAGTAAGCCATGAGCAGCGCCCCCTGTCTGTCCGATCCAGTCTTCCATCGTAAAGGAGCTGCCACCAACAAGCACCACAATTGCATCCTGTCTGACCTGTGCCACAGCGGACAGGATTTCCCTGTCATGCGTCGGAAGTGCGATCCCCTGTGTCCTGTCACCGCCCATACTTTTAACATACAGCTCTTCCATATCCGCATAGACATATTCGCCTTCCTCCGCTGCACTGTTTCCCGCTACAACGATCACTGCATCCGCTTCTTTTTGCCAGTCTTTTACAGTGGGAAAGACTTTCTCCCCTGTAATAGATCACTTCCTGCCCTGCCTGTTCTAATATGCCCTGCAGGATCGTCACCTGATAAGGCGGATATACCTGACTGGAGCCGCGATCCCCGTTACATCCTCATCTGCCAGTCTGCCGATCACAACGATCTTGTGACATCTGCCGGAAAGCGGCAGAATTCCATTCTGATTCCGCAGAAGCGTGATACCGGCCAGCGCACTTTTTTTTTCGCAAGCTGTCTGTCATCCCAAAGCTGCCTTTCCGCATCGATCTTTCCATACTGCCTTATCTTCTCTTCATGTGCCAGAAGTGTCCGCACGATCCGAAGCGCCGCCTCATCGATCACTTTTTCGGAAACACTGCCAAAGTGCACGGCTTCCAGAAGTTTCTTTCCATAATAATACGTATTCGGCATTTCCAGATCCATGCCCGCATTTGCTGCTGTGACCGTATCCTTGATCCCCCAGTTAAAATCACTTAAGGTAAATCCGTCAAACTGCCAGTCTTCTTTTAAAACTTCCCGCAGCAGATAGGCATTCTGTCCGCACATCTGTCCCCGATAGCTGTTATAGGAGCTCATCACAGCACCTGCCCCTGCTTCCACACATCTTTTAAACTGTGATAAAAAGACTTCCTGCTCTACCTTCTTATCACATGTTATATCAACTTCAAAGCGGGCATTTTCCATCGAATTAAAGGCAAAATGCTTCACACAGGCGATCACTCCCGTTGTCTGTACACCTTCTACCAGAGCCGCTCCCATTTCTCCCAGTAAATATGGATCTTCTCCAAAGGTTTCCTGTGCCCTGCCCCAGCCCGGATGATACGGCAGATTCACACAGACGCCGCCAAACAAGTTAGCACCTGCTAATAATACTTCCGCACCGATTGCCTCTCCGATCTCCTTTTCCAGCATCGGATCAAAGGAAGCGCCACGCATCGACTCAACAGGAAAACAGGTGTACGTTTTCCTGTCGCAGACAACACCTTTGGTGCCATCGGCAAATAAAACCGGCGGTACTTTTCCGTCTATTCCGCCTGCCCGGTACGGTACTTCATTATAATGTGTATTGACCTTTTTCTGAATGGATTTCCGCACCTCTTCCATCGTCCGAAGCCCCACTCATCAAATATATTTTTTCTTCCAGAGACAGCTTTTTGCACGATCTGCTGTGCCTTTTTTGTAAATGTACTTCGATAAGCTCTGTAATCTGTTGTTTCCTGCTTACTCATGTTGCCTTATTACCTCCCGCAAAATCGCCCTTGCCTCCGGAATACTGAAATCCAGATAGCCCTTCAGGACATCATTATGACTCTGGTGCTGTCCCTTCTCTCTGAATTCCTTCGGCGTCAGTCCTGTTTTCTGGTGAAAAGTACGGTAAAACGTCTTCTCTGAGCCAAACCCACAGGCATCCAGTATATAACTCATATTTTTATTCGTATTTTCAGAAGCTCCTTTGCTTTCTCCAGCCGCAGATCATCGATCACCTCTTTGATCGTCATGCCCAGCACTGCCCGGCTGCTTCTGTCCAGCGTCTTTCTGCTCATTCCCAGCTTGTGGCATAAAAAGCTCCGCCAGCTCATCTTCCGCCATATATTCTTCAATGTAGGAAATTGCCTGAATGATCGTTTCTCTGCCATCTTCCGCAGCACTGTCCCGATAGCGGATATCATAGACAGCATAATCGAACAGATCCGCGATCAGACAGCAAATCTCTGCCCTGACACGGAATCTGGCATGCTTTTCCTCATTCAATGTCTCATAAGCGATCTTTGCCATCCGCCTGAAAAAATGCTGATAGCCGACCACCGGCTCATCCTCTGTCACACTGCTTACATAAAACCGTATCTCCGAATTGTCCTTATCATCCGCATGAAACAGCTCCGGCTTGATCTGCAGGATCATACAGAGATTTTCCTCCTTCTGCGGATTCTGAAAGGCATGGATCTCATTTGGATTGATCAGAAGCAGATCTCCTTGCGTAAGAAGGCATTCCTCCGACTGGATATGTACACTGATACTGCCCCGCAGGACACCTAGAAGCTCATATTCATTATGCCAGTGAAACGTGCTGCTTTCGATCGGTGTCACGAATGCATTCACCAGCAGGTTGGAATCATAATTGATACTTTCATAGACAGAATACATAACAGCCTCCTTACCTCTTTTTCAGACGTGCTTGCACATCTGCGCTTCAAATCCTCATTCTCTGTAAACAGTATACCGAAAAACGGAGCTGCAAACAATATTGCAACTCCGTTTCCCTGCTTAGGTTTTCTACAATATGGGATTTCCGTATACTCTACTTGTTCTCTTTCTTTTTTGCAAGACCTGCTGCGATCTGTGGATAGATCTTATCCAGGTTACAGAAGAATAATGTTACAAGACCGATCACGATCAGAACTGCCGGTACAAATGTAAATACGGATTTGATACCTGCGATCGTTGCTGCTGTCTGTGCTGCAAGCTTTCCGTCATATGCTGCCCATGCAAGTCCCCAGCCGACTAATGCGGAACAAGACCTGCACCAACCTTCATACCGAATGAAGTTGCAGAGTTTGTCAGACCGTCCAGACGGACACCTGTTTTCCATTCGCCGTAGTCAACAACATCTGCTACCATTGCAAATAATCCTGCATTGTGCGGAATACCGCCGATACCGAGGCAGATCAGACCGATGACTGCTGTTATAAAAAGCTTGTCTGTGTCAGACCCATGATCAGAACGCCTGCCAGCTCGATCACATAACCGATCATCATGCTCTTCCATTTACCGAGTAACTTGTTGATATATGGGTAGATCAGGTTACCGATCAGCTTCGGTAAAATGAAGCAAAGTGTTAAAGTACCCATCAGACCGGCGTTACCAAGTACGTCTCTTGCATAGTAGATACGAAGTCCGTTGTTGACGCCAAGTACTGTATAATTGATAACAAATACAATTGCCAGTAATAAGAAATATTTGTTTTTGAACAGGATCTTGAAAGATTTCCCAACACTCATCTTGTCTTTTTCTTCTACTTTTGCAGAGTTCTTTTCAATATTGGTACGTTCCTTTGTTCCAAGGAAAGTGATCAGAAGCAGTACTGCACCGATCGTACCGAAGATAGCTGCCATACCTGTCCAGCCGAATTTTGCAACAAAGTTGTTGCAGTTGTAGTTGATGAATAATACAACTGACATTGTGACGAAGAAACGAATGGAGCTCATCGTAACACGATCCTTTGGATTCGGTGCTTCCAGAGAAAGCAGTGTATTATATGCCAGGTTACAGGCTGTATAAACAACAACTGCCATGATCACATAACTGATACATGCATAGGTCAGTTTGCCGCCGCTCGTCAGTGAACCGGGAACGCTGAACATCAGCACAAGTCCGAGTCCCATCGGGATTGCTGTCCATAAGATCCATGGTCTTGCTTTACCCCAGCGGGTATGTGTTCTGTCGATGATACTTCCCATGATCAGATCGGAAATACCGTCCAGTAATCTTGTTAAAAGCATTAAAGTACCGATTGTTGCTGCAGCCAGTCCAACGCTGTCTGTATAATATAATGTCAGATAGGATCCGATCGTTGTCCAGACAAGGTTACAACCACCGTCACCAAGTGCAAATGAAATGATCTCACGCCATGAAGGTTTGTTATTCTCTTTCATAGTTTTTCTCCTTTTCTTTTAAATTTGTATTATGCTTCCAGCCGCAGGGTCAGAAGGGAAATGCTTCCTGTTCCTTTATAAACAAAATACAGTTCCTTCTCCTCCGTAAAAGCTGTCTTGGCATCTGCCCACGTCCATTTGTCTGTCTTCGGCAGATTGATTTCTTCTTTCTGTCTGCCGTTTTCCGTATGGATCTCAAGCTTTCCTTCTCCGTCAGAGGGTAGCTTATGCTAACTTTCTTTGTCTCGGCAAGATTGATATATTTATAGCCGATCAGATCTCCATCCTTGACATTGGTTATGTAGTGTTCATCCTCTACACTTGTCAGATACGGGAAATCCACCTCCGGATTGGTACGTCCCAGCGAAGAAAGCGGTCCCATATGTCCGTTTGTCAGATTACAGCAGTAAACTGCCGGATATGTGGCATTTCCGGATAACGGTTCCGGATTCATACCGCTTGTCGTGATCGTTACCTGTGGGATACTGCCGTCCGGTCTGAAATAAAAACTTTTTCCGCACATGCCTGTCTGTTGTACTGGTTTAAGTAAGTGTGACGATGATAGAAAATGTACCATTGATCGTTTACACAAACAAGTCCGCCATGATTGTTTCCCACGCTCATCAGCTTATCTTCTTCTTTTCTGCCCTGATAACCGACATCTCCGTTGCTTACGATCACACCGCCGTAGGTAAAGCCTTCCATTGGTTTCTCGCTGACCGCATAACAGAGCTGATGGGTATTGACAGAAGAATATACCAGATAATATTTGTCGTTGATATAACGGATGGATGGACCTTCAAAGTACTCATTTCCTTCAAAGCTTGTGCCCTTTCCGTAGTTTTTACTCGGCAGGATCACTTCCGGTCCTTTTTGTACTGTCAGCATATCATCGGCAAGTTGTAAAACGCTTCCGCCTTTTAAGTCCTGTCCTTTATATCGCGGAATATTGATCATACAGGGGGCAAAAGCCAAAATACAGGAAAATACCGTCCTTTTGTGCAGATCAGGGATGGATCATATGGCTGGTTCTCCGCCATCACACGGCCGTCCTCATAATGGACTCTGCCATAAAACCGGTATTCGCCCGCCGGGGTATCGCAGACCGCCACGTTGATGGAATCCTGAAACTTGATACAGTAGTATAAGTAGTATCTGCCATCCGGTCCTTTTACAACATCCGGTGCATACAGCGGCAATGCATCTTGATTGTACGGATCCTGTTCTTTTTATAGATCACACCGTCACAGCGCCAGTCCGACAAATCCGTTACCGGAGCCGACCAGCAGACATAATCCTGTTCGCAGAACTCATTGCCGTTTTCCAGATCATGGCTGCCAAAGACATACAATCTGTCTCCGAATACATGGGGTTCGCCGTCCGGTACATGTTCCCAAAGCGGCATGTAAGGGTTATGACATTGCTTTCTCATCTTCCTCCTCCTTTCCTTCTCAATTAACTGCTCGCAATTTATGTTCTGATTATAACAAGGAGGGAGGATTTGTTCTGTCAAAGTGCTCTTGGTTTACTGTCAAAAATTGGACATTTTGTGCAGTATTGTGATTTTGTACAATGTAAACAAATGTGTTTTGTGCAGAATTGCCATAGTTGATATTTGTTTATAGTAATCCATATTTTATTTAGAGAGAGAAAGACAGCATCTTTCCATGCTCAAATAACAGACATAAAGAAGCTCTAAGAGCTTCTAATATGTCTGTTACATTCGCATGGTCAGATGCTGTCTTTCTCTTTGTATATAATAGCTATAGATATTCAATTTAATCATTTTAGGCGAAAATGATCAAATTAAACTGCAAAATGATCAAATTAAATATTTTACTCAAATGATCACATGCTTCGCAAATCGTTCTGCTGACAACACAGATCTGTAATGCTGCTCATACAGATTTCGCATTTCATCCTCTGTATGGATATTCTTTCCCATCTCGATCAGAATGAAGGGAACGCCGAAGCAGGTCACTCGGACACCACTGTCACGAAATCCGTTCCGCATATAAAAGCCATATCGTCTTGTCTGTAATTTCCGATCTGCTTCCTCTTCTGCAAATTCCGGGTTTTCCACTTCGCCGATAATACTGTCGGCTTCTGCCAGATATTCTCCCAAAAAGCCGAAGCATTTCACTGCCAAGTCCCGCATTTCTGCGATCCGGGCAGACTGCCAGATAATCGATCAGATAGTCATCACCCTTTCTGATCAGATAAGCGTATCCCACAATATCCGTTCCGCAGAAATTGCAACAGTTCTTTTTCTTTCCCCTTCAAGAACGATAAACTTCCGGCAATGTCTTCCTCTTCGGAAGCAAGCTGTAAATCGCAGACCTTTCCGGAATAGAGTTTTACCATCCGCAGGAAATAATTAATCCAGATCTCAGGATGTGGCGGGTTTTCTCTTCCAGAATAATACAATGCAGGAAGCCCCATCTGGATAGATTCGTAATATTCATCAATATCGTATGCAAAATACTCCTCCAGAGATCCAATTCCATTAAAACCGTAGCCGTTCAAGTCCATAATATAACCGGATAACAGTCTTGCAGTTCTTCCATTGCCATCTTCAAACGGATGAATTGTCACTAATTGGTAATGTACAACAGCTGCTACTATCAGAGGGTGGTCATCCGTTGTATTTACATATTCCACCAATTCATCCAGAAGCTCCGGTATGTCGCAATATTCCGGTGGAATATAATCAGGATTTCCCGTCTTGGAATCATACACGGCAAACAGCACCCCGGGAGGCATGGATCCCCTGAGTCCGATTTTCTCCTTGGAAGCACCCTTTTCCACCAATTTCTGCACATCCAAAATAAGCTTTTGGGAAAATTTTTCTTTCTTGCTTACTTTTTCCTCAAGATAATTCAAAGCGAGAAAATAATTCCGCACTTCCTGCTCCGGTTTCAGATAATGCTTCCTTTCATCGCGCTCGATTACTTCATCTACCTGTTTTTCCGACAGCGGATTGCCTTCAATTTTGTTTGAAGCGTAAGAACTTTTTTTCTTCGAATTTTTACGAAGCCTGTTCATAACTGGTTTGGACAACTTCACGGATGATACCTTGTATCTGTTGTGCTCGATCTCTGTGATATAACTTAAAATCTCATTTCGTCATACAATCACACTCCTTTGTCGTACTGTACCTATTTCCACATAACCTTTATCTACATAAGATAATATCGAATAGATCACTCCGAATACAACTGCAGATAACAGGTTTCTAAATATTTGATTTTCAAGTATTCTTTTCATAACTTCTCCCCAAATCAGCTCTTAATATTATCATTTTTTCATATGGTTTCCGGCTTTACATTCCACCGGTATTACATGACTGTCTTTTTGTATCAGGAAATCTACTTCCGCAGTATTGTCAGACTCCCAATAATGAAGAATTTGTTTTCTTTTTCTGCTATGAAAATCAATTGTTCTTCAGATAACAAATCATCAATTGATACAGAAAAATAACTGGATATTTCCTTTAATAAATCTATGCTTGAGTTTATGGTGTCAGGCACCAATGATAATAAACTTGAATTTTTGCTTTATAGAAATCACTTATGCTGAAAAAAAAATTATAAACTCTTTGATTGAAATCCTTAGCTTCTTCGTAAGCAGCATGTCCTAAATCATCATACATAAAGATTTCACAACCAAGTTTTTTTGCAATTTCCAAAGATGCCTCTCCACTTACCACTTTATCCTGCATACCTCCAATTACAAACACCGGACATTGTATTTTATCTAATTCGTCATATGCTTCACAACTAAGGCAAGCTTTTGCCAAGGCGATAAATCTTGATACATTCTTTGGTTTCTGCAAAACTGCTAATAAAGACATAAACGGTTTGTATCGTTTCACATAAATGTCAGAATACATCTTTTTCAGCCATATCTGTAATCAGCCTTTTCATATTATTCTGTTCCGTAATATGAATCCAATCATTGACTGTCCTTTCGACGGTTTCATTATTTTTCGAAAGTGTTACTGCGAGAACTAACTGATTTACTAAATCTGGTCTGTCTATTGCAAGATATTGAGCAATCATACCGCCTTGTGATACACCAAAGATATCAGCATTTGTAATCTTTAATGTATCCATCGCCATTGCTATATCTGCTGCTAAGTCTCTTACTGTTATGCCATCACTAATATTTTCCCTGCGATCAAACAGATAAACTTTATAATCTCTTGCAAACATTCGATACATATAAGCCACTGAAAATGCTACACCTTTTATGCTACGGGTACTAAGACCTTGAATCAAAATCAATGACTTCTCACCTTTTCCAAAAGTAATATAATTCATCTGTATGTCCTGTATTTCTAACAGTTCTTCTTTTGCATTATAAAACATAGAATATTTACCTCAAAATTCCAATCTATTTACTTTTTGCTCCACTGATAAAACTCTTTCAAATCAGCTTTCACTTCATCTGACAACATTGTTTTCTTTACACCTTCAATAGCACCCTCCAGTGCCATTAAACGATTGATACAAGCCGACTCATCAATTTCTTGTATTTTTAACCAAGCTGCTTTAGCACCCACTTTCTTTAACTCATCAACAGAATTTATGCCAACCTGAATAAGCTGTTCTTCAACTTTTTTCCTATATTCGGTAATTTTGATAATTCTCCCATAAAACACTTCCCCTTCTTTGTCAGTCTGTTTCGTCTTTTTTATAAATTTCGCCGCCCCATGCATGATATCCAGCAATATATTTATAATCAGGATATTCATTTATTTCATATAATTTTATTCCTGTATCAGTTTTACAAATCAGAACATTAGAATTTCCGGTCGGCTCATCTGCAAGAATAAATGCCGGCTCGTTTATAAGTGCCCTTCCTATGGATACTTTTGCTGCTGACCTCCTGACATTTGTCCTGGCAGATGTTTTTCCCTTTTCTCAAGACTCAGCATCTTCACAATCTCACATAGATTTTGGGTTCACTGAGTCCAAAATCTTTAAGAAAATTTTTTTTACTATGTATTATCCTTCAACCCATAACACTGGTATAGCATTTCTGTCATTTTCTTCTTATCTGTTCCCTTATACCCAAGGACTTTAAATCCACTGTTTCATCAGCTATTTCAGATAAGAACTTTTTCATATCCTCTGCTATTTCCGGACTGAGGACTTGCCTTGTGTATTGGCTGTGATTAACTGTGTTAATCGGAACACATCGTTTTTATGTTTCTTTATGTTTTTTGCTATCGACCTGCTCTCCATTCAACTTGCGTTCCTTTAAATCCAGCCATGCTTTCGCCTTAAATGGAATCAGGCAAGTCAGACTTAATACCGGAATGCCATCAACCATCATTTGTCCGGTTTTTAACAATTCATAATATGCTTCATTTAAAAGGATTGCCGACAAACTGGATATTTCATCATCTATCGGAAGTGGAGGAGAACTGCATCATCTTCCAATATAATAAAATCCGGATTTCTGGAAAATATTTCTATCATATATGGATATTCTTTACTTTTCGGAGATGTGAAACGATAAAACTGTGCATTTCCAGTGCTTTTATTCAAAAACCTTGAAATCTTTCCTTAAATTTTGTAAATCCACTGACCATTACTCATGCAACCTTCTTTCCTGCAATTCATCTACTGCTTCTTCAATTCTTTCATCATTTGTATCTGTAAAAGATAAAACAAGTGAAATATCATCAGCACTGTTATCCTCTGAAAATTGTTTTGGGTTGTATGCCCATAATTCAAGTCTGACCTGTTTATCCGGGTCTATCAATTCATCAGTCAGCAAGGCTTTATCGTAATCTTTCTCACTAATTGCATAGGTAACAACTCGGCTTGGATTTAGCATTGTAAATAAGAATTTGACTAATTATTGTGTTTTAATGATTCTATAAACTACCCCCAATTGAGCAGGGTATGTTTCTTGAATCATTCCATTAAACCATATTGTAACGATATCTCCCACCTGAACATTTTCCGCTAAATTTTCTGCCGATACATAATACTCTCCATCATTCATC
>VOFC01000750.1_pt1 | contig 24000 bp, 24 predicted proteins | sample 5384161 | NCBI WGS metagenome assembly VOFC01 (sample SAMN12384722, study PRJNA508395) | human gut metagenome | isolation source: healthy gut B | host: Homo sapiens | reverse complement strand
AGGGGCGGGGCTCTGCTCCGTCCGTGCTTCCGACAAAATCAGCACCAGCGGGCGGAGCAGAGCCCCGCCCCTACAACGTATAACGCAAAATTTTCCCGCAAAAAGGTGCAGCCTGACGGACTCAGGCTGCACCTTCTATTGGCTGCAAATATTCAAAGGTAACTGCTTACAAATCTGGTTCCTACGTATCAGGCGGCGCGTACTAAGCGCCCGTGAGGTGAGTATCGAGTGGAGCGCCAGATGAAACATTGGTTCCCGCCTAAATTCAGAGGCAGGAAGCACCCCGCGTCCCCAAGCGCCCCTTTTCTCCCCTTCTTTTCCGGCAAGACGGAAAAGAAGGGGCCGCCGGAGGCAACCGGCAGTTGCAAATCTGATACAACCTCTCAGTCAGCTGCGCTGGGAGGGGAGCCTTTGGTACACTCAGCGGGGAGGGGTGGGGTCGCCGGTGCCGGTGGTGAGGGTGTAGAGGCCGGAGAGGTAGGCCCAGGTGGTCTGGTCGATGGCTCCGGTCTGCGGCAGGCCGGAGAGCTTCTGCAGCCAGCGCACCGCGGCGACCGACGCCGCGTCGTGGACGCCCGTGGCGCGGACGGCGGGCGCGTTGACGAAAAACCGCCCCAGCGCCTGCAGCATCGCCTGCATGAGAAACAGGTGCGAATTCCGGCTGCCCGCGGGCAGCACCTGATTCGGTGTCCATCGGATGCGCACCGGCGCGGCCGGGAGCACGGCAGGGCTCTTTCTTGTGTAGACGGCGACGATCTGGTCCCAGGTCGTGTTGTCCGTTTCTCCCGTGACGGGCAGCTCCTGCTGCCGCTGGAATTCCCGCACGGCCTGCACCGTGTTCGGGCCGTAGATCCCGTCCGGGACGAGGCGGACGAGCGTCTCGTCCGCGTGCGCGATCGTCCGCAGCATCGTCTGCAGACTCCGGATGGGCTGGCCGACGTATTGCTCTGCTGTCATCATGCCTGCTGCACCTCCATGTCCTGCATGCCGCGCATAAGCGTCCGGCCGGGGAACTGCACGAAGCGCGTCGACGTTTCATGCTGCAGCAGAAACTGCATCCCGGCCAGATCCTCCGCGGTCTGCGCGTCCGGCATGCCGCTCGCGGGGCTGCCGGTCAGGCGCTGGAAGACCGCGAGACTCGCCCTTGTCTGCGCGTCGAGCTGTCCGGTCCGCTCCGGCGCGGGCAGAGCCGGGAAGGCCGCCGCCGCGGCGATGAGCTGCTCCTGCAGCCCGGCCTCCGTGTCATCGATGCGCGGCCGCATGAAGGGGAACAGCGCCGCATCGCCGAAGACGGTCTCCTCGATCCCTGCGAACTGCGAATAGATGCTGTCCCACGTCTCGCGCTCGACCGTGCCGGCCTGCGGCAGGCCGTAGGCCTGCTGGAACGAGAGTACGGCCTGCGTCGTGCTTTCGCCGAACACGCCGCTCACCGGCGGCTCCTGCACGGCGGAATTGAACTGCGAGATGACGGACAGCATATACTGCAGGTGCGTCACCTTCGCGCCCTGCTCGCCGGGAAGGATCTGTTCGGGATACTCCCACGAATAGCCGTAAAACGTCTGCCCCTGCGACTGCAGCTCCCCCGAGCTTCAAAACTGCCGTATAGAGCATCACGATCGCGTACCAGGTCGCCCGGCCCACGATCCCGTCGACGGCCAGCGAGAAAATGGACTGGAAGGCCCGGACGGCATTCTCCGTCGCCTCGCCGAGGATGGCGTCGACCGGGACCTTCGGGATGGCCGGATAGTTCTGCGAGATGCGGTTGAGCGCGACCTGCAGGAACGACACGTTGACACCGATATCGCCCCGCCGCACGGGGCTGCCGGGATAGGATTCCTGCAGATCCTGCACGGGCGCGTTCGTCACGATCTGCACATCCTCTCCATAATAGCGCCGGAGGATCCGGACGGAATCCGCGCCTGCCTGCGCCAGCTCCTGCGAGCCCCACTGGCTGAGCCCGTCGCAGGTGGTGGTGACACCGTTGCAGAATTTGGCCGCCAGCGGCTCGACATAGCCCTGCCTGCGCAGATAATCGGTGAACAGCTCATCGACGAGCGCGGAGATGTTCTCATAGATGTTGCGGCCGTTGATGAATTTCTGATCGATCGCGGTCGAGGACGTGATGTCGAAGGGGTAGCCGCGGCTGCGGTAGTACTCGGTATAGACGCGGTTGAGCGCGAACGAGATGACGGCCAGCGCGTTGGCCCGCAGCGCGGCCGGTTCCCAGGTCGGGTAGACCTCGCTGGAAAGCACGTTTTTGACATAGTCGGAAAACGAGACCGTGACGTTTTCTGCGCTCGCGTCCGGTGCGCCGAGGTGGACCGTGATGGTTTCGGGGATGTACGGAACGATCGGGGCCATACGCTTACAGCTCCTGCGCGGGAATGTCGAATTCCTGCGTTTCGGCATAGTTCTCCGGCAGCGTCGGCGTCGGGATGAGCACAAGCTGCTGCAGCGTCTGCACGCCGGAGAAGACCTGCGCGCCGCGGACCAGCACCCGGCCGTAGCCCGTACGCTCCGTGCGCAGATCGACGAGCGCGTAGGGGACCTCCGCCGTCTGCCGTGTCTGGCTGTCGGACGCCGGGGGCGTGGGCAGCTCGAAGGGCTCGGTAAAGCCGTCGTAGTCGGACATGCGCACGGCCAGCAGCTCCTGCCTGCCATCCGGCAGCTCGCGCGAGATGGTGAGCGTCGCGCCCGCCACGGGGATCTGCGCGGCCGAGGTCACGATCTGCGCGATGATGCTTCCATATTCCTGCATAGTGCCGCCTCCTTTTTGAAGCTTTCAGGCATTAGTATATGCAGAAAGCGCCGTATCCGGTGCATGGGCAGCGCGCCGGATGCGGATACTAGATCCGGATGAATCTGAAAGGAGCGATGCAGCTTTATGAATATGTCCAAAAAGGAATATAACCGCTATGTGGCGCGGCTGGCGCAGAAGTCGCCGCTGGGAAAGGATCTGCTGAGGAGCTTTCTGGTCGGCGGCCTCATCTGCGTGATCGGCCAGCTGATCCTGAACGGCTTTACCGCGCTGGACCTTTCTGAGCAGGACGCCGCTGCGGCCACCTCGGTCAGTCTGGTGTTTTTGAGCGCCGTCCTGACGGGCCTGAGCGTCTATGACGATATCGCGAAATTCGCCGGGGCCGGGACGCTCGTGCCGATCACGGGCTTTGCCAACGCCGTCGTCTCGCCCGCGATCGAGTTCAAGGCCGAGGGCTTCGTCACCGGCATGGCCGCGAAAATGTTCATCATCGCCGGCCCCGTCATCGTCTACGGCACCGTCGCCAGCGTCCTCTACGGCCTGATCCTCGTGATTTTCGGCGGTTAGTCTTCCCTTCAGGCGAAAAGTGGGGGTATAATCGAGGCGTCCCAAAGGCTCCCTTGCGTAAAGGGAGCTGTCAGCCGCAGGCTGACTGAGAGGTTGCTGCAAATTTGGTACGACCTCTCCGTCTCGGCGTTCCGCCGAGCCACCTCCCCTGAAAGGGGAGGCTTTGACTTGCGCACTCTATGGCTTCCCTATGAGGGGAAGCCATCCACCCACCGCCTTTTCAGACATAAAGGAGATCTCTCATGTCCAACAGAACCATCTGCCTCATCAACGATTCCTTCCCGCCCGTGACGGACGGGGTTGCGAATGCGGTCGTCAATTACGCCCGGGTCATCACCGAAAGCGGCAGCACGGCCGTCGTGGCCACGCCCGCCTATCCCGGCGCGGATGACAGCGCACTCGGCTTCCCGGTCGTGCGCTACCCCAGCATCGACATGACGAAGCTCGTCGGCTATCATGCGGGCTTTCCGTTCTCGGAGAAGACCATGCAGACGCTTATGGAATACCCGTTCGACCTCATCCACTGCCACTGCCCGATCACCTCCGCCGTCCTCGCGCGCGAGCTGCGCAGCCGCATCCATGTGCCGACGGTCTTTACCTATCACACCAAATTCGATATCGACATCGCCAACGCCATCCACGCCAAGCTCCTGCAGGAGGGCGCAAAAAAGCTGCTCGTCGACAACATCAGCGCCTTCGACGAGGTCTGGACAGTCAGCCATGGCGCGGGGGAGAACCTGCGCTCGCTCGGCTATCAGGGCGACTGGCGCGTAATGCCGAACGGCGTCGACTTTGCCCGCGGCCGCGTGCCGGACGCGCTGGTGCAGGAGACCTGCGGAGGCTTCGACCTGCCGGAGGGCGTGCCGGTGTTCCTGTTTGTGGGCCGCATGATGTGGTACAAGGGGCTGCGGATCATTCTGGACGCGCTCAAAAAGCTCAGGACGCGGGGCACGTGTTCCGTATGGTCTTCGTCGGCAGCGGCGGGGATCATGACGAGGTCGTCGCCTATGCCGAGTCCCTCGGCCTGTCCGACTGCGTGTTCTTTACCTCGCCCAAATACGACCGCAATGTCATTCGGGCCTGGTACTGCCGCGCGGACCTGTTCCTTTTCCCGTCGACGTTCGACACGAACGGCCTTGTCGTGCGCGAGGCGGCCGCCTGCGAGCTCGCGAGCGTCCTCGTGCGCGGCAGCTGCGCCGCGGAGGATATCACGGACGGCGAAAACGGCTTCCTGATCGAGGAAAACGCCGAATCCATGGCGAAGCTGCTCGCAAAAGCTCTGCCATGAGCCCGAGCGTCTGAAAGCGCGTGGGCCGGCAGGCGCAGGACGAGATCTACCTGTCCTGGGACGACGCCGTCCACCGCGCGCAGCAGCGCTATGAGGCCGTGATCGAAGCTTACCGCTCCGGCCATGGCGAGCCGCGCCGCAGCCTCGCCGAAGAATACTACGAGACTCTGGCCGCCTGCGCCGCCGCCCTCAAACGCAGCCGCGCCCACCTCCGCGACCACTGGGACACCTTCGCCGAGCATTTCCAATAAAGAAAAAGCCCCTTGTGTAAAGGGAGCTGGCCCGAAGGGCCTGAGGGATCGATCCCCCCGCCGCAGCGGAAAAGGCTCCCCTTCCAGGGGAGCTGGCTCGGCGCAGCCGAGACTGAGAGGTTGTATCGACTTTGCAACTGCTGGATGCCTCCGGCGGCCCTATCTTTTCCGTCTTGCCGGAAAAGATAGGGGAGAAAAGGGGCGCTTGGTTACGTTTGGTGCAGTCTGCTTCTGAATTCAGGCGGGACCCTATGTTTTAGTTTGGCGTTCCACTCGGTAGTCACCTTACGAGTTTTTTACTACGCGCCGCCTGATACGGAGGTGTCGAATTTGTAACTGGTTGCCTTAGAATAGTTGCAGTCAATAGAAGGTGCAGTCTGGGTTTGTCAGGCTGAACCTTTTTGCGGGGGGAGTTGTTATTACGCCCCTACAGAAGAAGGCATAAAGATCCCCCAGCGGCTTTGCGGCGGCTGGGGGTGGTTGTTTTATTTTCCGGGGTAGAGGCATTCGACGTTGTGGTCGGCGAAGAAGTCGAGCCAGGGCTTGCTGGGGGCGGTGTTGGTGACGACGATGTCGAAGGCGTCGAGCGGGGCGATGTCGATGAAGGAGACCTTGTCGATCTTGCTGCTGTCGAGGATGAGAATCTTCTTCTTCGCGCAGCGAAGCATCGACTGCTTTGTCTGCGCGTGGAACTCGGACGAATCCGTCACCCCGGCCTCGAGGTCGATGCCCTTGCAGGACATGACGGCGGTGTCGACGTGGTAGTGCCGCAGCATCTGCTGCGTCTGGTCGCCGACCAGCGCGAGAGAATCCGGCTTCAGCCGCCCGCCGGTCAGGATGATCGTCCAGCCATCGATGCCGTTGAGCTCCACGACCAGCTCGACCGAGTTGGTGATGACGGTTAGATTTTTCTTTTCCTTCAGATTTTTTGCCAGATACAAAGACGTCGAGCTGTCGTCGAGCATCAGGTGGTCGCCGTCCTCGATGAGGCGGCTGGCCAGCGCGGCGATCTGGTTTTTGGCCTCCACGTTGGTCTTGTTGCGGATGGTGTAGGACAGATCCGTCTTCGTGCTGTTGCCGAGGATCGCGCCGCCGTAGGTCTTGGTCGCGTAGCCCTCTTTTTCCAGCTTGTCCAGATCGCGGCGGATCGTCTCCTCCGTGACGTTATAATACTCGGCAAGATCGCTGACGAGCACACGCTGCTCGGCGCGGAGCTTGTCCAGAATTTCATTTTTCCTCTCGATAGCCAGCATGTCTGAACCCCTCAACTTTCCGATATTGTGCAGATTCCACATGAAACAACATCAGTATAGCACGCAAAACAGGCAAAAGCAAAGCAAAGCTTTTCCGCGCCCGCGAGAAAAGTTGTGTAAAGACTGTCAGTTTTGCTTGAAAAATACCGGCGCATCTGCTAAATTAAAAAAGATGGAATTATGTAAATCAAACCCGAAGCTGGAGCGTGCGTGCCATGGTCTTTTCCAACCTGATCTTTTTATATCTGTTCCTGCCGCTGTGTCTGGCGGCGTATTTCCTCTGCCGCAGCGTTCCGGCGAAAAATGCGGTACTGATCGTCTTCAGCCTGATCTTCTACGCCTGGGGCGAGCCGGTCTATATGTTTCTGATGATCGCCGCCGCGGCGGTCAACTGGGGCTTCGGGCTGCTGATCGAAAAAGCGGCACAAGCGCGTGTTTCTTGTGCTGGCGCTGGTGCTGGACCTCGGGAGCCTCGCGGTCTTCAAATATACGGGCTTCGTGGTGGAAAACCTGAACGCGCTGTTCGGCGCGTCGATCCCCGTGCCGGTCATCGCGCTGCCCATCGGCATCTCGTTTTATACCTTCCAGGCGCTTTCCTACACGGTCGACGTCTGGCGCGGGGATGTCCCGGCGCAGCGATCGTTTGCAAAATTTCTGCTCTACGTCTCGCTCTTCCCGCAGCTCATCGCCGGGCCGATCGTCCGCTATGCCGACGTCGCCGGGCAGATCGACGCGCGCAGCTTTGACGCCGCCGATGCATTCTACGGCGCGACCCGCTTCTGCATCGGCCTTGCCAAAAAGGTCCTGCTGGCTGACGCCGCGGGCAAGGTCGCCGCGCAGATCCTGGACGGCAGTGCCGCCTCGGCGACGACCGCCGCGGCCTGGCTCGGCATCGTGCTCTATACCTTTGAGATCTATTTCGATTTTTCAGGCTATTCTGATATGGCCATCGGCATGGGCCGCATCTTCGGCTTCAAATACCCGGAGAATTTCCGCCTGCCCTATACCTCGCGCTCCATCACCGAGTTCTGGCGGCGCTGGCATATCTCGCTCGGCTCGTTCTTCCGCGATTACGTCTATGTCCCGCTGGGCGGCAAGAAAAAGCATCAGCTGCTCAATATGGCCGTCGTCTGGGCCCTGACCGGGCTGTGGCACGGCGCGAGCTGGAATTTCGTGCTCTGGGGCCTGTATTTCTTCGTGATCCTGGCCGCGGAAAAGGCCATCGGGGAAAAGCGCCTGCGGCGCATCCCCACGATCCTGCGCCGCGTGGGGACGATGCTGCTGGTGATCCTCGGGTGGAACATCTTCTACTTTACGGACCTGACGCAGCTGCTGCAGCACTTCGGGCTGCTGCTCGGGCTGCTCGGGGCGGGATTTTCCAACGCGCAGACCGGCATTCAGCTGGTCAACAACCTGCCGCTGCTGCTCGTCTGCGCGATCGGCGCGACGTCGGTGCCGCAGAATCTCGGCAATCTCTTCGGCGGTGTGTGCGTGCAGGGCGGCAAGCGCAGCGGGCAGATCGTCTACGCCTGTGTGACGTTCGCGTTTGACGCGGCGCTGCTGGCCCTGTCCACGATCGCGCTGGTCGGCTCGACCTACAACGCATTCCTGTATTTCCGGTTCTAAGGGAGGGCGGAACGATGAAAAAAACTCTATACGGCCTTCCTGCTCGTGCTGCTGGCCGCGCTGCTCGGCGTGGGCATATATTCGCTGGCTGATCAGGACGCGGCGGGCTCCGCCTCGGAAAAGCGCGAGTTCGTCAAGCCGGAATTTTCCGTCCGCGCGCTGCTGGACGGGACGTATATCCCGGCGCTCGAGCAGTATTACTCCGATACCTTCCCCGGCCGCGAGACGCTGCTGAACGCGAACCGGACGCTCAATAAATTCTACTATTACTCCGGCTCCGGCGAAGACAGCGTGCTCATCGTGAACCAGACCGACGCCGCCGCGCACGGCGGCGAAGCGCTCGACGCCGTGCAGTAGGCCAACGGCCAGACCGCGCCCGAGGCGAAGCCGCCCGCGCAGGAAGCACCTGCCGAACCGCCGTCCGACTCCACATCTGTGCCGTCTGACGATCCGCAGGAGGAGCCGCAGCCCGACGAGACCGATCCGGCCGAACCGGCAGGGGAGGAGCCGACCGAACCGCAGCCTGAGGCGGACCCGGAGATCGACACGCCGGACGAGTCCGACGCGAGCTACGCGGGCTCCGTCGTGGTCGTCGGCGACCGCGCGATGGAGATCCCCACGCGCCTCGACGATATCATCACCAGCTACGCCGCCGCGGTCGGAAATCTGGCAAAGGCCCTCGGGCCGGACGTGCGCACGATCTCGCTCGTGACGCCGAACGGCGGCGAGTTCTACTCGCCCGAGAGCCTGCACACCGGCGAGCACAGCCAGAAGGATATGATCGACTTCTGCTACGGCCGGATGGAACAGCGCCATTGTCACCGTCGATGCCTACGCGAAGCTCCGCGCCCATACCGACGAATACATCTACTTCCGCACCGACCACCACTGGACGCAGCTGGGCGCGTATTACGCCTATACCGCCTTCTGTGAGGCTGCGGGCTTCGATGCCGTGCCGCTCGAGCAGTTCCAGACCGGTCGGTATGACAACTTCCTCGGCTCCATGTACACCTTCACCAAGGGCTACCCGCAGAGCGACGTGCTCAAGCAGCACCCGGACTATCTGGACTATTACCTGCCCATCGCCGATACCCATGCAAGATACTATGCCGACGGCTCTCTGGAAAACGGCACGCCGGTGAGCGTCGTCTATACGCAGCTGGACGAGAGCGTCTCCAATAAATATCTCTGCTTCATCGGCGGCGATACGCCCGTCTGCATCGTCGAGAGCGACGTGCGGGGCCCGACCTGCATCGTGCTGAAGGAATCCTACGGCAACGCCTTCGTGCCCTTCCTGACCAGCCACTACGGCCGCATCATCGTCATCGACCCGCGTGAATTCAACCAGGAGGGCAAGCCCACCCGACCTCGCCGCCTTCGCCGCCGACCAGGGCGTCGACGACCTGATCGTCATCAACTACCCCTACATGATCAACAGCAAAGCCTTCGTCCGCTACCTCAACGCATTGGCGGGGGTCAAATAAGTGGAAACGCCGCAGCCCCTGCCTTCCCCCTCATAGGGGAAGCCTTTGGCGCGCACAGTCCCAAAGCCTCCCCTTCCAGGGGAGGTGGCTCGGCGAAGCCGAGACGGAGAGGTTGCTGCAAATTTGTGACAACCTCTCAGTCTGCTTCGCAGACAGCTCCCCCTGCAAGGGGAGCCTTTCCGCTGCGGCGGGGTTCACCCCTCAGGCCCTTCGGGCCAGCTCCCCTTGACAAGGGGAGCCTTGGGTGCGTGCAAATCAAGAAAATCCAATGCAAAAGGTGCAGTCTGACAAAATCAGACTGCACCTTCTATTTACCGCAAATATTCTAAGGCAACTGCTCACCAACCTGATTCCTCGTATCAGGCGGCGCGTAGTCAGACATACGTGAGGTGACTATCGTGTGGAACGATGCCTGAAACATAGGTTCCTGCCTGAATTCAGAGGCAGGAAGCACCAAACGTAACCAAGCGCCCCCTTTTCTCCCCCTTCTTTTCCGGCAAGACGGAAAAGAAGGGGCCGCCGGAGGCGCGTCAGAAATGACCACGACGGAACGAGGCCTTGCAAGCAACGCTCTCTTATCCTCTGTGCTCGTTTCTTCCTTTCCAAACCGCAAGCTAAACTTGCGGTTTTATTTTTTATATAAATTTGTGACAACCTCTCAGTCAGCCTGCGGCGAGCCAGCATCCCTTACCCCTTTTGTCCCTTCGGGACATTTCACCCTGATAGGGGGAATCGGCCCCTGGGAGTGGAGCCTTTGGGCTGCTTCAGCCTCCGTGCAGCCTGCTCTGTGTTTCGTAGAACTTCGAGGTCTTCTGCCGCCAGAGCATCAGCGTGCCGCGGACGCACAGCTCGATCGCCATCGCGATCCACATGCCGCGCAGCCCAAGCTTCCCACGAGCAGCAGCGACAGCCCCAGCCGGACGATCCAGATGCTCCCCAGATTCAGAAGGCTCGGCACGAGCGTATCGCCCGCACCGCGCAGCGCGCCCGCCGCCGCGATGGACACGCCGAACAGCGGCTCCGCCAGCAGCCCGATCCGCAGCGCCTGCGCCGCAAGCGTCCGGACCTCTGCGACCGGCGTCAGCAGCCGGAACACGAACGGGCAGAAGATCATCATCAGAAGCCCCGTGCAGCCCATCAGCGCGCCGCCAAGGGCCGTACAGATGTTCCCGTACCGCCGGGCCTGTACGGCGTCACCAGCGCCGACGCTGCGGCCGACAAGCGTGGTCGCGGCTGAGCCGACGCCGTAGCCCGGCATGTAGCACAGGCTCTCCGCCGTCACCGCGAAGGAGTTGGCCGCGATGGCCGCCGCGCCCAGCGGCGCCAGGATCATGGTCGAGGCGACCATCGCCCCGTTCATGGCGATCTCCTGCACCGCCACCGGCGCGCCGATGCGGAATGCTTTCTTTAAGATCTCCGGTCGGAACGCATGTGCCTCGCCGCGCCGCAGCCGCAGCTGCGCATTGCGCACGCAGCAGCACCAACCCATCGCCAGACTCACCAGCGCGCAGGCCAGCGCCGTGCCCATCCCCGCGCCGAGCACGCCGAAATGCGGGATCAGCAGCGCGTTGCAGACCATGTCCAGCCCGCACATCACCGCGTTGAGCACGCTCGGCGTGACCATGTCGCCCGCGCACTGCAAAAAGCCCGCGGTCAGCGAATTGAGCTGCGAAAACGGCAGCATCAGCGAAAAGGTCAGAAAATACGCGCTCGCGTCCGCGCAGATCTCCGCGCCGCCGCCGAGCCAGCAGGGGAGCTGCCGGCAGATACCGAGCCCCAGCAGCGCCAGCAGTGCCGCCAGCGTCAGGGGCCGCCGCCAGCCCGTGCCGGACGACGGTCCGGGCCTCGGTGTCCTCGCCCGCGCCGATGCGGTGCGCGACCTGCACGGAAAAGCCCGCGGACACCGCGGTCGTCACGCCGCCGAACAGCCACGTGCTCGAGGCCACGAGGCCGATGGCCGCCGAGGCGTCCGCGCCCAGCGCGCCGACCATGGCAGAGTCGATATACTGCATGGCGATCGTCGTGATCTGCGTCAGAATGGCGGGCAGACTCAGCTGCCAGACCAGCCGGAGCTGCGGCGCGAGCGTCTTCCAGGTTTGTTTCGGCATGACTTCCCCCAAAAAACCGCCCGGGAGAGTCCGGGCGGCAGATAAAAACGATACCCGGCCAGGCCGGGTATCGCTGCAGCTTTGGATCACAGATCAGAACAGGTTCAGGACCAGCGTCAGGACGATGAACACGCCGCCGACCCACTTGGTGGCGAGGGCGAGCTTGGCATCGAGACCCTTGTTCTTGTTCTTGCCGAGATAGGTATCGCCGCTGCCGCCGGCAATGGCGCCAGACAGGCCTGCGGATTTACCGGACTGGATGGTCACGATAACAACAAGGCCGACAGCCAGGATGACCTGAATGATCGTTAAAATCGTATGCAGAGCGTTCATGATAATTCCTCCAAACCATATGCCGCCCTTCGCCGGCAGACGGCTCGCCGAGATCGTATCCAATCAGGCTGCTATTAAACAGCTAGAAAATCATATCATAATTTAAACCCGAATGCAAGGGGATATTTGCTGTTTTCCGCAAAAATCAGCTCTTTGTGACCCAGGTATTCGTGGCAAGACAGGTGAGATAGGCGTTGATGAAGCCGTCGAGCCCGCCGTCCATCACGGCGTTCACGTTCGAGGTCTCATAGCCCGTGCGCGTGTCCTTGACGAGCGTGTAGGGCATGAAGACGTAGTTGCGGATCTGGCTGCCCCACTCGATCTTGAGCTGCGCGCCCTTGATGTCGGAGATCTTGTCCAGATGCTCACGCTCCTTGATCTCAATGAGCTTCGAGCGCAGCATACGCATACATGTTTCATTGTTCTGGAACTGGTCGCGCTGCGTCTGGCAGGAGACAACAATGCCGGTCGGCTTATGGATGAGACGGACGGCGGACGCGTCTTGTTGATGTGCTGGCCGCCCGCGCCGGAGGAGCGGTAGACCTGCATTTCGATATCCTCGGGCCGGATCTCGACGTCCTTGGAGTCATCGGTGATTTCCGGGAATGACCTCGACCGCCGCGAAGGACGTCTGGCGGCGGGCGTTTGCGTCGAACGGGGACACGCGCACGAGGCGGTGGACGCCGTTCTCACTCTTGAGCATGCCGTAGGCGTTCTCTCCCTCGATGAGAATGCTGGCGGATTTGATGCCCGCCTCGTCACCGTCGAGATAGTCGAGAATCTTATAGGTCAGACCGTGCTGCTCAGTCCAGTGCGTGTACATCCGGTAGAGCATCGAGGCCCAGTCCTGCGCCTCGGTGCCGCCCGCGCCCGCCTGGAACGAGACAATGGCGTTATTGTTGTCGTATTCGCCGGACAGGAGCGTCTCGAGCCGTGCGTTTTCCATCTCCTGTTCGAGCTGGGCATAGCCCTCGGTCAACTCAGGGAGCATGGAGTCGTCGCCTTCCTCGATGGCCATCTCACACAGCGTGTAAAGATCGTCCCACTGGCTGCACATTCTCTCATACAGCTCGACCTTGGACTCGAGCAGGCGGCTCTGCTTCATGACCTTCTGCGAAATCTCCTGATTGTCCCAGAAGCCTTCGGAGTCGATCTGCGCGTGCAGACGGTCAATTTCCTCCTTTGCAGCTTCAATGCCGAGGGAGTCCGCCAGCGCGTCCAGCTTCGGCCGGATATTGTGGAGTTTTTACCTTATATTCATCGAATTCAATCATGTTTTTCCCACACTTTTCAAAATTGTCGGAACATATTATACAGGAAAAATCTGCGGCAGAGCATCCCAAAGCCTTCCCGATAGGGGAAGCCTTGGGGTGCGCCTCCAAAGCCTCCCTTCCAGGGGAGGTGGCTCGGCGGAACGCCGAGACGGAGAGGTCGCTGCAGATTTGATACAACCTCTCAGTCAGCCTTCGGCTGCCAGCATCCCTACCCCTTTGTCCCTTCGGGACGATTCCCCCGATAGGGGGAATCGGCCCATGGGAGGGGGGAGCCTTTGGTTATCCGACGATATCCTCATACAGAGTCTGCATGGCTTCGACGGTGCAGTCGGTGAAGCGGTTCTGGGCGGCGAGCTCGGGGGGTGTAGTCCTCCAGGAGCATGGGGCGGTAGTCATACCAGCCGGACGCCGGGTCCCGGAGAATGACGTTGATGGTGGGCTTCAGCTCGTATTCCTCCACGCGTGTGCCGTCCTTGTCCTTGACGATCGTGACGCTTGCCATGCCGCCGAGCAGGTTCATTTTTTCCTTCTGGTGCGACAGGAAATTGCCTAGGCTGTAGTAGACCGGAACATCCCGGCCGTCCGCGGCTGTGAGCAGCCCGGTCGGCTGCAGCGTGTGCGGATGGCCGCCGATGATGAGATCCGCGCCCGCGTCCGCCATCTCCTGCGCCCAGCGCAGCTGACTCTCATCCGGCGAAAGCTCGTCCTCCGTGCCCCAGTGCGGGAAGACAATGACAAAGTCCGCTTCCTGCTTTGCCTGCTCGATGCGGCCGCAGACCGTCTCCCTGCTGGAGAGCGTGTCAACCATCCAGCGCTTTTCGGGCATGGAATTGTTGAGGCCATAGGTGAAGTTCAGCATGGCGATGCGGATGCCGTTTTTCTCCACGATGGGGATGACCGCAGCATCGGCCTCCGAGTCGTGGATGCCGAGCGTCGTGATGTCGGGGTAAGTTTCATGGAAGTAGCGGAGCGTGTCGGTGACGCCGGTCTCCTTTTTGTCGAAGCAGTGGTTCCCGGCGAAGGTCACCACATTGAAGCCCGCGTCCGCCAGCGCGTCGCGACCTCGATGGGCGAGCCGAAGATCGGATAGCTCGCGATCAGCGATCGATCCTGGACCAGAATGGTCTCCTGATTGATGCAGGCCAGATCATACTGCTGGACGGTGGGGCGGATATCGTCGAAGAACGATGTGAAGTCATAGCCGCCCTCGGCGTCTGGGCGGACCAGTAGACGCAGTTGTGGATCAGATCGTCGCCCACCGCCATCAGCGTGACGCGCGCGGGCTCCGGCTCCGGCTCGGCCGCAGGTTCCGGGACCGCCTCCGGCTGCGCGCCGGAGACGGTCTCTTCCGCGGTCTGTACCGGCAGCTGCGCCGCGGCGGCCGGCTGGCCGGAGACGGCTGCCGCCGCCGGCCGTGCATCGGACTGCCGCGGCAGAAAGGCCTGCCGCACCACCCAGCTGCCGCCGAGAATGACGGCAGCCAGCAAAAGCAGGATCAGGATCAGACCCAGGGCAAAGGAGGGCTTTTTGTTCGGCTTCACGGACATCGGATGCACTTCATCCTTTCTGTATGGCTGCGCCGGCTTGCTTTACTGTAAGATCCCGTATTCCGCCTTGACGGTCAGGATGCGCAGCACGCTCTCGTCGATGCGCGATTGCGTCAGCGTGCCGTCTGCCACGGCGGCTTTGACCGCGTCGAACGCGCCCTGCAGGTCAGACGGCATGAGGATCATGTCGCACCCGGCGGCAAGCGCCTGTACGGCGGCCTCGCCCGCGGAATAGTGGTCGGTGATGGAGGACATGGACTGCGAGTCGGTGATGATGACGTTCTGGTAGCCGAGCTTGTCCCGCAGGATGTCGGTCACGATGGCGGAGGAAAGATCGGCGGGCGTGTCGCTGCCGGTCACGTTCGGGTAGGACAGGTGCGTGACCATGACGAACGGGACGCTCCCTTCCTGCGCGATGATCGACTGGAAGGGGACCAGGTCGCAGCTTTCCAGCTCATCCAGCGTTTTTTCCACGATGGACGTGCCGTTGTGATCGTCGACCGTGGCGCTGCCGTAGCCGGGGAAGTGCTTGAGGCAGGAGACGACGCCCTCTGCCCGCAGACTCTTGACGATGACGCCCGCGCCAGAGACGCGCACAGCTCCGGATCCGAGCCGAACGAGCGGCTGCCGATCACGCTGTCAACGCCGGAGACGACGTCGCAGTCCGGCGCGAAATCCAGATTGAAGCCGAGGCCGGTCAGATTGGCCGCGAGCGTCTGCCCGGCGGCATAGACCTGCGCGGGATCGGCGCTCTGGCCGAAGGAGCGCATGTCGGCGACCTTCGTGCCGCCCAGCGCCTCGTTTGCGCCGATGCGGCTGACCGTGCCGCCTTCCTCATCCACGCCCAGAAACAGCGGGATCTTCGCATACGACTTCGTGTTGGCGAGCAGCGCGGCGGCCTGCGCCCGGTCTTCGAGGTTCTTGGCAAAGTATACGATGCCGCCGACCGGATACTGCGCGAGCGCATTTTTTGTCGCCTCGCCTGCTACGGTAGCGGTATTGACGTTCGTGATGGCCTCCGGCGTGACGAAGAACAGCTGCCAGAGCTTCTCATCCTCCGTCATGGAGGCGAGGGTGGCCTGTGCGGTCTTCTGCGCGTCGGTGACGGGGGATGTCGTCCGGCGCGGCGGGATCCGCGGCGGGCCTCTTCGGACGGCTGCTCGCTGTCCGGCTGCTCCGGCTGCGCGGCCTCGGCCTGCTCGGGCAAGCTCGCCCTCATACGGCGCTTCGCGCTCCGGCTCCACGGCGGTCTGCTCGGAGGAGAAGACGGAGTCGGTCTGGATGGTCTCGGCCTGCTGCGGCTGCTGCTTTTCCGGGAGCGTCTTCCACAGAAGCACGCCGACACCGGCCAGCAGCGCAATGCAGAACAGGATAACAAGTACGGCGGGTAATTTACTGCGCGGGTGATCCATAGAATGCGGTACCTCACTTGTGGTAGAGCGTGTGTGACTGATAGACGGGCTCGAACGTGACGTTCATACCGAGACGCTTGAACATACCTTCATCGACTGAGGAGAGAATGACGGACGAATGCACCTGGCTGCCGCGAAGAGAGGCCAGCGCCTCCATGGCAAGTTCTGCTGTCGGGTTCGTGACAGCGCTGATGGACAGCGCGATCAGCACCTCGTCGGTGTGCAGGCGGGGGTTGGAGTTGCCGAGATGCTCGATCTTCAGATGCTGGATGGGTGCGAGGACCATGGGGGAGATGAGGTTCACGCGGTCGTCGATCCCGGCGGAGAGCTTGATGGCGTTGAGCAGGGCGGCGCAGGACGCACCCATGAGGCCGGAGGTCTTGCCGGTGACGATCCGGCCGTCCGGCAGCTCGATGGCGGCGGCGGGCGCGCCGGTCTCGGCGGCTTTGGCCCGGGCGGCGGGGACGGTCTTGCGCATAGACACATCCAAGTGCAGTGAGTTCATGAGCATTTCCTGTTTGCGCAGTTCGGCGGGCATGGCAATGCCTTTTTTCACGGCGCAAGCGGAGGCAAAGTAGCGGCGGATGATCTCCTGATACGACGCCTCGCGGCAGACCTCGTCGTCGCAGATGGCGAAGCCCGCCATGTTGACGCCCATGTCCGTCGGGCTCTTGTACGGGCACTCGCCGAAGATGGAGCGGAAGATCGTCTCGAGCACCGGGAAGATCTCGATGTCGCGGTTATAGTTGACGGTCGTTTCGCCGTAGGCCTCGAGATGGAAGGGGTCGATCATGTTGACGTCGGCCAGATCCGCCGTCGCCGCCTCGTAGGCGAGGTTGACCGGGTGCTTGAGCGGGAGATTCCAGATCGGGAACGTCTCATACTTGGCGTAGCCTGCGTTCACGCCGCGCTTGTGTTCCTGATAAAGCTGGCTGAGGCAGGTGGCCATCTTGCCCGAGCCGGGGCCCGGCGCCGTCACGATGACGATGGGGCGGCTGGTCTCGATGTACTCGTTTTTGCCGTAGCCGTCGTCGGAGACAATGAGGCCGATGTTCGAGGGATAGTCCGCGATGGGGTAGTGGCGGTAGACCTTCACGCCCAGCGCCTCCAGCTTGCGCTGGAATGCCTCGGCGGCCTGCTGGCCTGCGTACTGCGTGATGACGACGCTGCCGACATAAAGCCCGATGGAGCGGAACGTGTCGATCAGGCGCATGACGTCCAGATCGTAGGTGATGCCGAGATCGCCCCGGCGCTTGTTCATCTCGATGTGGGCCGCGTTGATGGCGATGACGATCTCCGCCTGGTCCTTGAGCTGCAGCAGCACTTTCATCTTGCTGTCCGGCTGGAAGCCGGGCAGGACGCGCGAGGCGTGGTAGTCGTCGAACAGCTTGCCGCCGAATTCCAGATAAAGCTTGCCGCCAAAATGTGCGACGCGCTCCAAAATCCGTTCGGACTGCAGCTTCAAATACTTCTGATTGTCAAATCCAATTTTCATAGTTCTTTCCTTGTTTCGCGCAGCGGAGTCCTCCGCCGATTTTGTACCATTCTTCACAGGATATATCATAAACCGAAACCGAAAACTTTGCAATCACCAAACGGAAAAACCAGAAAAATTTCCGCGCCTGCGAACGCGGGCAGGGCCGTCGTATATCCCGCACGCTTTGTGGGCAAACCTTGACTTTGGATTAAAAAAACCGTATACTATATCTAATTATAGTGGGTGTAATATCCGTTACAGCACGAAATATTGTGAGGAATCCGCATGAAACAACAAAAAGCCTACGGAAACGAGTCTATCTCGTCTTTGAAGGGCGCGGACCGCGTCCGGCTGCGGCCGGCGGTCATTTTTGGCTCCGACGGCCTGGAGGGCTGCGAGCATGCCGTCTTTGAAATTCTGTCCAACGCTATCGACGAGGCGCGCGAGGGCTATGGCAGGCAAATTCTCGTCACGCGCTATGAAGACCATTCCATCGAGGTCGAGGACTTCGGCCGCGGTTGTCCCGTCGACTGGAACGAAAAAGAGGGGAAATACAACTGGGAGCTCGTCTTCTGCGAGCTCTACGCGGGCGGCAAATATCAGAACAATACCGGCGGCGACTACGAATTCTCCCTCGGCCTCAACGGCCTCGGCTCCTGCGCCACGCAGTATTCGTCCGAATATTTTGACGCGATCATTCGCCGTGACGGATTTAAATACACGCTGCATTTTGAAAAGGGCGAGCTCGTCGGCAAAATGAAAAAGGAGCCGACCGACCGCAAAGCAACCGGCTCTATCTTCCGCTGGAAACCGGATTTGGCCGTCTTTACCGATATCGATATTCCCAAGGAGTACTTTGAGGATACGCTTAAGCGGCAGGCTGTTGTCAATGCGGGCGTGACGTTCACATTCCGCGATCAGGAAAACGGAAAATTCGTTAAGACGGATTACTGCTACCCAAACGGTATTCTGGATTATGTCAACGAGATCGCGGGCGAGCAGACGCTCACCATGCCGCAGTTCTGGCAGGCCGAGCGCAAGGGCCGCGACCGCGAGGACAAGCCCGAGTACAAGGTCCGCATCTCCGCCGCCCTGTGCTTCTCCAACCGCGTCAGCCGTCTGGAGTATTACCACAACTCCTCGTGGCTCGAGCACGGCGGCGCGCCGGAAAAAGCAGTAAAAAACGCCTTCGTCTACGCCATCGATGCCTACTGCAAGCAGACGAACAAATACACCAAGTGCGAGTCGAAGCTCACGTTCCAGGACGTGGCCGACTGCCTCGTCCTCGTGACGAACTGCTTCTCCACGCAGACCTCGTATGAAAACCAGACGAAAAAGGCCATCACGAACAAATTCGTGCAGGATGCCATGGCGGAATTTTTCCGCGACCGTCTGCATGTCTACTTCATCGAAAACAAGCAGGAGGCCGACCGCATCGCCGATCAGGTCCTGGTCAACAAAAGAAGCCGTGAATCGGCGGAAAAGGCCCGGCTGAACATCAAGAAAAAGCTGACCGGGAGCCTCGATATTGCGAACCGCGTGCAGAAGTTTGTAGACTGCCGCACGAAGGATGTGTCGAAGCGCGAGATTTATATCGTCGAGGGCGATTCCGCTTTGGGCTCGGTCAAGCTTTCGCGCGACGCGGAATTTCAGGGCATCATGCCCGTGCGCGGCAAGATTCTAAACTGCTTGAAGGCCGATTACGACCGGATTTTTAAATCCGATATCATCACGGATCTCATCCGCGTGCTCGGCTGCGGCGTGGAGGTGCAGACGAAAAAGACAAAGGATTTGTCTGCATTTGATCTGGAAAACCTGCGCTGGAACAAGGTCATCATCTGTACCGATGCCGACGTTGACGGCTATCAGATCCGCACGCTGATTCTGACCATGATCTACCGGCTCTGCCCGACGCTCATTCAGGAGGGCTATGTCTATATCGCAGAATCTCCTCTGTATGAGATCACCTGCAAGGACAAGACGTGGTTTGCCTACACGGATGCAGAAAAGGCGGAGATCGTCAAGAAGCTGGAGGGCAAGAAGCTTTCCATCAACCGATCCAAGGGCCTTGGCGAAAACGATCCCGAGATGATGTGGATGACGACCATGAACCCCGCTACGCGCCGGCTCATCAAGGTCATGCCAGAGGATATGGAACGCACGATGCAGATCTTTGATCTGCTGCTGGGCGATAATCTGCAGGGAAGAAAAGAACACATCGCCGAAAACGGCTACAAATACCTCGACCAGCTGGACGTGTCGTGAGGTGCATCCCAAAATACGCACGGTCTCGGTAGGGACGTGGCTCTGCTCCACCTGATGGGCAGGGGCGAATCTGCGCAGCACCATGTTAGGCCGATGCCCACATCGGCCCGCGCAGATTGCATTGTTTTTACGGGAATCTGCGGCGAATCCACAATATTTTTAGGCCGACAGAGTCATAAAAACGGAAGAATACACCGCTTTGCGGTATTTTTCGGTAGATTTTCAACAACTTCCCGGCAGGCCGATGTGGGCATCGGCCCTACAAAGCCCTTCGGGCCACCTTCCCCCTAGGGGAAGGCTTTGAGGAACGAACGATAAGGAACGATCAACTATGCCAAAGAAAAAACAACCGGAAAGCAAAAAGCATGACGACCCAAATGTAATGGGACTGCGGGCAGAGGTGCTCGAGCAGCCAATCTGTCAGACGCTGGAGTCCAACTACATGCCCTACGCCATGTCGGTCATCGTCTCGCGTGCCATCCCGGAGATCGACGGCTTCAAGCCGTCGCACCGCAAGCTGCTGTATACCATGTACGAAATGGGGCTTCTCACGAAGCCCCGCACCAAATCCGCCAATATTGTCGGCCAGACGATGAAGCTGAACCCGCACGGAGATCAGGCTATCTATGAGACGATGGTTCGTCTGGCCCGCGGCAACGAGACGCTGCTGCACCCATTTATCGACTCCAAGGGTAACTTCGGTAAGGTCTATTCGCGCGATATGGCCTATGCCGCCTCGCGTTACACCGAGGCGAAACTCGAGCCGATCTGCGCCGAACTGTTCCGCGACATTGACGCCGATACTGTTGATTTTGTGGACAACTATGACGGCTCCATGCAGGAGCCTGTTCTGCTGCCGACGACGTTTCCGAACGTGCTGGTTTCGGCCAACATGGGCATCGCCGTCGGCATGGCGTCGAATATCTGTTCGTTCAATCTGGCCGAGGTCTGCCGGACGGCAATCGCGCTCATCAAAAACCCGGACGCAGATCTTCTGGATACGCTCCTGGCCCCGGATTTCCCGACGGGCGGAGAAATTCTCTATGACCCGGCCCAGATGCTGCAGATTTATGAGACGGGCCGCGGCTCGTTCCGCCTGCGGGCGAAATGGCGCTATGTCAAGGAAGGGAACATGATCGAGATCTACGAGATCCCCTACACGACGGCCACGGAGATTATTCTTGATAAGGTTGCAGAACTCATCAAGGCAAATAAAATCCGTGAGATCAGCGACATGCGCGATGAAACGGACCTGAATGGCCTGAAGCTCACCATCGACTTAAAGCGCGGCGCAGACCCGGACAAGTTGATGCAGAAGCTGTTTAAAACGACGACGCTGCAGGATGCGTTCGGCTGCAACTTCAACATTCTCATTGCCGGTATGCCGCGCGTAATGGGCGTGCGCGAAATCTTCTCCGAGTGGACGGCATGGCGCACCGAATGCGTTCGCCGCCGACTGTATTTCCAGATGAACAAAAAGAAGGACAAGCTGCACCTTCTGAAGGGCCTCGGCAAAATTCTTCTCGATATCGACAAGGCCATCCGCATCATCCGCGAGACGGAACTGGACGCGGAGGTTGTTCCGAACCTCATGATCGGCTTCGGCATCGATCAGGTACAGGCGGAATACGTCGCGGAGATCAAGCTGCGCAGCATCAACAAGGAATTCATTCTGAACCGGTTGAAGGAGACGGAGTCCCTTGAAAAGGAGATCGCCGACCTCGAAGCGACGCTCGGCTCTGAGAAGAAGGTGCAGGCGCTCATCTGCAAAGAGTTGGAGCAGGTCGCGCAGAAATATGGCAAAGCGCGCAAGACCACGCTGGTCTATGACCACGAACTCCAGCAGGAGCCGGACGACGAGCCGGAAAACGACTATCCCGTTACTGTCTTCCTCTCCCGCGAGGGCTATTTCAAGAAGATCACAGCACAGTCACTGCGCATGTCCGGCGAACAGAAATTCAAAGAGGGCGACGGTCTGCTCCTGACCCGTCCGGCGCAGAACAGCGAGGAGATGCTGGTCTTTACCGACAAATATCAGGTTTATAAGACGAAAATTTCCGATTTTGCCGACGGAAAAGCCTCCACGCTCGGCGATTTCCTGCCCGGTAAGCTCGGCTTCGATGAGGGCGAGAGCTTCCTGACGGTCATTTTCCCCGGAAAATACGAGGGCAATCTGCTCTTCGTCTTTGAAAACGGGAAGGCGGCGAAGGTTACCATGAGCGGCTATGATACCAAGTCCAACCGCAAGCGGCTGACAGGAGCATACTCTGACAAGAGTCCGATCAAGGCCGTGATCGATCTGCCGGAGGAAAAGCAGATCGCTGTCCGCGCAACGGACGGGCGTGTGCTCGTGTTCTCCACGGCGCAGCTTGCCGCCAAGACCACGCGCGCGACGCAGGGCGTCGCCGTGATGAGCCTCAAGCGCAAGGCGGTCGTCGAATCGGCTATGGAACTGGAGAAAACGGCGATCACCAATGTGGGCCGCTATTCGGCCCGGACGCTGCCCGCCGCTGGAGCGCTCCTGCGGGAGGAGGACACCGGTGAAACACAGATGAAGCTGGACATTTGATAGAAAAGAAGTACGGGAGGACGACGGTTTGAAACGTGAAACGCTCAAGACCATCTGGCAGATGGGATGGAAGATCACCCTTGGCTGTGCTATTTTGCGCTTGGCTTTGATCTGTTTCTGGAGCCGAACAGTCTGAACGTCGGCGGCATGAGCGGCTTGGCGATGGTTCTGCGTGAGTTGCTGGGCTTCGGCCAAATCGGCGTGATCACCATGCTCCTGAACGTGCCTCTGTTTATCCTCGGCGCGCGGAAGCTGGGCAGGAAGTTCCTGTTTGGCTCACTGGCCGGCATGCTTTTGAGTTCTGTCTTCATCGATCTGTTTTCCGTTATTCCCGCACCTAAGACGGAGATTCTGCTCGATAGCCTCTACGGCGGTATTCTTGTGGGACTCGGTATCGGCCTTGTGTTTTTGTCCGGCGCAACGACGGGCGGTTCCGATATTGCGGCCAAGCTTTTGCGCCGCCGCTTCCGCTCGGCCAGTCTCGGCAAGGTCATGCTGGCGATCGACCTGTTCATTATCACGCTGACCGGCATCGTGTTCCACGATCTGTCCAAGACGCTCTACAGTGCGCTTCCGCTGGCGGCATCGTCGTTCGTGATGGATCAGCTGCTCTACGGGCTGGATCATTCGACCGTTGCGCTTATCATCTCAGAGCAGTATCAGGCTGTTTCAAGCAGATTGCCGACCGGCTCGACCGCGGCGCGACCGTGCTAGAAGGCAGCGGCAGCTATACCGGCAGCCCGCGGCCTGTGCTGATGTCTGCCGTCCGTCAGAAGGAACTGCCGGAGATCAAGGCCATCGTGCGCGAGATCGACCCCGACGCTTTTTGTCATTCTGCTGCCTGCGCATCAGGTTCTGGGCGAGGGCTTCCGCGGCACGGGCGAGGAATTATAACGGCAAGGAGGGGCTGCTTTGAAACGCTGGATGATAATAAGCCTGCTTGCTTTGCTGCTGGCAGCCCCTGTGCGGGTGCAGCAGGCTGGTCCCGTCCTCCTACACCCTTGTGACCCCGCATGACGCGGGTGCAAAGTCCGAGCCGCAGAGCGATGTGCTGACAGTACGCGACTATAAAACGCTCAAAAACGCGCTGCGGACGCTTGTGCAGAACGGCGTGGAGCATGGCGTGATCCATACGAATCAGTATGCCGGCGATGTGGAAGAAGATCTTCCTGCCGCCGTCTGGCGAGATCGCGCGTGAGGATCCGATCGGCGCGTACGCCATCGACTATATCACGCACGACTGTACGCTGATCGTCGCCTATTACGAGATCAGGATCGATATCACGTTAGCACGCTGCGGCTGCGGGCCATGACGAGGATATGGCGGGCGCTATGCTGGGACGCCGAACGTCCTGGCCTGCCCTGCACCCGCCCCGAGGAAGAAGAGAACCGGAAGCCCTCGCACCGAAGACCAGCCTGCCTCCTGAGGACCCCGCGGAGGATCCTGCCGAGACCCCGGAGGCGCAACCCACCGAGCCCGAGACCCCTAAGGCTCCCTCCCGGGGCCGATTCCCCTATCAGGAAATGTCCCAGCAGGGACAAAAAGGTAGGGATGCTGCGCAGCGCCTGAGAGGCTGCTCGTGATTTGTATAGAAACCCCAACCGCAAAATTTAGCTTTGTGGTTTGGAAGAAAGAAACGAGCACAGGATAGAGACGCCGCTCTGCGGCGTCTGTTCCGTCGTGGTCGTTTTCTGACTGCGCTTCGAGCAGCCCCTTCTTTTCCGCCTTGCCGGAAAAAGAAGGGGGAGAAAAGAGGGCGCTTGGTTACGGTTTGGTGCTTCCTGCAC
>VOFC01000676.1_pt1 | contig 24000 bp, 36 predicted proteins | sample 5384161 | NCBI WGS metagenome assembly VOFC01 (sample SAMN12384722, study PRJNA508395) | human gut metagenome | isolation source: healthy gut B | host: Homo sapiens | reverse complement strand
AAAGACCGCCGTGCCGGAATAGCCCTTTTTCTCGGCGTAGTTCCAGTAGCAGTGATAGCCCTCGGGTGCAAAGTCGACCTGCCCCGCCTGAACCTTCGTCTCCTGCAGGCAAGGATATCGGCATCAAGCGCCGCAAAAGCCTCGGAAAAGCCCTTGCCGATGCACGCTCTTATTCCGTTGACATTCCATGAGATGAGCTTTTTCTCCGCCATGCCGCAGACTCCTTTCGGGGTGTATCTTATGCGCCGGAGCACATATACCTTGATATTATATCATAACTTTCGGCGAATTTCCATAACTTTATAAAAGCGAATGTAAACAATCTATTACTAAAAGGCAGTCTGTGATGTTATCTTGCATAAAAACACGGCGTTATTAATTTTGTTTTTTTATCAAAATTTACTTGACATTATTAGTTAATTAGTGTAAATTTATAGTGCGCTGTGTTGCCTTGTAAAGTGCAGCACAAAAAACGGGCGGAAATACCCGAAAATATTTTATGAAAGGTTTTTGACATGAAAAAGAATCTTCTGAAGATCGCTTCCCTGCTTCTTGTCCTCGCGATGATATTCTCGTTCGCGGCGTGCAAGAGCGACAAGGACAACGGCGATTCCACCGCTCCTCCGAGAGCTCCGCAGACGCGAACAACACCGTCTCCGACGAAAGCACCCCGCAGAGGCCCTCGTGAGGACGCTTCTGCCGAGTCCACCGAAATTGAGACCGTTACCGACGCTTCCGGCAAGGTCATCGAGACCAAGCCGCCGACAGCGGCAAGGCTCCCGTAGTCACCTCGAAGGGGCAACAAGGCCCCTCGAGCACCGCGGATATCCTCAACTATTACAATGCCGCCACAAAGGCAGCCGTCTCCGGCAAGGTCGGCTTCACGAAGCACAGAGAGACCAAGAACGAGAAGATCGAGGCAAACGCTGTTGTCAAGCAGTTCAAGAGTCTTATCTACAAGTTCATGGGCATCGGTGCCGAGAACGCCTACAACGAAACCTGTCACCAAGGGTCAGTGGAATACCGACACAAACAAGTATTTTCTCAGAGCCTCGACCCTCGGCACCGGCGACGTCACCGCAGCTTCCGGCAAGCAGAGCGGCTCGAACTACATAATCACCATCAACATCAAGAACGGCAATTCCTATGCAACCAAGGGCACCGCGACCTGCAACGCTCCCTCGACAAGAGCGGAATCTGCGTCGGCGACAAGGACAAGGGTTACTATGACCACAAGAGAGCCAGCTGCATCTATGACGCCATCGACGAAGTTTACGGCGGCGCAAAGGTCACCGGAGAGCTACTGGGCGCAGTCGTTACCGCAACCATCGACGCCCGCTACCGGTCATTTCGTCAAGCTCGATGTCAAGTTTGATATCACCGTCAACATCGACATCGGTATCGGCAAGCCCACCGCTACCGGAACATCGTATGTAAAAGCTATTCCAGCTTCAAATATTGATTTTTCCAAGGGGATAGAAAACAATGAATAAGAATCTCAAGAGAATCGCGGCTCTTCTGCTCGCGATCGCCATGATTGCAAGCTTTGCGGCCTGCAAGAAGGACAAAGATAACAACGACACAACTGCCGCCGGCGACGTTGCCATAAACGGCGACGCTATTGCGGACGATCTGCTTCCCGAGGCCTCCTCGGAAGCAGCCTCCGACTCGACCGCGGTCGAAACCGAGATAGTGACCGACAAAGAGGGGCACACCGTTATCGAGACCAAGGCTCCGCCGACAATTCCGCAAAGCCCTCGAACGGCAAGCCGAGAGCTATGCCGAGATCCTCGCCGCTTACAGAGACGTTCTCAATCTCGCAAAGAGCAGCAAGGTCGGCTATGAGAAGTCCGAGTGGCAGGTTCTGCCCAAAGGAGAAGAAAACTTCGACGGTACCGTCATCAATATGCTCCTCCCCGTTGCGGGTCTGTTCATGACCAGCGAGAAGGACGCTAAGGGCAAGAAGCACGAGAACAACCCGAAGGGCACCGACATGAAGTGGTTCCCCGATCTACCAGCATCCCACAAAGGGCTGCACCCCTGACCGATGTCAGCAAGATAAAGAGCGCAAAGTGCGAGGTTCTCCCGAACGGCAACTACAAGATAACGATAGTCCTCAAGGCGGATATCACCCCCGAGCCCTGCGATCCCAAGACGGGCGTTATCTCCAAGGGCTTCATCGGAACGATGTTCAGCCCCTTGCGAAGGCCGATATCGACAACACTCTCCAGAACGACCCCAACGTCACGAAGGTCGTCAAGGATGTTGAGTATTCGCTCAAGTACTATGACCGCACCGCAGTGCTCACCTACAACCCCAAGACCAATCATATGGTAGATCTCTATCAGTATATGCGTCCTTATCACCGGCTCCGGCAAGGTGCTCGGCAGCAAGTTTAACGGCAGCGCGGTTCTCGATAACTTCCTTTGAGATAACCAACGTCAAGTATTAATCGAATAGCAAAATAGAAAAGGCGCGGTTCACAGCTTATGTGAGCCGTGTCTTTTTATATAACTCCGCTTTTTCGGATTTAACAACAAACTTGAAAAATTGCCCCGAATAGGGGTATAATTAACTGACTTCAAAAAAACTTGTGAGGTGCCTATGGACAGAGAAACAGAAAATTTCTGAAAAAAGCTTTCCGTATGTGTTGCCGTTCTGTTTGTTATAGTAACGGTCGTGAGCCTGTGCGTGATGAATTTCACGCCGATAAACAGACTTCTCGGGGGATACAAAGAGCAGCCGCTCGACCTCTCCCGCGCAGACGGAGCCAATATTACTTATAACGACGACGGCACGATAACCCTCGGCGAGGGCTATTCCGAGATAGAGTTTACCGGCATTGACGCGCGCGTCGGTTCTATAGGGTTCGATGTCGACTTCGGAGAGTCGGCAAACAGCGGCAAGGTCTATGTCGATTTCGCCGATTCAACGAGCTCATATTACCGCACAAATATCGCAAAGCTCACGCTCGAAAACGGGCTCGACAATGTCATGACCTGCAACTTCTCCGGCGAAGTGTCGCGCCTCAGACTCGAGATATCTCTCGACGACTATCACAGCGCAACGCTCAAGGGCATCACGCTCAATCAGTCGATAAGCGCGCTGCACATAGCGGAAATTATCCTGACATATCTGCTCATAGCTGCTGCCGCCATAATTATCATCTATGCTATAGCGAATCCCGCCGGGCGCGCAAAGAAATTCTCCGACAACAGAGTCAACTGCACCCGCATCGCGGCAGTCATAACCGCCGCCGCAATGGTATTTTCGGTGTATCTCACATTCACAAATCTGCAAAAGGCTGGTCGACCACGCACTACAGCTTCACTTCGCAGGAGGGCGACCAGATAACCAAAAACTCGTTGACGCGTTTGAGCATCATCAGGTGAACCTTCTCCGAAGAGCCTGACGAAGATCTGCTCAAAATGGACAATCCCTATGAATACACAAGGCGTGATGCTGAAATAGGCGCGGGCAACTTCCTTTGGGATCACTGCCTGTATAACGGCAAATATTATTCTTATTACGGCATCGGACGGTCATCGCGCTGTTCCTGCCGTATCATTTGATAACCGGCTGCTATTTCCCGACCGGCTGGGCGACGCTGATGTTCGCGCTCGTCGGAATAATATTCCTGACAAAGATATATCTCGCGGTGATAGACAAAAATCCCGCGATTTGCCGACAAACACGGTGCTCGCCGGATTGATAACCTTGGCCAGATGTCCTCAGGAATCATGTTCTCCGCGGCGCGTCCGCTGTTCTATGAGCTCGCCATCTCCGGCGGATTCATGTGCGTGACTATCGGCGCGTATCTGCTCATGACCTCGAACATTCTCTGGGACGGCAAAATCTCATATGTCCGCCTCGGCTTTGCCTCGTTCTTCCTCGGCTATGCCGTGCTCTGCCGCCCGACGCTCGCGGTCTATTGCATCGCCGCGCTGTTATTCTTCGCGGGGCGGACTCAAAAAAAAGCTCTCGACGGACTCGAAAAGAAGCAGAAGACCCGCACATTCTTCAAATATGCGGCTGTCGCCCTCGTCCCGCTCGGCGTTATCGCCCTCGGGCAGATGGTATATAACTATCTGCGCTTCGACAATCCGCTCGACTTCGGCATTCAGTATTCGCTGACGATAAACGACTTCACCCATTCGGAGTTCCACTGGAAATATGTGCTCATCAATATGTATGCGTATCTTCTGAACATGCCGCACTTCACGCCCAAGACATTCACGCATCTTGCTTCCTCCGCAGAGCGTTTCGGGCTCAACGGCTATATGTTCTTCGACGACGCTGGCAAGAATCTTATATCCGTCGGAATCATATACCGCGCTCTGCCCATGTTCGCCTATCTCTTCTCGGGCAAGGCATTGCAGCGCGTCGAGAAGAAAAAAGCGCGTATTGCCTATCCTGCTTATCGGCGTGACCTGCATTCTCATGCCGCTCGCGATAATCTTCTCCTCGTGGGAGAGCGGCTATGCCGTACGCTACAACGCGGACTTCTCATGGCAGATGGTCATCGGCGCGCTTGTCATCGCGTTCACGCTCTATAAGAGCATCAAGTCGGAGAGCGCAAAGAAGCTCGTCGATTTGATATTCACGGTCTCGACTGTCGCGTGCATATATGTGAACATGGCTCAGCTGATCTCGTTCACGGGCGTTGAAGGCGCTTTCTGGATGAATCTCTGGAGATAAAATAAAACTAATCTGACCCTGTCTGTCATGCGGACAGGGGTCAAAACACGATATAAAAGACGAGAGAATCGACGGCGGCAAGGCGTTCGACTGGGACAGAACCTCGGGCGATTATGCGCGTTTTCGCGACATATACCCGACTGAGTTCTATGAAAAAATAGCCTCGCGTAAAATCGGCATTCCGGGGCAGAGCGTGCTCGATCTCGGCACGGGCACGGGCGTTTTGCCGCGCAACATGTACAGCTTCGGCGCAAAATGGACGGGGACGGACATATCCCCCGGAACAGATAGAGCAGGCGAAGCTCTCGCAGGGCATGGGCATCGGCTTACGCGATGCCGGCTGAAAAGATAGACTTCCCGGACGCTTCATTTGATGCCGCGACCGCCTGCCAGTGCTTCTGGTATTTCGACCACGAAAAGCTCATCCCCCAGCTCTGCCGTATGCTAAAAGCAACGGGCGTCTTCTTGTACTGTGCATGGAGTGGCTGACGTTTGAAGACAAGATTGCCGGCATGAGCGAGGATCTCGTGCTCGATACAGCCCGACTGGAGCGGTGCGGGCGAGACGATGCACCCAATAGAAATCCCCGCCTGCTACAAAGAAAAGTTCGAGCTCGTGCATCACGAGGAGTGGAAGCTGAAGGTGCATTTCACGCGCGAGAGCTGGAACGGCAGGATGAAAGCCTGCCGCGGAATCGGCGCGTCGCTGACACCCGAGGAGATAGAAAACTGGGAGCGCGAGCATCTCGAATGCTCAGAGAAAACGCACCCGAGGAGTTCGATGTTCTCCACTTCGCCGTCATGGCGGAGCTCAGGAAAAAAGACTGATAAAAAAGCAATCCCTACCCGAAATTTTCGTCGGGTAGGATTTTTGCGTTGTATTCCAACAAGAATCAGAAATGCCCAAAGCTCGTTATATACAAAAATCTCCTGTCCGGGAACAGCTCCCGGGCAGGAGATTCTGCTTTTTACTTCCAATTATCGCAGCTCTGCCAATCACTCCAACTCAAACGCGCCGGTATAGAGGCGATAGTATGTGCCCTTTTCGGCGATGAGCTTTTCGTGGTTGCCGCGCTCGATTATTCTGCCGTGGTCGAGCACCATTATAACATCCGAGTTCTGGACGGTCGAGAGGCGGTGCGCGATAACAAAGACTGTGCGCCCTTTTCATCAGCTTATCCATACCGCCCTGGACGAGAGCCTCGGTGCGCGTGTCTATAGAAGATGTCGCCTCGTCGAGGATCATGACGGGCGGGTCGGAGACTGCCGCACGGGCTATCGATATCAGCTGACGCTGACCCTGCGAAAGTCCGGAGCCGTCGCCCTTGAGTACGGTGTTGTAGCCGTCCGGGAGCATGCGGATGAAGCCGTCAGCATTCGCGAGCTTCGCCGCCGAGATGCACTGCTCGTCGGTCGCCTCGGGGTTGCCGTAGCGGATGTTCTCCATGACAGTGCCCGTGAACAGGTTGACATCCTGGAGCACGACGCCGAGACTGCGGCGCAAATCGGCTTTCTTTATCTTGTTGATATTTATTCCGTCATAGCGTATCTTGCCGTCCGCTATGTCATAGAAGCGGTTTATGAGGTTTGTTATCGTGGTCTTGCCCGCTCCGGTCGCGCCGACGAAAGCCACCTTCTGACCCGGCTCTGCGTAGAGCGTGATATCGTGAAGGACTTCCTTTTCGGGTGTGTAGCCGAAATCGACATGGTCGAGAACAACCTGACCCTCAAGCTTTGTATAAGTCAGAGTGCCGTCGCCGTGGGGATGCTTCCATGCCCACATTCCGGTGTGCTCCTTGACTTCGACTATCTCGCCGTTCTCCTCTTTTGCATTTACGAGGGTAACATATCCGTCATCGGGCTCAGGCTCTTCGTCCATAAATGTGAAGATTCGCTCGGCGCCCGCGAGGGCGTTGACAATCGAGTTGAACTGGTTCGACATCTGGGATATCGGGTTTATGAAGTTGCGCGAGAGCACGAGGAACGAGGCTATCATGCCGAGGGACAGCGTGTTGACGCCGGTCAGCCCGAAATTCTTCGTGCCGGCGATAGCCATATATGAGCCGATAACGGCGAGCAGGATATACAGAAAATATCCGAACGCGTTCGTCATGGGCATCATCGAGGTCGCGTGGCCGTTTGCGTTCGCGGCGTTGTGCTCCCATTCGGTGTTGCGCTGCTTCATTTCTTTCTTAGACTGCTCTTCGTGGCAGAAGACTTTTATGACCTTCTGACCGTTTATCATCTCTTCGATATATCCGTCAAGGTCTGCAAGAGATCTCTGCTGGGCTACGAAATACGCGCCGCTCTTGCCGACAACTCTCTTGATTATCTGCATGATAAAGAACAGCGATATGCACACAACGAGCGTCAGACCGACGCTGATATAGAGCATGCAGCAGAATACCGCCGCGACGGTGAACGCCGAAGAAATCAGCTGACCCATCGACTGCGCGAGCATCTGGCGCAGGGTATCGGTATCGTTGGTATAGAGGCTCATCGTGTCGCCGTGGGTGTGTGAATCGAAAATATCTTATCGGCAGGCGCTGCATCTTCTCGAACATCTCATCGCGTATGGTCTTGAGCGTTCCCTGCGCTATAGTGACCATGCGACGGTTGTAGATAAGCGTCGAGAGCGTGCCGATGAGATAGATGACCGCCATGGTTATCAGCGCGCGAATGAAGCCGGAGAAGTCGGGTGATGACTGACCTACCATCGGGGTTATATAGTCGTCGATAAGCGTCTGGAGGAACATCGATGACGCCGCACCCGCAACTGCGCTGAGCAGAATGCAAATTGTGACAAGGACTATCGTGCCCTTATAATTTTTTGAGATAAGAGAGCAGACGCTTGAGTGTTTTTCTTGTCGAGCTTTCTGGGCTGCATTCCGGGTGCCGTGCATGGGCATAGGCTTACTCATCGTCGTTTCCTCCCTTCTGCTGGGATTCATAAACTTCGCGATAGATATCGCAGGATTTCAGCAGCTCGTCATGCGTGCCCTGCGCGATTATTCTGCCGTTGTCGAACACGAGTATTTTTGTCCGCGTTCTGAACCGAGCTTATGCGCTGGGCTATAATTATCTTCGTCGTGTCGGGCATATGCTGCGAAAGTCCCTTTTGAATCAGCGCGTCGGTGCGGGTATCGACGGCGCTTGTCGAGTCGTCGAGAATGAGCACCTTGGGATTCTTGAGCAGAGCGCGCGCGCATGCAGCCTCTGCTTCTGACCGCCGGAGACGTTCGTGCCGCCCTGTTCGATGTAGGTGTTGTAGCCGTCGGGCATCGCGCTGACAAATTCATCCGCCTGAGCGAGCTCGCAGGCGTGCTTTATTTCATCATCGGTCGCGTTCTCGTTGCCCCCAGCGCAGGTTCTCGGATATCGTGCCGGAGAACAGCTCGTTCTTCTGCAGCACCATTGCGACCGAGGTTTCTCAGGGTATCGAGATCGTAGTTTCTGACATCCACGCCGCCGAGCATCACTTCACCGCCCGTTACATCGTAAAAGGCGCGGTATGAGCTGGACGAACGAAGACTTCGACGAACCCGTGCCGCCGATTATGCCGACCGTCTCGCCGGAGGCTATATGCACGTTGACATTGTCGAGCACCTTGGTGTCCGCCTTTGAAGCATAGGCAAAATTGACATTTTTATAATCTATCTCGCCGTCTTTGACTTCGAGAACAGGGTTCGCGGGGTTCGAGATATCGGTCTTTTCGTTGAGCATCTCAGCTATACGCTGAGCGGAAGAGCTCGCGATTATCATCATGGCAAAGACCATGGAGAAGCATCATGAGGCTCATGAGTATCTGCATGGCGTAGGTGAACAGCGCAGTGAGCGAGCCGGTGGTCAGACCGAGTGCTGCGTTGTTGCCGCTGGCGATGACCGCCTTTGCGCCGAGCCACGAGATGAGTATCATGCAGGTATACATGCAGACCTGCATAATAGGCGAGTTGAGCGCAATAAGGCGCTCCGCTTTTGCGAAGTCTTTGTATATCTTCTCGGATATCTTCTCGAACTTGCTTATCTCGTGATCCTCCTGATTGAAGGACTTGACGACTCTTATGCCGCGCACATTCTCCTGAACGACGTTGTTGAGCTCATCGTAGGTGTGGAAAACTCGCTTGAACACGGGATGCACCTTGATGATTATCAGCACGAGCAGAGCCGCAAGGACAGGTATAATCGCAATAAACATAAGCGAAATCTGGCTGTCGATTCTGAACGAGACTATCATGGCGAAAATCAGCATAACCGGTTCCGCGTATCGCTATTCTTATGAGCATCTGATAGGCGTTCTGAATATTTGTGACATCCGTCGTCAGTCTCGTAACTATCGACGCGGTCGAGAATTTGTCGATGTTCGAGAATGCGAAGGTCTGAACATTATCATACATATCGCTGCGCAGATTCGCGCCGAACCCGGCGGACGCGCGCGAGCCGAGGAACGCCGCAAGCATTCCCGTCACCATCTGGAACACCGCGAGGAATAGCAGCGCAAGACCGTATTTCCAGACCATGGACATCACGCCGCCCTCGATGCCGTTGTCGATAAGACCCGACATACAAAGCGGGATAACTATCTCGAACACGACTTCAAACGTGGAGAAAAAGATAGTCGCCCATGATACTTTTTGTATTGGCGCATGCTCTTCAACAAAGTTTTTATCATATTCTCACTCCCTCTTTTCTTTCTTTGCTCCACTTTCCGGTTTGCAGCCGGGGCTGCTGTCAATATCAAGGTTATCGCATATCCTTATGAGATATCCGCGGAGCTGCTCGACTTCTTCTTCGCTGAACGATCTGAGCATCGCCCGCTCGCCGTTGTCAATCGAACGGCGTATCTCGAGATTGATGTCTTTCGCCTTATCGGTCAGCCGCACGACCTTGTTTTCTCTTGTCCGACGGGTCGGTACAGGTGCTGAAAAGCCGCTCTGCTCCATGCGCGTGACTATGCCGACAATCGTCGGATGTGAGACATGGGCGTAGTCTTCAATCTCTTTCTGGGTTGTCTGACCTCCGCGCTCGGCGAGAAATCTTATGATCCGCGACTGCGCAAAAGTCAGCCCGTGCTTGCCGAGTCCTGCATCGACGTTCGACTTCAAACGGTTATCTATACGCTTGAAAAAATATCCGATATGCTCCATAGCGATCTCCTTTCCGCAAAACTGTTTTTAAGCAATATTAAGTGTAGCACGCTACACATTATACATATATGCGCGCCGATTGTCAACAATATGTTTGTAAACAATTTGTGACCTCGGCGCTGAAGATTTTTATGTTCTGTTTTCGTTGAGATTAAAGACGGTGCGTATAAGCTCCGACGCCGCGCGGATGCCGTGCTCGTCCGGGTTCATGAGCAATAATCTTGATGTTCCGCCGATGCAGAAGATTATTTTTTCTTTGCGCTCCGGCTCGTCGTCGTCATGCAGATATATCCTGAAAAGAGCCTCCTCCGCGTCGTTGAGCAGTGAAGTCACATCGTCGCCGTAGAGCGCGCGGATAAGCCGCTCTTCGCGCGATATCGCGCCGACCAGCTCTGAAACAAAGGCGTATGTATCGCTGAACGCCATCCGGGCGCAGTCGCAGCGGCCGAGGATATCGGCGACGGTCTCGCGGCAGATGTGCCGATGCAGGCTCTCCATAGTATCGTAGTGGGAATAGAATGTCGTTTTGTTTATCAGCGCCTCCCGGCACAGGTCGCTGACCTTGACGGGTGACGGGTCGCGCAGGCGCAGATCGACATATGTATGTACTATCAGCCGCTCCGTTTTGATATATCTAAGATCATTTTTATTCACCATTTAAACGCCTCTTTTTTTATATTTAGTCGTTTATCTTACCAATTTGTAAAACAGTTTCTTGATTAGACAACTTTAGTTGTTTATAATGTTAGCATATACTAAAAAAAATATTACAAGGGGGAGTATGCCGAATGAACAGAAAAGACCGCACCGTCTATATTATGCTCACCGACTATCCGGATAAGGTCTCGCGGACTATAAAAAGAATAGGGCTTTGGGAATACTCCCACATGTCGATAAGCACGGATGAACACTATCCGAAATTTTTCAGCTTCACGGGCAAGCGCGGATTCATGACCGAGGACTTTGACCTCCACCCGACTTACAAAGGCACGGATGTCCCCTGCGCGCTGTTCGCTCTGCCCGTAACGGAAGCGGAGCTTCGCAATGTAGAGCGCATCATAAAAGCACATGACCTCGAACGCCGACGAATATAAGTACAGCTACATCGGGCTCGCACTGCTCTATCTGCGGATAATCCCGAAGCAGCGCGGGCGCGACACCTGCGTCGGCTTCGTCTCGCGCACGATAAGGGGAGCAGACCTCGCTCTCCGCAGGGCGCAGAAAAAAAGTTTTGCAGCCCGAACGACATAAAGGCGTTTTTTATCAATCAGCTCGTCTTTGAAGGACCGCTGAGAGTGCTGCTGCAAAAGGGCAAGGCGTAAATTAAAATATCAATCCGCCGTCGGTTCGTGCCGTGCGGCGGTTTATTTTCAGCAAAAGCAAAAGGCCTCCCGCTCGGGGGAGGTCTTTTAATATAATTAAGGGTTGTTGAAATCAGTTCTCGCCGTCGCCGTTTATGGTCGATATCTCGGGGGTTATCTCTTCGAGAACATCGAGGACTATCTTCACGGTGTCGAGGGAGGTGAATATCGTCACGCCGTTCTGGACGGCACAGCGGCGGATCTCAACACCGTCCTCAAAGTGGACGCCGGAGAGAATGGCGCGCGTGTTGATAACATAGCTGACGTAGCCCGCTCTTATGGAGTCGAGGATTTCCGTGCTGCCCTCGCTGAGCTTGCCGCGCACGCGGGTGCGTATGCCGTGCTTTTTGAGGAACGCCGCGGTTCCAGCGGTCGCCTCGATATTGAAGCCGAGGTGATAAAAGCGCTTGACGAGCGGCAGAGCCTCTTCCTTGTCTTCGTCGGCAAGGGTGACTATTACCGTACCGTATTCTTTCATCTTGACTCCGGACGCCTGAAGAGCCTTGTAGAGTGCACGGTTCAGGCGCTTGTCGTAGCCTATCGCTTCGCCGGTCGATTTCATCTCGGGCGAGAGATATGCATCCATGCCGGTCAGCTTCTCGAACGAGAACGCCGGGGCTTTGACATACCAGCGCTTTCCGTCGGGCAGGCGCATATCGGTTATGCCCTGGTCGTGCAGGCTCTGACCGAGCATAACCTTTGTCGCGATGCGGACAAGGTTGCAGTCGGTGGACTTTGAAAGGAACGGCACACTTCGCGAAGCGCGGGGTTGACCTCGATAACATAGACGCTCTCGTCGCTGTCAACTATAAACTGTATATTGAACAGACCGACTATGCCTATGCCGAGTCCGAGCTTTGTGGTGTATTCGGCTATCGTGTCTCTGACCTTCTGCGAAATAGAGAACGGCGGATACACGCTCGTGCTGTCGCCCGAGTGGACGCCGGTACGCTCGACGAGCTCCATTATGCCGGGGATGAACACCTCACTGCCGTCGCAGATGGCGTCTATCTCGACTTCCTTGCCCATAAGATATTTATCTATGAGCACGGGCTTGTCCTCATCGACCTCAACGGCGTTCTTGAGATATTTTCTGAGCATAGTCTCGTTAGCGACTATCTCCATCGCTCTGCCGCCGAGCACGAAGCTCGGGCGCACAAGAACAGGATAGCCTATGCGCGCGGCAACAGCCGCACCGGTCTCGATATCCGTAACGGCCTCGCCTTTCGGGTTCGGGATGCCGAGAGATTTTATAACGGCGTCAAACGCGTCTCTGTTCTCGGCGCGCTCAATGGCGTCACAGTCGGTGCCGATTATCTTCACGCCGCGCCTTGCAAGCGGAGCCGCGAGGTTGACGGCAGTCTGACCGCCGAGGGTGACTATAACGCCCTCCGGCTTTTCAAGATGTACTATATTCATGACGTCCTCAGGCGTCAGCGGCTCGAAGTAGAGCTTGTCGGCAGTGGTATAGTCGGTCGAAACGGTCTCGGGGTTGTTGTTGATTACTATCGCCTCATAGCCGAGCTGCTGAATAGCATGGACGGCGTGGACGGTCGAATAGTCAAACTCAACGCCCTGTCCTATACGGATAGGGACCTGAACCTAAGACTATTATCTTCTTTTTGTCCGACACGACGGACTCGTTCTCGCTCGCGTAGGTCGAGTAGAAATAGGGCACATAGCTGTCGAACTCACTCGCGCAGGTATCAATCATCTTGTATGTCGGGAAGATATCCTCTTTTGCATCTGCGCTCATATATGCTGTCCTCGCTCTTTTCCAGAGCTCGGCGATATACGAATCGGAGAAGCCGAGGCGCTTTGCCTCGCGCAGAAGAATGTCAGAGCCGGGATTCGCCTCCATCTCCCTCTCGAAATCGACTATCTTCTTTATCTTGTCGAGGAAGAACATATCTATATGCGTTATATCGCAGATAAGCGACGGGTCAACGCCCATCCACATCAGCTGGGATATTGCATAGAGACGGTCGTCCGTGCCCTCTTTGATATATTCTCCGAGCAGCTCGTCAACGCTCATATGCGCCGAGTCGAACTTCTCCATATGCAGATGGTTCTTGCTCTCCTCGAGCGAGCGTATCGCCTTGAGCAGGCTCTCTTCAAAAGTGCGTCCGACGCTCATGACCTCGCCGGTCGCCTTCATCTGGGTCGAAAGCGTGTTGTGCGCGGCGGGGAACTTGTCGAACGGGAAGCGCGGCATCTTGGTCACGACATAGTCGAGCGAGGGCTCAAAGCAGGCAGGGGTGTTTGCAAGCTGTATTTCATGCAGATCCATGCCGACCGCTATCTTCGCCGAGACGCGCGCTATCGGATATCCGCTCGCCTTTGAAGCGAGGGCGGACGAGCGCGAAACTCTGGGGTTGACCTCAATAACATAGTAGCGGAACGAATGGGGGGTCGAGCGCAAACTGAACGTTGCAGCCTCCCTTTACTCCCAGGGCGCGGATAATTTTGAGCGCGGAATCCCTGAGCATCTGATATTCTTTATTCGTCAGCGTCTGGCTGGGCGCGACGACTATCGAGTCGCCGGTATGAATGCCGACGGGGTCGAGGTTTTCCATATTACAGACGGTGATAGCGGTTTCGTTCGCGTCGCGTATCACTTCGTATTCTATCTCTTTGTAGCCCTTTATGCTCTTTTCGACGAGCACCTGATGCACGGGCGAGAGCGCAAGCGCGTTCTTCATCATGTCGCGCATCTCGTCGGGGTCATAGGCGAAGCCGCCGCCCGTTCCGCCGAGCGTGAATGCGGGGCGCAGGATAACGGGATAGCCTATCTTCTCCGCCGCCTCAAGACCCTCTTCGATGCTGTAGGTTATCTGCGAGGGGACTATCGGCTCGCCGATGCTCTCGCAGAGCTCTTTGAAAAGCTCTCTGTCCTCGGCGCGCTCAATGCTCTCGGCATCCGTGCCGAGCAGCTCTATGCACTCCTGAGAACGCCTTTCTTCGCAAGCTGCATCGCAAGGTTGAGTCCGGTCTGACCGCCGATGCCGGGGACTATCGCGTCCGGGCGCTCATAGCGGCAGATACGCGCGAGGTATTCGAGCGTCAGCGGCTCCATATAGCCTTTATCGGCTATGGTTGTGTCGGTCATTATCGTTGCGGGGTTCGAGTTCGCGAGGACGACCTCGTAGCCCTCCTCACGCAGGGCGAGGCACGCCTGAGTTCCCTCATAGTCGAACTCGGCAGCCTGACCGATGACTATAGGACCGAGCCGATAACGAGCACCTTTTTATATCAGTTCTCTTAGGCACGCTCCTTTCGCCTCCTTCATATAGTCGATAAACTGACCGAACAGATAGCTGCTGTCCTGCGGACGGGCGCGCTCTCGGGGTGATACTGCACGCTGAACACAAGGTCTTTCCTGCATCTGACTCCCTCGACGGTGTTGTCGAGAAGATTTATGTGCGTCACTTCGAGGTCGGTGCCCTCGACCGTTTTCGGGTCAACGGCGTAGCTGTGGTTCTGCGAGGTTATCTCTATCTTGTTGGTGTCGAGGTTCATGACCGGGTGGTTTCCTCCGCGGTGTCCGAACTTGAGCTTGTATGTCTTTGCGCCGTAGGCGAGGGATATCATCTGATGTCCGAGGCAGATGCCGAAAATCGGATATTTGCCGCGAAGCGCCCCTGACCGTGTTTATGACGGGAGTCACATCCTCAGGGTCGCCGGGACCGTTTGAAAGGAAAATTCCGTCGGGATTCATAAATTCAATTTCATCCGCCGGCGTGTCATAGGGCACGACAACGACGTTGCAGCCGAACTTGTTGAGGCTGCGCACGATATTGAGTTTCATGCCGCAGTCTATGGCTACGACGTTGAACTGCGGGTTCGAGGTGCGCGAATACCAGCGCTTTTTGCAGCTGACGCGGCTGACCGCATCGTGGGCGACGGGGGTATTTTTGATTATCTCCACCGCGACCTCAGCCGGGATATCGGGCGAGGTTATGAGCACGCGGCGCGAGCCCAAGTCGCGTATGCTGCGGGTGAGCTTTCTCGTGTCAACGCCGGAGATGCCGGGGATACCGTTCTCTTCGAGCAGCTCCGAGAGCGTCTTTGTGTATCTGAAGTTCGAGGGCATATCGTTGTAGTCATACACGATAAGACCGCCGATGCTCGGGTTTTTGCACTCGAAATCGTCGTCGGTTATGCCGTAGTTGCCTATGAGCGGATATGTCATAACGACCATCTGATCGGTATACGACGGGTCGGAGACTATTTCCTGATAGCCGACCATCGAGGTGTTGAAAACTATCTCGCACACCCTGTCGGCATAGCTGCCGAAGCCGTATCCGTAGTACTCGCTGCCGTCCTCAAGGACGATCTTGCGGTCTATGAGTCTCATTTAAAAATACACTCCTTGAATTTATCAGATAGAGCTTTTAAGTCTTTCGAGCACATCTCTGTAGCCGCCGAGAACATCGCCGAGGTCGCGGCGGAATCTGTCCTTGTCGAGCTTTTTGTTTGTCTCCATATCCCAGAGGCGGCAGGAATCGGGGGATATCTCATCGCACAGGACAAGTCCGTCGTCGGTGCGGCCGAACTCGAGCTTGAAGTCGACAAGGCGCACGCCACCCTTTGCAAACAGCTCAGTCATCAGCTCGTTTATACGCTTGGACATGGCTCTGAGCTCGTCGAGCTCCTCCTGCGTGGCGAGACCGATGGCGGTTATCTGGCTGTCGTTTATCATCGGATCGCCGAGCTCGTCGCTCTTGTAGCTGAACTCAACGACCGTGTTCTTCAGGGGCGAACCACTCCGGCACGCCGTATTTCTTTGAAAAGCTTCCTGCTGCGATATTTCTGACTATGACCTCGACCATAACGATCTCAGCCTTCTTCGCGAGGACGGTGGTTTCGTCGATGACCTTGAGAAGATGGGTCTTGATTCCGTTCTTCATGAGGTAATCAAAGATGATGTTGGAGATCGCCGCGTTGAGTTTTCCTTTTCCGGGCAGATCTTCTTTCTTGACGCCGTTGCCGGCAGTGGCGGTGTCCTTGTACTTGATGATGCAGGTACCGGGCTCCTCCGAACTGTAAACGACCTTGCTCTTGCCTTCATACAACTTTTCCATACCGCAGTTTCCTTTCGCTTTTCGTATTTTTATTTATTTGCTCCGCTCAGAGAGTTTCCCCTCAAAGCGGTCTTTGGTGATAACATCCGGGATAGGGGTCGGATAGACTCCGTTGAAGCACGCACTGCAGAAGTTCTCGCTGCCTATCAGATTTTTAAGCTCCGACTCCGGCAGATATCCGAGAGAATCCGCACCGATTATGTCGGCAATCTCCTCCACCGAGTGGTGGCAGGCGATAAGATTTTCTCGCGAGTCAACGTCCGTGCCGTAGTAGCACGGGTGCATGAACGGCGGCGAGGAGATGCGCATATGCACCTCTTTTGCCCCCGCTTCGCGCAGGAGATTGACTATCTGGCAGCTCGTCGTGCCGCGCACTATCGAGTCGTCGATGAGCACTATTCTCTTATCCTTTACGGATTCGCTTATCGCGCTGAGCTTTATTCTCACCTGATCGATTCTCTTGTCCTGACCGGGCGAGATGAAAGTTCTGCCGATATATTTGTTTTTTTATGAAGCCCATTCCGTAGGGTATTCCCGACGCCTCGGCATAGCCCAAAAGCGGCGTCGATTCCCGAATCCGGGACGCCCATAACAACATCGGCTTCAACCGGATGGGTCTTTGAAAGTATCGCGCCGGCATTTTTGCGCGCCGCGTGGACGGATACACCGTCAATGACGGAATCGGGTCTTGCAAAATAGATATACTCAAAAATGCATGAACGCCTCGGCTTTTCGCCGCAGTGATCCCTGTTCGAGCGCACGCCGTTTTCGTCAAAGACGAGTATCTCGCCGGGGAGTATATCGCGCTCGAATTTTGCGCCGACGGCGGAAAGCGCACAGCTCTCGGACGCGACGACATATGTGCCGTCGAGCGTTTTGCCGTAGCACAGCGGGCGGAACCCGTAGGGGTCGCGCGCCGCGAGCAGCTTTGCGGCGGACATGAGCACGAGGGAATACGCGCCCTCGAGCCTGTTCATCGCGCTGCTCAGCGCATTTTCTATTGAAGGACAGTTGAGGCGCGCCTGCGTGACGATATATGCGATTATCTCGGTGTCGCTCGTCGTGTGGAAGATAGCGCCGCCGAGCTCGAGCTCGCTGCGCAGTTCATAGGCGTTGCTGAGGTTTCCGTTGTGGGCAAGAGCCATCTTGCCCTTCTGGTGGTTGACCTCGATGGGCTGGCAGTTCGCTCTGCTGTTGCCGCCGGTCGTGCCGTAGCGCGCGTGGGCGACAGCCATCCTGCCCTGCGGGAACTTCATCAGGTCGTCGCGCGAGAAGACTTCGTTGACAAGTCCGATATCCTTGCGCGAAGCGAACACTCCGTCGTCGTTGACGACTATACCGCAGCTCTCCTGCCCTCTGTGCTGCAGGGCATAGAGACCGTAGTAAGCGAGATCCGCCACGGGGCCGGGCTTGGGTGAATAGACTCCGAAAACGCCGCACTCTTCATGCAAGTTTGCCATAGGTATTTATTCTCCGATCTCAGATTTTTCAAGTGCTGCGGCTATAAAGCCTTTGAACAGCGGGTGAGCCTTGTTGGGACGGGATTTGAACTCGGGGTGATACTGCACTCCGACATAGAACGGACGGTCGGAAAGCTCGACCGTTTCAACGAGTCTGCCGTCGGGCGAAAGACCCGAGAGGGTGAGTCCGTTCTGAGTAAGTATATCGCGATAATCGTTGTTGAACTCGTAGCGGTGGCGGTGGCGCTCGGAAATTTCGGACTTTCCGTAGCAGCGCTCCATTGTTGTGCCGGGCTTGATAACGCAGGGATATGCGCCAAGGCGCAGTGTGCCGCCCTTGTCGATATTGTCGCTCTGACCGGGCATGAAATCGATGACCTTGTTCTTGCAGAGCTCATCGAACTCGCCCGAGTGGGCGTCTTTGATACCCGCGACATCGCGCGCGTATTCAATAACCGCAATCTGCATTCCGAGGCAGATTCCGAAATAAGGAACGTTGTTCTCTCTGGCGTATTTCGCCGCGAGAATCATGCCTTCGATGCCTCTGCCGCCGAAGCCGCCGGGGACGATTATTCCGTCGAGGTGCGAGAGCATCCTGCTCGTAGTTCGCCTCGGTCAGATTCTCGGAATCGATCCAGTCGATGCGGATGTGGGTGTTGAGAGTGTAGCCCGCGTGGCGAAGCGCCTCGGCAACCGACAGATACGCGTCGTGCAGCTGTACATATTTGCCGACCAGACCTATCTTGACTTCCTTTTCCGCGGTTCTTGATGCGGTGGACAAGCATCTGTCCACTCGTCGAGATCCGGCTCCGGGAGCGTCTATATTCAGCTCGCGGCAGACGACGGAGGAGAAGTTCGACTTTTCGAGCATCAGCGGAGCTTCGTAGAGATAAGGCAGGGTGATGTTCTCGATAACGCAGTCTGGCTTGACGTTGCAGAACATCGAGATCTTCTGGAAAATGGACGGCTCGAGCGGCTCGTCGCAGCGGAGCACGATGATATTGGGGTTGATGCCCATGCCAAGAAGCTCCTTCACGGAGTGCTGCGTGGGCTTCGATTTATGCTCGTCCGAGCCACGCAAAAACGGCACCAGCGTGACATGGATGAAGAGGCTGTTCTCACGCCCTACCTCAAGAGATATCTGTCTTACAGCTTCGATGAAGGGCTGCGATTCAATGTCACCGATGGTGCCGCCGATTTCGGTAATGACCACGTCTGCATCGGTTTTTCTTGCCGACACGGTATACGAAATCCTTGATTTCATTTGTAATGTGGGGAATGACCTGCACGGTCGAGCCGAGATACTCGCCGCGGCGCTCCTTGTTCAGAACGTTCCAGTAGACTTTACCGGTGGTGAGATTCGAGTATTTGTTGAGATCCTCGTCGATGAATCGCTCATAGTGTCCGAGGTCGAGGTCGGTTTCCGCGCCGTCTTCCGTGACGTAAACTTCGCCGTGCTGATAGGGGCTCATGGTGCCGGGGTCAACGTTGATGTAGGGATCGAGCTTCTGCGCCGCGACCTTGAGCCCGCGCGCTTTGAGTATTCGTCCGAGCGACGCCGCAGTTATCCCCTTTCCGAGGCCGGATACGACGCCTCCGGTCACAAAGATGTACTTTGTCATTAATATCCCTCCGTATTTTATCTTTTTCTTTTTTATATACTTCTCCGGTTAAGGTTTCACGCGTACTTTCATTATATCATATTATAACACACCTTCCCTGCCGACTTCTACAGTATTCTGTACTAAAAGCGAGTGCTTTGAAACCGAAAAAAATATGACAATGCGGTCAACTGCCCGCAAAACCCGATGAGATGCGGGGCGCTCGGTTCCGAAAAAGCAAAAAGCAAAGGCGTTCGCCGATGGGGGGCACTGTCCCCGGGGAATGAACGCCTTTGCTCATTTGAGGCGTATTTTATCATATTAAAAAAAGACCCGTGTCAATCGCGTATTTTATATGTATCGCACTTTATTTTTCCGAAACGGCTGAGAGAAAAGAGCGCCGTCGAAAAAATTTTTCCGGCGCGAGTTCAACTCCGCCGCATTTTCTCAGAAAAGCGGTTACATCTTGCTCATAAAATTGCTTTTCAAAAAGCCCCGATTGCGGCTATTTGCACAAAAATAAAGAATTGTCCGAAAACGCCTTGACAAACGATTTTGCTGCGCGTATAATTCAGCGCATAAAGGCAATGGCGTCTTTTGAACCGAACGGGTTCATTGACGCCATCTTTTATTTTTCGCCTTAAAATATGAAAAAGGAGCGCTAACTTATGAGCACAGTATCTGATTATTTCGGAAGTCTCGTGTTTGACGACAGAGTGATGAAAGCAATGCTTTCCGCCGATGTTTACCAGTCTCTCAAGAAGACTATTGACGAAGGAGCAAGTCTCAATAATGACGTCGCCAACGCAGTTGCCGCCGCTATGAAGGACTGGGCCGTTGAGCATGGCGCGACCCATTTCACCCACTGGTTCCAGCCCCTGACCGGCATCACCGCCGAGAAGCACGACAGCTTCATAACCCCGCATCCGACGGACGCGTTATCATGGAGTTCTCGGGCAAGGAACTGATAAAAGGCGAGCCGGACGCATCGTCCTTCCGTCCGGCGGACTCAGAGCAACCTTTGAAGCCCGCGGCTACACCGCGTGGGATCCCACTTCATACGCATTCATAAAGACAAGACGCTTTGCATCCCCACGGCGTTCTGCTCTTACGGCGGCGAGGCGCTTGACAAAAAGACTCCTCTGCTCCGCTCCATGGAGGCTCTCAACAAGCAGGCTCTTCGTATTCTCAGACTCTTCGGCAACACCGATGTAAAGTGCGTGCGCACCTCCGTCGGCCCCGAGCAGGAATACTTCCTTGTTGACAAGGCTCTCTATGAGCAGCGCAAAGACCTCGTCTTCTGCGGACGCACGCTTTTCGGCGCAAAGGCGCCCAAGGGTCAGGAGATGGACGACCATTATTTCGGAGTTATCAAGCCGAGAGTCGCCGCTTACATGGCAGACCTCAACGAAGAGCTCTGGAAGCTCGGCGTTCTTGCAAAGACCGAGCACAACGAAGTCGCTCCCCTCGCAGCATGAGCTCGCACCCATATACACCACAACGAACATCGCCACCGACCACAACCAGCTGACTATGGAGATCATGCAGAAAGTCGCCGCGAAGCACGGACTTGTCTGCCTGCTCCACGAGAAGCCGTTCGCCGGAGTCAACGGCTCGGGCAAGCACAACAACTGGTCCTATGGCAACGGATACGGGAGTCAACCTCCTCACCCCGGCGAGACCCCCTATGAGAACGCACAGTTCCTGCTGTTCCTCTGCGCGGTCATCCAGGCCGTTGACGACTATCAGGATCTGCTCCGGGTCTCCGTCGCGACGGCTGGCAACGACCACAGACTCGGCGCAAACGAAGCTCCGCCCGCAGTTGTCTCTATGTTCCTCGGCGACGAGCTGACCGCAGTTCTCGACGCCATAGAGAACGACGCGCCCTACAGCGGCAGCGAAAAAGACAACGATGAAGCTCGGCGTCCATGTTCTGCCCAAGTTTGCGCGCGACGCGACCGACCGCAACCGCACCTCTCCGTTTGCTTTCACAGGCAATAAATTTGAGTTCCGTATGCTCGGCTCGTCGAACAGCATCGCCTGCGCGAACATCATGCTCAACGCCGCCGTTGCGGAGTCGCTCAAGATATATGCGGACCATGCCTCGAAAATGTCGATGACTTCGAGACCGCTCTGCACGACATGATAAAGAAAACCATAAAAGACCACAAGAGAATCATCTTCAACGGCAACGGCTATGACGACGCGTGGATAAAGGAAGCTACCGAAGAGCGCGGACTGTTGAATCTCCGCACCACCGGACGCTATGCCCGCGATGATCGCCGACAAGAACGTGAAGATGCTCACCGCTCACAAGATATTCTCACCCGCAGAGCTTCACAGCCGCTATGAGATACTTCTTGAGAACTACTCAAAGACCGTCAATATCGAAGCTCTGACCATGGTCGACATGGCGAGAAAAGAGATTCTCCCCGCAGTCGAGGGCTACAAAAGTCGCTCGCAGAGACCCTCGCCGCGAAGAAAGCGGCAGTCGCAGGCCTCCCCCTGCAAATACGAGACCGCGACCATCGCGAAGCTCTCCGAGCTGTCCGATGAAATCGCCGACGCGACCGCAGACCTTGACAGCGAGATAGCGAAGTTCCAGGCCATCGAGGATGTCACTGAAGCGGCGAATGATATCAGAGACGTTATCCTCGGCAAGATGGACGCCCTGCGCGCCGTCTGCGACGAGGCAGAGACGATAACCGCCAAGGAGTTCTGGCCGTTCCCGACCTACAGCGACCTGCTCTTCAGCGTAAAATAAAAATCCACAACCCTTTTTACAATAACAAAAAAGCACCCGAGTCGGGAGAAGTAACGCGGAATACCGCTCAAAGCGAGCATGGGACGGTGAGAGCCATGCAGCACAGGAGCCGCGCGAATAACACCCGACGAGCTGCAGGCCGAAAGGACTACCGAGTAGGTGCGCCGGACACGCCGACCGTTACAGCGGCGAGGCTTTCTTCGAAGCCGAAAAAGAGAACAAAGATAGGTGGCACAGCGAGTTGGCACTTGCCCTATCGAATGCTGAAACTAACCGAAAGGAAAAGATTACTATGTGTTCGATAATGGGTTACTGCGACTGCTGTGCCGCTTTTTCCGATTTTGAGGAAGGATTCAAAAAAGACCGTTTCAAGAGGACCGGACGACAGCCGGATAATAGACACCGGCAAAGGTCTGCTCGGCTTCCACCGCCTTTGCGATAATGGGACTGACGCCCGACGGGATGCAGCCGTTCGAGCTGGACGGCAGCTATGTCGTCTGCAACGGCGAGATATACGGCTACGAGAAGATAAAAGAGGAGCTTGCGAAAAAATACACATTCAAAAGCGGCTCCGACTGTGAGATACTTCTCCCGCTCTACCGTGAATACGGCGTGGATATGTTCAGGATGCTCGATGCCGAGTTTGCGCTGATTATCTACGACGGCGAAGAGAAAAAATATATCGCCGCAAGAGACCCGATAGGCATCCGCCCGCTCTACTACGGCTATGATAAAAAGGGTGTTATCATGTTCGCGAGCGAGGCGAAGAACCTCGTCGGAATGTGCAAGCATGTTATGCCCTTCCCGCCCGGGCACTACTACAAAGACGGCGAGTTTGTCCAGTACTGCGACATAGCGGCGGTTGACGAAGTCTGCCATGACGACCTTGAGACAGTTTGCAAAAACATCCGCGAAAAGCTCATCGCCGGCGTTGACAAGAGACTCGTTGCGGACGCAAAGGTCGGCTTCCTGCTCTCCGGCGGACTCGACTCCTCCCTCGTCTGCGCCATAGCGGCAAGACAGAGCAAAAACCGATACGCACCTTTGCAATAGGCATGAGTGAGGACGCTATCGACCTCAAATACGCAAAGGAAGTCGCCGACTACATCGGCAGCGACCACACCGAGGTCATCATGACAAAAAGAGCAGGTCTTAGACTCGCTCGAGGGTGTCATCCGTATGCTCGGCACATTTGATATCACTACTATCCGCGCGAGCATGGGCATGTACCTGCTGTGCAAATGGATACACGAGAACACGGATATCAGAGTTCTTCTGACGGGCGAGATCTCCGACGAGCTGTTCGGCTACAAATACACCGACTTTGCGCCGAGCGCGGAGGAGTTCCAGAAGGAGTCGCAGAAGAGAATAAGAGAGCTGCATATGTACGATGTTCTGCGCGCCGATCGCTGCATCTCCGTAAACTCGCTTGAAGCGCGCGTGCCGTTCGGCGATCTCGACTTTGTCAAATACGTCATGTCCGTCGACCCCGAGCGGAAACTCAACAAATACGGCAAGGGCAAGTATCTGCTCCGCCACGCTTTCGAGGGCGATTATCTTCCGCACGATATTCTCTACCGCGAAAAAGGCGGCGTTCTCCGACGCGGTCGGTCACTGATGGTGGACTACCTCAAGGAATATGCCGAGGGCTCTACACCGAAGAGGAATTCAAGGAGAAGTGCGAAAAATACACCCACGCAAAGCCGTTCACGAAAGAATCCCTGCTCTACCGCGAGATATTTGAAAAGTACTATCCCGGCCAGTCCGAGATGATAGTCGATTTCTGGATGCCCAACAAGTCATGGGAGGGCTGTGATGTCAACGACCCGTCCGCCCGCGTGCTCTCAAACTACGGCGAAAGCGGAAAATAAAAATGTCCCCCGCGCGGA
>VOFC01000443.1_pt1 | contig 24000 bp, 52 predicted proteins | sample 5384161 | NCBI WGS metagenome assembly VOFC01 (sample SAMN12384722, study PRJNA508395) | human gut metagenome | isolation source: healthy gut B | host: Homo sapiens | reverse complement strand
GAACCCTACGTCTCCAATAAATGTTTTTGCTGGATTTATATTAAAAATGGTAAAATCCACTAATTGCTCCTGCAAGTGCTGTAATTAATACAACAGATATAAGTGGAGAGGCATTTGTTGCAAATATGATTAATAGTGATATACACGAAATAAGAGAAATTCCAGATGAAAGGCCATCTAGTCCATCTATTAAATTTATTGCATTAGTAATCCCTACTATCCACCCAACAGTTAATATAAAGCTTATAACTGGATGAATATTTATTTCATTTATTGTATCTATTCTTATTCCAAAGCTAAATATTATTACTGCTGCTAAAACCTGTCCCACAAGTTTTTCCATGGTTTTATATCTTTTATATCATCTGTTAATGAAAATGCTGTAAAAATAATTATTCCTAATAAGAATCCTAATAACTTCATTTTATAATTTTCAGCATCTAAATTTAGCGTTCCTTCAATATGCATTGTTATAATTAAGTATATAGACGCTACAATAAAACCAATAATAACTGCTATTCCACCTATTCTTGGTATTGGTTTTTTATTAACTCTTCTGTCTGATGGATAATCTATGGCTCCAACTTTTTTTTGCTAATTTTATTGTATATGGTACCATAACAAAAGATGTTATAAATGATAGTAAAAAATGCTATTGCAATATCTCCCCACATAACACATTCCTCCTACTTACTCATTTTCTTCTCTTTGACCATTATATTCATTTACTAAATATAGTGGTCTATTTTTTGATGCATTAAATATTCTTCCTAAATACTCTCCTATAATTCCAAATAATATTAGATTTGAACTCCCGAGAAAAATAGCACTAGTAAAATTATTGCTTGGAAGGCTTGTATTGCACATTTAACTTTATACATTTAATTATTACATATATAAAATAAACAAATAGTGCTAAAAATGTAGGAATTGCAATGTAAATGTAGAAATTCTAAGTGGTGAAGTTGTAAAAGATGTTATTCCATCAATTGCTAAATTTATTAATTTTTTATAACTCCATTTAGTTTTTCCCTGCAATTCTTGCATCACGGTCATACATTATTGCTTTTTCTTATACCCTATCCAGCTAAACATTGACTTTGAATTTCTATCTGTTTCTCTTAGTTTTTTTAAGAGCATTTACGCATCTTCTATCTAAAAAGCCTAAAAAGTCTCCTGTATCTTTTTGAATTGGAACTGGTGTTAATGCTTTGAAGTAATCTATAATACATTTTTGATGTGATTTTTTCATGAAGTTTCCCCTGCTCTAGATTTTCTTTTGAGCATACACATCATCATATCCTTCTTCCCAATATTTTATCATCTCAGGGATTAGTTCTGGAGGATCTTGAAGGTCTGCATCTAAAAAATTACAGCATCTCCTTTTGCATAGTCCATTCCTGCTATCATTGCAGTTTCTTTTTCCAAAATTCCTTGAAAAGTCTACATAAGAAATTCTTTCATCTTTTCTTTTTATATTCTTTAATAAGTTCTATGGTTTTTTGTCCTTGCTTCCATCATTTACAAATAATAATTCAAATTCATAATTTTCTATACTATTCATTATCTTTTCTATTCTTTCGTAAAGAAATGGTAGTGACTCTTCTTCATTGTAAGCTGGTACAATTATAGTTATTTTTTTTCATTATATGCCTTCCTAAAAATTAATTTTCTTTTTTAATAATATATTGTGGTCTTTTCTTTTTACTTCATCATAAATTCTAGCAATATATTCACCTATCATCCATAAAGAAATTAAATAATTCCTCTAAGAAATGTAGTTGTGCACATTAATGATGTCCAACCAGCAGTTAAGTTATTCCATTTAAACGCATATGATAATATTGCATAAATAAGAATTGCTACTGAAACTATAACAGATAAAATTCCTAATCCTCCTACAATCTTTAATGGCTTAGATGAAAATCCTATTATTCCATCTTGGGCTAATTTTAGCATTTTCTTTAATGGATATTTTGTTTTTCCTGCAAATCTTTCTTTTCTTTCATATTCATATGCATATTGATTAAATCCAACCCAGCTAAAAAGACCTCTTTAAAAATTTGTTATGTTCGGGCATACTGTTTTTATTACATCTACAACAGACCTATCTACTAATCTAAAGTCTCCTGTATCTTTTGGAATTTCTACATCTGATAGTTTATTTAATGTTTGATAAAAGGCTTTTGCTGTAAGTAATTTAAAAAGCTGATTCTCCATCTCTTTTTTTCTTTTTCCATAAACAACTTCATATCCTTCTTCCCACTTTTTTAGCATTCCTTCTATTAGTTCTGGAGGATCTTGAAGGTCTGCATCCATAATAACAATTACATCTCCCGAAACATTTTTTTAAGCCCAGCTGTTACTGCTGCTTGATGTCCAAAATTTCTTGAAAAAGATATTATTTTTACATTTTTATCTTCTTTTGCTATTTTCTCCAATATATCCAAAGTCTTGTCTTTTGAACCATCATTTACAAAATTATTTCATAATCATAATCTGATAATTTCTTTAAATTTTCAGCAACTCTCTTATAACATTCTTCTGCAACTTTTTCTTCGTAATACATAGGTATTACCATTGATACTTTTTTTCATATTTTATTTAGTCCTTCCCAAATCCTTTCTTAGTCTTCTTTTTTCTATACGTATTTCTTTTTACCAAAATAATCTGCTGCTGCTCTATTTATCCAATTTTCTTTATCTTCTGTTATATCTGCACCATAAAGTTGTTTTTGGCTTAGATTTTATTTCTGGAACAACAACTGTGTCTATATTTTTGTCCTCATAAAGTTTATATCTTTCTAACATTTCCGAATAATATTCTTTTGCTTCACCACTATTTAAAAGATTCTATCGAAACATAACTTGTTAAATTTTTTATAATTTCTGTTTACTATTAATACTGCTCCTAGTAATGCCAAAATTATAACTCCATATATCAAGCAATTTTCATAAATATAGTCTAGTAGTTTTATCTCTCCAAATCTTGTTTTAATCCATCCTAAATAATACATAATGTTAAGTCCTATTAGCCAATAGAATGAATAATAAATTATATCTAAAAGTCTTGATCCACCTAAGTTATTCATAGCATATATTGGTGGTACAAATTGTGCTGCAAATACTCCAAAACTAATTATAGTAAATATTAATGGATATTTGAATTTAAACTCACTTTTCTTGATTATCTGATAAATAAATGGTGTTAAAAAATACAAAAGTAATTATTACAGGAATGGTAGTCCAATTTTCCACATGTACTACTCTAGATAAATACCTTTAAAAATTGAGCCTATTGCACCTAGACTATCATCGCAAAAAGATTGCCTTACTCCATTTCCCGGCGCTATCATGCTTATTCCTAATGATATTATTCCTACTAGTGTAACTCCAAGTAGACTCCATTTTTTATTGTTTTTAGTTATAAATAAATATGCTGTTGCAAGAAATGACATCATTATAAATATTAGTGCTGTTGGATAATTTCCACCTCCAATAATTATTGTAAGTAATATAAGTCCTACCATATTTATTATTGTATTTTTTCTTTTTTTCGGACTTTATAACTCTTATCATAACCCCAATTGCAATTAGCATTATCGAATAAAATAAAGTATAATAACTTGCTCCATTCCACCAAAATAGGCTTTCCCTTGCATCTGGTACAAATTGTATGCTAATAGCTGTTGGCACTAATGCTAATATTAACACTAAACTATTTTAGAATAATTAAAACACTTTTTAGCAATTGTTTTTACTAAATACCAGTTTGAAAATAATAGTGCTAAAACTAATATAATAGTTCCTATTCCATAAAACTCTATACCAAAAACACTTGGCTGAAGCGAGAATAATAATACTGCTGAAAATGTTCCTTGCCAATTATTATAAGTCTCCTCCTATTTTTTCAAAAGCACTTTTAAAAACTGCAAATATGTTATGAGTCTCTTCCCAAGCATGATAAGTCGTTATACTATAACTATAATCATCAGCTGCTGGCATACTATACTTTGCCATAATAAATATAGGTATTAATGAAACTATTGTAAGCAGGCAAACTGTAACTGCTGTTATAATGCTTTGACTTTCCTTTGACTTTTTTCTAAAAAATTCTTTCATTTTTGTCTCCTATTAATTTTTGCTTAATTTAAATTCAAGTACATAAAAATGTATTTTCTATTTTAGGTTTTTAGCTACTTTTTCCTTTATTTTTTCTATCTACTCCAGCTTTTTTGCAGCTTTCATAATTCCGTCTTTTGTAAAAACTTGATAAATCCTCTCCAAGCAGGATTTTTCCATAATTGGTCTTTAGTCTCTGTGTTTTTTTCTTCATAGAAATTTCCATCTACTCCAATACCACCCTTATCAGAAAAATAAGTTCTTTGGTCAAGTTGATTATATAATACTAAATATTGACTATACATCTCTCTATATTTTGGTGAGTCCAATCCAACTTTACTTTTATTGCTTGTTAGTTCTTCTATTTCTTTTGTCATTATTTTTTCATATTCCCTATTGTAAAAGCCATTTAAAATCTTTTTTCTTGCATTTTCTTTCATTTCTTCATAGTCTTTTGAGTCTAAAAATCTCATTTAAAAGCTTTTTGCATATCTATCTATTTCTTCTTCTGAATAGTCTTCTATAAATAAATCTTGTTGCTTTTGAATATTATCTACGATTCTACCACAAGTATTGTCTATTAATTCTTTCTGACCACCTACATTTGCAGAAACAACCGGTCTTTTTCATTGCCATTGCTTCATATGTAGTTAGTGTTAATCCTTCGCTTAATGAACAAATTAGTTCTACATCACAAGCTTTGTAAAAGGTTTTACATCATTTTTACTACCAAAAAAGACTATATTTTTTCTGAAGACCTAATTTGCTAGCTTTTTTTTTCATTTGTTGCATATTAGGTCCATTTCCTACAACAAAAAAGAACTGTATTTGAGTTTTCTGAACATAATTTCTTTAAAATTTTCAATGCCAAAATAGGTCTTTTTTTTTCAATAGAAATCCTACAACAGTATAATATTTTTTTCTCATATCTTTATACTTGTCATATACTTCTTTTAGGTCTTCATCATCTTCTATATTTACCTTAGTTTCATCAAACTCAGTTTCATCAACTCCAATATATACAGGTAAAACATTATCTGTGGTTCTCCCCATTTCAGTTTCCATTTCACTTTTTAGATATTTTGTACAAGTATATGTTCTATCTAGTAAAACTGCTATACCTGTTGAGTCTCTAGGATATTCTCCATTTCTCCATCCCCAATTTTCTGCATGTATATAATCTACAAAAGGTACTTCTGGAAAATATGATTTAAGCCAAGGTATTACATAATATCCAAAATAGCTCTGTGATTCAAATACTAAATCTATACTTCTACTTTTCATTATATAGTGTATAAACGCTGGCCAATCTCTTCTATGTAAAAAAATGATGTTAAATCAAATACTTCACCAAATTTTTCAAATTTTTGTCTCCACACATATTCACATGGTTCTGTTGTAAGAATTGTAATATTGTATTTATTTCTATCTATACTAGATAATAAATCATAATTAAATTTATCTGCTCCACCTAATTTAAACCATGGAAATATAAATAATAGATTTTTCTTATCATCTACATTTACTTTCTCTATCCCAATCAAAAACATATGGATATGAATCAAAATCAAAATTAGTTGTCATTGGGTATTGAAGTGCTGTTACATTATGTTTTATTTTTTTGCTTGTTTTTTTATTTCTTCTTCTGCATGTTTTTGTCTTGATGCATCATTTTTTATTGAAGCCATAGTACCGCCTTCTTTTTAGAGCGATACCAAAATCCATAAAATTCATTCTTACAGGGTACAATCCCTTTTCTATCATTCTTAGCCACATATGCCAGTCTTCATGCACATCTTTATCTACTTTTTGCATATCCACCAACATCTAAAATCGCTTGCTTTTTTATTAAAGCACAAACGGGTAATAAATTTTCTTTCTTTTCTTCTTCACAATCAAAAAGCTTTTTCCATAAAAATTCTTGTCCGTCAAATGTAACTGTATCCGCATATGCCCATGTTGCATCTGGATTTGTAAGCATAGTAAAATAAGCACACTCTAAATAAGTTTTATCTATTACATCATCAGAGTCTAATATAAATACTAAATCTGCTTTGGCTTTTTTACAGCATTATCTCTTGCTACTAATCTACCAGCATTTTCTTGATTAATTACATGTATTCTACTATCTAATTTTTCTAGTTTTTCTAGTATTTCCTTAGTTCCTTCTTCTTTTGAGCCATCATTTACTATGTTCCATTCCCAAAAAAGGAAATGTTTGGTTCAATATTGAATTTGTTGTTTGCATAATATAGTCTTTACAATTATAATATGCTGTCGCAATACTAATTAATGGCTTTCCACTTGGTTTAGCCGATCTTTCTAATTTTTGTCCTGGTTGTAATTTAAAATCAAAGTCTTCCATTAAAGTTTCCCTTGCAATATAAATTTAGGTTTTTAAAGGATACCCATAAACCATTTCCCCTTTTATATATTAAAGATAAATTTATAACTCTTCTGAATTTCTTTTTTTGCAATTTGTTAAATATCAAATATCCTACTATGCAAATTGCTATTCCTATAACAAGAATTATACCTAATGCTTCTATATCTGGCATTTGCTTATAGTAAAAGATATCTCTATATCCTTCAATTATATATGTCATAGGATTGAATTTTAATATCCATTGAAGTTTGCTTGGTATTGCATTTGCCGCATAAACAATTGGTGTTGCATAGAAAAATAATTGTAATAATACTCCCAAGAAATGTTGTAAATCTCTAAAGTATACAGTTACACTAGATACAATAAATGAGATTCCAAGTAACATAATATACTGAACAATAAGCAGTAATGGATAAAATAATGCATATACACTTAATCCCATTCCATATCCAAGTACAAATCCTATAATTATTACTGATGAAATTATAAAATTTACTGCTTCACTAGTTACAAGTGACATTGGCAAAATTTCTCTTGAAAATACACTTTCTTTAAGATATTTCCATTCTCAATCATAACAAAAGACGCTCTGTTTATTGATATTGAGAAAAGTTCCATGGAATAAGTCCACATACCATAAAAACAGTATAATTTTCGATTTGATTATTCGTTATTAATGGAAATATTATTGCATACACAACAATTTGCAAAAGTGGATTTATTAAAAGACCATAAAACTCCTAAAAATGAGTGTTTATATTTTCCTCCTATATCTTTTTTTACACTTGTTTTTATTAATTCTCTATAATTATATAAATTTTTAAAAAATATTCATTATTGGTTCCTTTCCCTGTTTTTAAGTTGTTTCTTTTAGATATTCATCTATTACCTCATCTGTGTTTCCATCCATTTGAATGATTCCCTTATTAAGCCATACTGCCCTATCACAAAAGTTCTCTTGCTGAACCTAAGCTATGTGTAACAAAAACCATCGTTTTCCCTGATTTCTTAAGTTCCTTCATTTTAGCTAAACATTTCTCTTTGAAAATGTTGGTCACCAACAGATAATATTTCATCAACTAATAAATGTCTGCATCCACATTTATTGCTACTGAAAACGCCAATCTCATATACATTCCAGATGAATAAGTTCTAACTGGATTATCTATATAACTACCAAGTTCAGAAAATTCTATTATCTGGTCTATTCTATTATCAATTTCTTTTTTTGTAAGTCCAAATATCGAAGCATTAAAATATATATTTTCCCTACCTGAAAAGTCTGGATGGAAACCTGCTCCTAATTCTAGTAATGATGTTAATTTTCCATATGTTATAATTTGTCCCTTATTTGGATAAATTATTTTTTTGTCATTAATTTTAATAATGTTGATTTTCCGCTTCCATTTACCCCAATTAGAGCAACTGCTTCACCTTTTTTTATAGTTAAATTAATATCTTTTAAAACTTCTCTTGTTTCTCTTCTATTCCTTTTCCAGAATAACATTTTTTTCTTTAAGGCTATTAGCCTTGTCCAAGTATACATTAAAAGTTTTGTATACATGCTCTACTTCAATCCTATTTTCTACATCTTTTTGCATATTTTTCACCTTTCTATATAATAGTATAAATTACTCAACTTGTCAATTTTTTATTTTTGCTTTTTAAGCCATAGCTTAGTTTTTATCTTCCCTGAAACCACATAATAGCTACAATAATTTTGTTTAAAACTCCTGGCACATTTATTATTGCGTTTTTTATTTCTGCTAAATTTGCAAAGAGCACATAATGTTTATAAACATACATTCTCTTATTTATGTGAACTCCGCCCCAAATCCATTTCTAATACTTCTTTAAAATATTCATAATATCCTAATGGATTTTCTTTAAAAATTTTATTTATATTCTTTGTATATCCATCCTCTTTGTACTCACCAATGATAATTGGTTCATTAATGCAAATCACATCATATTCCAAATCCATCTTATGATACATTCTTGATTCTGTTATAAACTTTTCGTCAGCTTCTAATTCATGTATATATTTTTTTCTTATATTTGCATCAAATACTAGAATTTTTTTCTCCCTCTATCCCTTCTCTAAAGTATAGACTAAACATATCACTTCTATACTCATCTACTGGAAATTTATTTCCCGATGTTTTCCCATTTGAGTCATTCTTTAAAAATACTAATGCATAAACTTCATCTTTATTTTCTTTTTTAATAGATAAGCATATTTTTCTATTGTGTCAAATGCTCAACTGCAAAATAGTCGTCCGAATCGCAGTCTACAATTAAATCACCAGTAGCATATTTTTTTTCAAATTATTTATAGCTGCCATTTTTCCTTGATTTTCTTGTGAGAAATATTTTATCTTTATAATATTTTGTTTTATAAAGTTTGTTACAATCGTTCTTGTTCTATCGTTAGAGCCATCGTCCATAATTAGCCACTCTATTTCTACATTTGAATTATTATTAACAATTAAACTTGTATATAATCTATTTAAATCTTCCCCTCTGTTATATGTGGGCGTAAGTACTGATATCTTCATATTTTACTTATAAGTTCCTTTCATTTGTTTAATCATTATATTCGAATAGTTTTTTACTTTTCTTACAATGTTTAGTTCTATTTCTTCATAATCTAAATTTTCTTCAGTTGTTCCCAATAATTTCATATTATTATTTTTTTTAGTTCTTTTTCAATTCCATTTACTAAGCCCTCAAATGTATTTTCTACTACAATAGCTTTATTATATCCTTTAGCGCACTCTCGAGCGGCAGTATCTGTAAGTATTATTGGTTTATTCAAAATTTTAGCTTCTTCTAGTACCATTCCGTAACCTTCATAATAAGATGGAAGGCAAAAATAGTCACAATTCTTTATATATGGATATGGATTTTCTTTTCCTCCTAAAAGCACTGTATCTTCAGTTAAGCCTAAAGAATCTATCTTTTTTGCAAATTTAGTCTTAAATTTCCTTCTCCAATTATATATACTTTTATATGAATTCCTCTATTTTCTAATTCTTTTTTGAACTTTAATAAATCTATCTAAAGCTTTTTGTTCTACCAATCTACAAACAATTAAAAAGTTTATGTCATTTTTTACATATGGTAAATTTACTTTTTTCTTCTGCCTTCTTTTAAAACTTTACTACTATCTATATAATTTCTTATAATCTCTTCTTTTTTTCTTCTTCAGCCCATTCATATTCTAAATTAAAATCTTGTTTGTTTTCGTCACTTACAAATACTATCTTGTCATATTTTTTGATATGCCTTTCCATCGACCATCTTTTTTATCTTAGCTTTTATTCCATTACCATAAACTTTTTTGAAATGTCATTATGCACCCATGCAATTTTCTTTTGTAGATGATTTTGCAGAAAATAACCTTGTAATTGGTCCTTCTAAAAAGCCACTTCATAGTCATATCCTCTTTTTAAGTATTGCATCATGAATTTTCTTTTTATAAAATATTAATTTTAATGAAGCTTTAAGTTTATCTGTAAATTCATTTCACTATATTCTTTTCTATATAGAAAAGCTTTCTTACCTTCTTACCTAAGTCTTTTGTAATAAGCCTTTATCATACAATGTAAATACTGTAATTTCATAATCGTCTTGAAGTCTATTTACTAGGTCGACCAATACTCTTTCTGCTCCTCCTACGGTTAAACTTGTAATACCAAATATTATTTTTTCATTTAATAATCCTTCCACTATTTCATAGTATTTTCTTTTCTTTTTCCTCACTTATTACTCTTAATATTTCTACTGAAATACCAGCTAATATTATCATCACTGATGAATTAAAGAAAATATATCCTGTTAAATATGATAATACAAATGCTAGGCCTAGAGCTGCTACATTCATCAGAAAACCTGTTTTAATCTTTTCTTTATTCTTTTTTAGTTTCTTTAAAATTACTATAATCGACTTTATAAGTATTAATACAAATGGCCCTGCATATAAAACAAACCCTATTATACCAAAGTTAAGTATTAAGCTTGCTAGTTCATTTTCCATTACCATTTCCCTAAAGTTTGTTTCATATCCATTTCCGAAAATAATACCAAGCATACTTTTTTGATTTTTACCAAGAAAATATTATACATAAGTTGCTGCACTCTAGTTTCATTTCCTGGTAAATTAACATTCTCTGCATACTCATTTAAGTCTAGTACTGCTTGTTTTTGGGCATCTGACATATATCCTTCTTCTAAAGTTCCATCTATGATTTTATTTTTTATTCTTAACATATCACCTGTCATATGTCCTACTTCACCAGTTTTTTCATCAATAATTGTATACATTGCTTCATTCATTTGTTTTCTTCTTATTAATGTATTAGAACCAACTAATCCAATTCCAATGACTCCAACTGCAATAATTACAAATCCAATTATTGCAACTTTATTTTTACTAAAAAATACTTCCAAAGTAATAAATATTGCGAGTCCTAAGAAAAATCCAATAAGCCCTGTTCTAGTTCCTATTAATGCTACTAGGAAAATACCTGTACTAATTATAGCTATTACTGCCCAGATTCTATATTTTTTATCTTTTATAAGGTCTAGAATTACAAATATTGATAAACATAGAATAGCACTTAGACTATTTCCAGATTCAATCCAGCCCTTATATCCAATTTGTTCTCCTTTATATGTATAAGAAGATGTTTTTGTTAGTATTGCTAAATATATAGATGCCATATAAATTAAACACATTATAAGTATGGCCACTTTTATATTGTTTGTTAATTTTAAATTATTTGTTTGTTCATTAGTTACATTTTCGTCTTTTCTCCACTTATTTTTTTATAAATGCATAATAAAAATTAATTAAATTTACTATCAAAAATGTAAAATTTATTATGTACTGAAGTTCTTTAGTAAATCCTCCATATGAGCATCCTGTAAAAAAAGTCTCTAGCTACAAATAAATGCAAAAAAAGCATATAAAGCATAAATTCCAGCAGTTGCTCTAAAATACATTTATTTTTTATTTGCTTTTATAAAATATATATGCTAACCATAACTGGTATTATTGGTCTTAAGAATGTTGATATAGAAATATTTGTATTAAAATAATTTCTAAATGCAAAGCTCAGAATATCTAAAATTGGACACAATATTATATATAAACATAAAACATGTTTTATTGTTATTTTTTTAATAATTGCATTTTTGTTCTTTTTATTTTTCTATAAAAATTTTGTAAAAATTTTATAAGTAAATTTGTTCATTAATTTCATATATATTCCTTTGAGAGTTGTCCTTTTTAAAATAGGGTTTTTCTTCCAATCTGGGAACTTCCTATTTAAATTGTGCCAAGTTTCATTATATATTAATAACTTTGTTACTTCGTCTTCTATATCAGATATTCTTTTTAAGTGAACTACAAAGTAGTAGTCTTGTATAGGTATATTCTATTTCGTCCTTATATTCATCATATAATCCAAGTTTAATATAGTAGTTCATAACATGCTCTAATGCTATAAATATATGTCTTGTTCTGTGGTCTTGTTTATTTACAATTGAACTTTCCCTTTGTACATAATAAACTAAAGGTTCTTCTATAAAAGAGAATTTGTTTATATGAGGAATTAATTTATAAAAAAAATTCTACATCTTCATAATATAGTCCTACTGGAAATTTAAGCTCGTTATTCTCTATAATTTCTCTTTTTTATAAGTTTATTCCAAGCAACAACTCTACCTGTTTGGAACATTTCTTTTTTTGTTTTTATATCTATATCCAGTATCAATTTTTTTCATTTTTTTCATATTTCCATATAAAGTCACATTCTACATAGTCGCTATTTGTTGCTTTTGCTTTTTCATACATCTTTTTTGTATATATTTCTATCAACATAATCGTCTGAATCTAAAAAATGCGACATATTCACCTGTGGCATAATAAAGTCCAAAAATTTCTAGCACTTGAAAGTCCTCCATTTTTCCTTATTTACCGCTATTATTTTACTATTATTTCTCTTATATTCTTTTATTATCCTTTCAGAACCATCTGTTGATCCATCATTTACAACAATAATTTCTATATCTTCTAATGTCTGATTAATAAGTGATGTTAAACATCTACTTAAATATTGTTCAACATTATATACTGGAACAATTACACTAACCTTCGGCATATTCTTTTTCCTTTTTTTTTACAAATTAAAGCACATCCGCTTTATTTCCATTGTTAAAATTATTCTTTTTATTAGTTGTTTTAAATTTCTTATCTTTATATTTTTTTGTACACTTTTCTTTTGTTTAGATTTTTATATATTCTATTTTTTTTTTTCTATTTAGTTCTTTTTAATTTTTGAAGTAATGTATTTGTACAGTATATTCTTACATTTTCTTTAGTAATTTTGTTAATATTATATTTTTCTACTTTTCTTAAAATATTATCATAATGCTCTAATATATCATTTGCCTTTTTATAGTCTTTTCATAATTTTTTCTCTCATTATACTATTTTCACTTTGAACATAGCAGTAAACATATTGATTTAAGGATATCATAGTTTTTGCTTTTAAAATAATAAGTGGTAAGATTCCAAAGTCTTCATGGTATTTTCCAACTTCAAAGCAAAAATTGTTTTTCATCTAAATATTCTTTTTTATAACATATGACCACAATGTATCTAAATATTTGTCTGAATGCCAAAGCTTATTAAAAGCTTCTTCTCCTGTTTCTATATCAAATACTGCTCCCTCTATTTTTGTTTGATTTTGCATATTATCGGTTATAATCGCTTTTTCTTTTTATTACATCTATATTTTTACTCATACATTCTTCTAAATTTTCAAAAAAGTTAGGAAGCACATAATCATCACTATCTACAAAAAGTTATATACTCTCCCTTAGCCTTTGAAATAGCATAATTTCTAGAATCTGCTACACCTGTATTCTTTTTTTTGAAATACTTGATTTTTTCATCTGCAAATAAGTTTATTATTTCTTCTGTTTTATCGGTAGAACCATCATCTACAATAATAATTTCATAATCACTATATTCATTTTCCAATATTGATTTTAAACATTTTTCAATTGTTTTTTCCGCATTATATGCTGTAATAATAATGCTAATCATTAATTATTTTCCTCACTTTTTCTACAATTTCTAGGTTATATTTTTCTGCATCAAATTTAATTGTTTTTATTCCATCTTTTAGTACTTTTTCATTCCTTTATATACACCATTTGATGAGTTTTCTACTACAAGTCCATATTTACCCTCTAAGTCTTTTTTGGCGTCTGAAATATTAGTGGTTAAAATCGGTAATCCTAAAACTTGTGACTCTACAAGTACTACTGGATATCCTTCAAACTGAGAAGACATACAAAAAATAATCTGCAAACTTAAAATATGGATATGGATTTTTTTCGCCCCTAGCATATAAATATTGTTCTCTAATTTTTTGGTTTTATAGCTCTTTCATATTCTTTTAGTATTACTTCCTTTTCCAATTAATATAATTTTAAACTTATATCCTTCTTTTTTTAATCTTTCACTTGCATCTATAATTCTACTAATCTTTTTTTTGCTTTTTCATCATGTCTTCCAACATTTAAGAATACTGTTTCATCCCTTTTATTTATTAGCTTTAATTCCTCTTTTTTGAGGGATTTCTTCTTTTTGCTAATTTTTCTATCTTTTTATAATCTATTAAATTATTACAAACTATCCATCTTTTTGAAAGCTCCGGATATTGTGCTATAAAAACTTTTTTATCTAGCTCTGATACAAATACAATCTTTTTGAAATCCCTTATATTTAGCTCATCAAAGAATTTTCTATACATTACTATATCGTTGTCGTAAAAATTCATATAATTATTATGTACCCATATAGCAGAGTTTTTGCTAGCAGTTCTTGCTACAAAAGATGCTGGTTTACTATATGTTGCAAAATCTGCTGCAAAGTCAAACTTATTTTTATACTTTAAATATGAATCTTAGTCTTTTAAAATGCATTTACTATTTTTCTAAGTGGTACAAATTTAAGCTCACTTGGTGTATATGTTATAACTTTTATATTTTCTGGTAAATCCTTCAAAAACATTCCCTGCTTTTTTTTCTAAAACAAGAACTATTTCATATTCATCTTTTAAATATTTAAGTAGAGTTATAAGTGCTGTTTCTATACCTCCAAAATCTAATGAATAAGCAGAAAAAAGTTTTTTTTCATATTTATCTAATTAGCCTCAACTTTCTTATTTTATTATTCTTAAATTTTTATATCCTAAAAACAAACCAGATTCTATTATTCCTGTAATTTGCTTTATATCTTTTCTAATTTTTTCATATATGTTATTAAATTTTACATCTAAAATACCATTATTGTTCTCTGTAAAGCCTCTATATGTAATTTCATATGCTCCTAGCTTTTTTAGCTCTTCTGATACATAATTCATTGCTGAAGGAAATACTTCTATTGGTACTTTTACACTTTTTTCCCCTAAATTATTTACAAATTTCGAATTATCTACAAGAATATATGTAATAGGTGATGCTAATATATTTAACTTTTCTTTAAACATTGCAGCACCCCTTCCTTTAATTAGCCACATATTTTTTTCATCTACTTCATCTGCTCCATCAAACGCCCAGTCTATTTTATTTTCCTATTAAATTTCCTATTTTTATTTTATATTCTTTGCATACATCTTCTACTACCTTTGAAGTTGGTATTGCTGTTATATTTAAATTATTTTTTTGTTACTAACTCTCCTATTTTTATAGCTGTAACATATGACGTACTTCCAGAACCAAAACCAATTACATTTCCATCTTTTTTACTTTTATTTAAAATTTTTTCTGCCACGGCTTTTTTTTCTTCTAAATTTTTCTATTTCTGATATATCCATTTTTTCTCCTTTTTTACACTAAATATATCAAAAATATTACAAAAAAAACAAGGTTTTTCGTAAAATATCTTGCTTTTTTGATTAATATTCTTCATATTTTTTTTTGCTAAAAAACATATTTTTAGATTAGATTTATTAATTATCTACCAATCTAAAAATATGTTTATATTTATACATTAAATTTAAATTCTACAACATCGCCATTTTGCATTACATAGTCTTTTTCCTTCTAGTCTAACTAATCCCGCCTCTTTGGCTTTTTGATAAGAGCCTAGTCTATTTAAGTCTTCAAAAGAAACTATCTCTGCTTTTTATAAATCCTCTCTCAAAATCCGTATGAATCTTCCCAGCTGCCCCTGGTGCTTTAGTTCCTTTTTATTGTCCATGCTCTTACTTCTTTTTTTACCTGCTGTTAAAAATGACATTAGTCCCAGTAAGTCATAACTCGCTTTTTATAACTCTATCTAAACCTGATTCACTAAGCCCCATGGCTTCTAGCATTTCTTTTTTTTTCTTCACCTTCTAATGCAGACAGTTCTTCTTCTATTTTTACACAAAGTGAAATTACTTCTGAATTTTCTTTTTTTGCATATTCTCTAACTTGTTTTACATATTCATTTTCTTTTCCTATGTCTTCTTCTGAAATATTAGCTACATATAATACTGGTTTCATTGTAAGTAAAAATGCATCTTTTATATACTCTTTTTCCTCATCTGTTAGTTCTGCTATTCTAGCTGGTTTTCCTGCTTCTAATACAGTTCTAACTTTTTTAAATGCATCTTCTTCTGATAGATATTTTTATCACCCTTTGCAAGCTTAGCAGCTCTATCAATTCTTTTTTTCTACGGTTTCCATGTCCGCTAATACTAACTCTAAATTTATGGTTTTCTATATCTCTTATTGGATTAACATTTCCATCTACATGAACTATATTTGAATCGTCAAAGCATCTTACAACTTCTACTATTGAATCTGTTTCTCTTATATGTGATAAAAACTTGTTTCCCTAAGCCTTCTCCTTTACTTGCACCTTTTACTAATCCTGCAATGTCTACAAATTCAATTATAGCATGGACTATTTTTTTCTGTATCGTACATTTTTCCTAATATATCTAGTCTTTCATCTGGTACTGGCACCACGCCTACATTTGGCTCTATTGTGCAAAATGGATAGTTTGCACATTCTGCACCTGCATTTGTTATACTATTAAAAAGTGTGCTCTTTCCTACGTTTGGTAAACCCACAATTCCTATTTTCATTTTATGCTACACGCATCCCTTCTTATTATTTTTTAGCTCTTTATATCTTTTTAATTTTCATTGTAGAAGTTTTTTCAAATTCGCCTTCTTTTATTTCTAATGCTTTTATAACTTTATATGATGTTAGTTTTTTATTTACAAGTTTTATTTGGTTCCAAATTATATTATATATTTCTTCTTCTGTCTTTTCTCCATGTAATTCTGCTATTTTGTCCATATCTGGAATTACTCTTGCAGTTATTATTAATTCTTTTTGCATCTTTTTGTTTAATTCTTCACCTTCTGGTTCTTTTCCATATACCATAACTTCTTTTATTTCTGGAACTTTTTCTAAAAAGCATTTCTATTTTTCTTCTGGATAAATATTTTTACCATTTTGAGTTACAATAACATTTTTACTTCTTCCTGTTATAAATATAAACCCATCTTCGTTTATATATCCTATATCACCTGAATGGAAATATCCATCTTCTTCAATTACAGCTTTTGTAGCTTCTTCATCTTCATAATATCCAAGCATTAGGGTAGGCGTTTTTATCATTATTTCTCCTTCTCCATTTTCATTTGGATTTGCTACTTTAACTTTTGCTTGTACTATTGGCTTTCCTGCCGAGCCAATTTCTGGTTTATATTCAGGGGTTAAGGCAGAAATTGGTGCTGTTTCTGTAAGACCATATCCTTGAAGGAACGATATTCCTATATCTTCTAACCAATTTCCAACCTTTTTTGTCTATAGGAGCTGCTGCTGAAACTATAATTCTAATATTTCCACCTAAATTATCATGTATTTCTTTAAATACTTTTCTCTTTATATCTATGCCTACTGATTTAAGACCATTAGTAATGTGTATCATAGAATTTACTAGTTTCTCTTTATGACTCTTCTTTATTGTTTCATTTATTTTTTATATACACTCTCAATTAAAAGTGGCACAGCTAAAAGAGCTGTTGGCTTAGATTCTTGTAAGTTTGGAACTATGTATCTTAAGCCTTCGCATATTGCAATAGAACATCCATCTGCAATTGGAGTAAAATCAATTGTAGATTCATATGTGTGGTGTAATGGTAAAACAGAAAATAGTCTATCTGTAGGGTATAGTTTTACGTATGCATTAACGGCATTAATATTTTCTGCTAAATTTCTATTGCATAGCATAACTCCCTTAGAGTTTGATGTTGTACCAGATGTAAATAAAAGTACCTTAAATTCTTCTGGATTTATTTCTATTTTTTCGAAAAGTCATCACCTGATTTTATTATTCTTTTACCATTTTCAATTAAATAATTTATACCCACATCTTTGTCTTTTAATTCTGCATCAGATTTCATTTCAATAAAATATTCTACTTCTGGTACGTTTTCTTTAATTTTCTTTATATCCTCTACTTTTTTTGGAGAATATATTATCGCCGCTGATTTTGATCTTTTTTACTAAATTTTCTAGCTCATTATATGGAAGCTCTCTATCCACTGGAACTGCTATTCCAACTCCTGCAAGCATTGCCATATATGATAAATACCATCCATATTGTGTTTCTCCAACAATTATTACCCTTTTGTCTTTTTTAAATTAAGTAGTTTTATCATAGCACTTCCAAGAGCCAAAACATCTTCTCCAAATTCTTTGTATGTAATTTCTTTGTATGATTCCTTATGATCTGGTTTTTCCAGTATACATGGTCTATTCTCAAATTCTTTTATTGATCTTAAGAAGAACTCCTTTACAGTTTTATAATTTGTCGTTTCATATGGCTCAGTTCTTTTTTGTTTTAAATTCTCTTTTTGAAGTTTTTTTCGTAATCAATTTTTACATTTTCTAAGTCTTCAACTGTATCCATTTTATCTTTCCAAATTTTAGTTTAGGCATTTTTATATTTATATTCATTTTTTGTTCCTCCTTTAAGCTTTGAATAAAACTATAATCTAAATCTTTGTATATTTTTTCTATTTTGAAATCCGAATTTTTCTTTTTCCAGCAAACTTGTACATGCAAGACCGAATATTTCTGAAGTTAGAATATCTGGATTATATTTTTTTATTTCTCCTTTTTTCAATTCCTTTTATAATAATGTTTTTTTACTATTTCTAAATATTCGTCTAAATACTTTTTTTTACAAGTCTTACTTCTTGGGCTATTTCCCCCATATCTCACTAAAGTACAATCGTCATGAAATTTTCATATTTAACTATAATTTTGATTTGTATTAATACAATTGCTCTTATTTTATCTATGTACCTTTTTTTGCTTATTTACTTTTAGATTAATGCTATTTTTTTAGTAAATTCATTCCTTCTTCAATAAGGAAATTGAAAATTTCTTCTTTACTTGAAAAATGATAGTATAGAGTTCCTTTTGCGACTCAACTTTGGCAGTTATTTCTTCTATACTAGTCGCATCATATCCTTTTCGGCAAATAATTTCATAGAAGTTTCAAATATTTTCTTTTAGTTTTGTTCATTTATTTTCTTCCTTTATCTTCTTGATTTTGCATCTAATGCATCCAAATTATCTAGAGCTTTTCCGGTTCGAATTGCTACACAAGAAATTGCATCTTGTGCTATCATTACATTGATTCCTGTCATTTCTTTCATTAACCTGTCAAATCAAATAAAAGACTTCCCCTCCACCTGTCATGTAAATTCCTCTATCACTAATATCTGCTGTTAATTCTGGTGGCGTTTTTTTCTAATATGCTCTTTACTGCAGATACAATTTGCATTGCTGGTTCAATTAAAGCATCCATTATTTCAGATGAGTGTAATTTAACACTTACTGGTAATCCCGTATTTAAGTTTCTTCCCCTTGCTTCCATTACAATATCTTTTTTTCTTTGGATATACACATCCTATTTGCATTTTTATTTCTTCTGCTGTTCTTTTTCTCCAATAATTACATTATATTTTTGCTTTTACATATTTTATAATATTTTTATCAAAATTTATCCCCTGCAACTTTAAGTGAACTTACTTATTACTGAACCTCCTATTGAGATTGCTGCTATATCTGTGGTTCCTCCGCCAATATCTACTACTAGATTTCCACATGGTTTTGTTATGTCTATTCCTGCGCCTATTGCCGCTGCTATTGGTTCTTCTATCAAATATGCCTTTTTGCACCAGCACCTATTGCTACATCTATAACCGCTCTTCTTTCTACTTCTGTAATTTGTGAAGGTACACAAATCATCATTCTAAATCCACCTATACTAGTATTTTTATGATACTTTTTTATAAAGTATTTAAGCATTTTTGATGTTGCTGTAAAATCAGAAATAACACCATCTTTTAGTGGTCTTATAGCCACTATATTGCCTGGTGTTCTTCCTATCATTTTTCTTGCCTCTGTTCCAACTGCTAATACTTCATTTCCCTTTTTTTTATTGCTACAACTGATGGTTCTCTTAAAACTATTCCTTTTCCTTTTTTACGCTTGCAACTACCGTTGCTGTTCCCAAATCTATTCCTATATCAAGTCTTGAACCTATCATCTTATTTTCCTTTCAAAGTTTTGCTAAACATATCATATGAGTTTAATTATATTACATTTTTTAAAAAAAATATCAATCTTTTTAAGCTCTTTTAGTAAACTCCATAGTAAAATTTTTTCCATTATTTATGTTTTTATACAAAAATTGTTTTAGAATAAGATCTAAAACAATTTCTTAAATTTATTTATATTAATTAATGTTTAATTTTTTTATTCTCTCCATTGCTTCAATTGTATTTTCTCTCTGGTTCCAAATGCAGTTAGTCTAAAATATCCTTCTCCACTTGGTCCGAACCCTTCTCCTGGAGTTCCAACTACATTTGCCTCTTCAAGAAGCATATCAAAAAATTCCATGATTTCATATTATTTGGAGTTTTAACCATACATATGGTGAATTTATACCGCCATATGCTTTAATTTTAATTTCTTTTTAACCCTTCCAAAATAATTCTTGCATTTTCTTTATAGTATTCAATATTTTTTCTTATTCCTTTTTTGACCTTCTTTAGTATAAACTGCTTCTGCACCTCTTTGTGTTATATATGGCGTTCCATTAAATTTAGTGCATTGTCTTCTATTCCATAATTTATTTACTAAAATTTTATTTCCTGTTTCATCATAAGCATAAATAGTCTTAGGAATTACTGCATATCCGCATCTTACTCCTGTAAAGCCCGCCGTTTTTGAAAAGCTCTTAAATTCTATTGCAACTTCTCTTGCCCCCTCTACTTCATAAATACTTTTAGGAATATTTTTATCCGAAATAAATTCGCAGTAAGCTGCATCATATAATATTATGCTTTTATTCTTCTTGGCATAGTCTACCCACACTTTTAGTTCATCTTTAGTCAGAACTGTCCCTGTTGGATTATTTGGAAAACATAAGTAAATTATATCTGAATTTCTTTTGGAAGTTCTGGTATAAAATTATTTTCCTCTGTAACTGGCATATATATTATGTTTTGATATTTACCGTCTTTAAATTTTCCACTTCTTCCTGACATTACATTTGTATCTAAATATACTGGATATACTGGATCTGTTATTGCAACTTTGTTTTCTTTAGAAAAATATGTCTACTATATTTCCTGTATCACATTTTGCCCCATCCGAAATGAATATTTCATCTTCATTTATTTTTAAATCATTATATTCATTTTCTTTTATTGCTTTTCTTAGGAAATCATAGCCTTGTTCTGGTCCATATCCTCTAAATGTTTCTTCATTTCCGAGCTCATCTGCAGCTTTTTTTCATAGCCTCTATGCAAACTTTTGGGATTGGCCTTGTTACATCTCCTATTCCAAGTTTAATTATTTTTTTATTCGGATTTTTCTTTTTGAAATTCAGCCACTTTTTTTTATATTGTAGAAAAAAGGTAACTATCTTGTAATTTTTCAAAGTTTTCATTAATTTTAATCATAGCTCTATCTCTCCTTCAAACACAATTTTAGCTGGTCCTGTCATATAAACATGATTATTCTCTTCATTCCACTCAATTTGCAAATTCCCTCCTAACAGTTCTACATTTACTTTTTCTTTCTGTATAACCATTTAGAAAACTTGCAACTGCTGAAGCACATGCACCTGTACCACAGGCAAGAGTTTCTCCCGAGCCTCTTTCCCAAACTCTCATTTTATATTATTTTTTTGTCTATAATTTCAACAAACTCAGCATTTACTTTATTAGGAAAATGATTATCCTTTTCTATTATAGGTCCATACTTTTCTATATTTAACTTTTCTGCAGAATTCACAAAATCAATCCCATGAGGGTTTCCCATAGATATGCATGTTAGCTCTTTTAATTCATCTTCTATTTCTATATTTACTTTATAAAATTTAATTCCGTCCTTAGATTTAAAAAGTCTTCCCACTTTTTGCTGGAATGTCTTTGCCTTCTAATATTGGCTCACCCATATCAACTCTTACAGTACTAACTTTTCCATCTTTAACATTTAGTTCCAATATTTTTGTTCCTGCTAATGTTTCAATTTTCAACTTTTTCTTTTCTGTAAGGCCTTTGTCATATACATATTTTCCTACACATCTTATTCCATTTCCACACATCTCAGCTTCTGTACCATCACTATTAAACATTTGCATTCTAAAGTCACAGTCTTTGCTGTTTTTTATTAGTATTAACCCATCTGAACCTACTCCAAAATGTCTATCACTTATAATTTTAGCAAGCTCTGATTTATTTTCTATGTCATTTTTAGTGCAATCTATGTAAACATAGTCATTACCTAAGCCCTCCATTTTAGTAAATTTTATCATATTGATTTCTTCCTTTCTTTTTAATCTTACCCCTAGCTAAATATATACAATGATATAAAATAATTCTCAGACTCTTTTTCTCGCTGTACTTATAAGCATTATATAGCTATATAAAAATTATTTTACTAATTTCCATGGATTATTAATTGTTCCATCTCCATTTTCTAGTTTAATATTAGTACCTATTGTTATTATAGGTCTTAATGAAAAAGCCCCACTATAATATGTTCTAAAGCCCCTTCACTATCTGCTGTATGCAATGGTGAAAATTGTGCATTTTCATCATATTGAGTAAACGGTCCACTTATACCAGTTCTTAGTCCCCATACGCACATATCTTTTTGTGTCATATAAGACTCTTGATGCAATCCAATAATTATTATTCTCTTTAAAAAGAAGATTGTACAAATTTTCATTGTCATAATAATCGAATTAGTTAATGAATAATATGAATTAGTTATTGTTAATCCTTTTTTTCTCCTGCTTCTTTTGTAGTTTCATTTGTTGCTACATTATAATATGACTCACTTACTCCAATTCCGTCTTTATTTGCCTCTCCTCCAGTTATTCCAGAACCACGTTCTTTTTCATATAGTGCTGGATAAATTGCATTTTTGTAGTTATTTGTTTCATTATATTTTGTTTCATATGGGTTTATATACTCATCTCTAGATTGTATGCCTAATTCATTTAGTTTATTTTCTATATCTTCTAATTTTATACTTCTGGCGTTTAACCCCAAAGTATTATTGCTATATAACCTTTTGCAAATATCATTTAGGACATATACTCCATTATTATATCCAATTGCGCCTCCCAAACTAATTCCTTCCTCAGTTGCATCTCCTATAATGTCTACTGTTCCATCAGTATTTATGTTAAGAACTCTCCAATTCATTTTAGTATCTTGAGATATTAGTTGGTCCTCTTGATTCCCACTTACCTCTTTTTTTTTAGATTATACTCCTTTTCCGTAGTTTCTGGTACATATTCTACATAATCTCCAACCTTTAATTTTGGATTACTATTTGCATTTTCTCCATATTGGTCAATTAAATTTGCTAATTCATTCATAGTCTGTACTTCGTTTTCGCTAGCTTCCTTATGAATGTCTACCACATTCTCCGCCCTTTTTAAAATGCCATTTTCTCCAATGCTTAAAAGATATTGCAACTCCTGCTAAAATTAAAAGTACTATTATTGTAACAACTAGTGCTACTAAAGTTATTGCTTTTCATTCTTTAACTCTTTATATTTCATGACACTTCTCCTTCTTTCGTTTTGTTAATAACTTACTGTATAAGATACTATTTGGTTTTCTTGTAGTCCACAACCCCTGTTATAACTTTCTACTGTTGTTTCGTTTTTTTCCACAACTTAAGTTATATCCCTCAATAGTTGTTTCATTTTTTCCGCATTCTAAATTATATCCTATAACACCTTCTCCTTGTGTACATGTTAATGTTTTTCTATATTGATGAGGTTTATATTGATATTGTGCTGATCCTGGGCAACCTCCATTTCCACAATACCAGCCTTCTACCCATTGTACTCCTGCACCACATGCACTATG
>VOFC01000430.1_pt1 | contig 24000 bp, 23 predicted proteins | sample 5384161 | NCBI WGS metagenome assembly VOFC01 (sample SAMN12384722, study PRJNA508395) | human gut metagenome | isolation source: healthy gut B | host: Homo sapiens | reverse complement strand
TTCGAAGGGATGATGGCCGTGCTCGGTAGCGCTGGCTACGGCCACCTTTGCCCTCGTCCTGCCGAGTTTCATCTTGATGGTCCTCATCAGCCGCATGTTTATGAAGTATATGCGTACTCCAGCCGTCCAGAGCGTCTTCATGGGCCTTCGTCCGGCCGTCGTCGGCCTCCTGGCTGCTGCCACGCTCCTGCTTTGTGATGTGGAAAACTTCTCCTCGCCCGATATCAATCCCTGGCAGTTTGGCGTGAGCCTCTTCCTCTTCTTCGCCACCTTTATAGGTACGATGTGGATGAAGATTAACCCCATCCGCATGATCTGCTTTGCTGCCTTCGCGGGCCTCGTCCTGCTCTATTGACGTCGCCTTTTATCGAAGTCCTGCTCTGTAGAAGTCTCGCTCTCTTGAATTCAGCTCTCTCGTCGTCCAGCTCTCTCTCGTCATCCTGCTCTCTCTCGTCATCCTGCTCTCTCAAAGAAGTCCCGCATGTTTCTTTAGAGATTTCCTTGATACACGAAAAGCGCCAAGGTTGTTTGCTTCTATTAAAACAACCTTGGCGCTTTTTATTCGGATGACTTTCTACTGTTACTTCACCATGATCTTTTTGCCCTTGTGGAGATAGATGCCCCGTCTAAGGGGTGGCGTCACGCGCTGGCCCGAGAGCGTGTAGTAGTGGTCGTCGGAGAGGGTGGGGCAGTCGGTCGCCACGTCCTCGACGCCCATGGTCGTCGTCACGTCCTTGACCAGATATTTGCCGCCGCTCTTCTCGCCCGTCACCTCGAAAAAAGGCGTCGTGCTGGATGTTGTTGATGTCCACGGTCTGCTGCTGGCCGGCATTGTCTGCCGTGCCGATACTGAATACGAAATTGATGTTGTCGTCGGGCGTGGTCATCGTGTAGCTCTTGCAGAACCATTTCTTGCCGCCCACGGTCTGGGTGGTCGTGACGTGGTCGCCCGGCCAGTCGGTTGCCGTGTGGGTCCGCCCCAGGAGAGTGGAAGTTGATGTAGCTGGTCCATGCCACGGCATCGCCATTGACATAGACCGTGATGTCGTAGGGCTGGAACTCGCCTATCTCATACTGGCGCGTGATGACACCCCGCACCTTGCCATCGACCAGAGACCCACCTTCAGGGTCGTCTTGCCCGTAGGTATCGTGAGGATCGTGCCGCTCTGTGCCTTGGCGCTCTGTGGCGTCGGCTCGCTACCGTCGAGGGTATAGACGAGCTGGGCGTCCTTTAGGCCGATACGGCCGTGAGGCGCGCCTTCTGGGCCCCGTCATGATAGCTTCCTGAGGGCAGGTCCGTCCAGGCGCTCTCCACCTCGGGCGAGAGATAGTAGGCGTAGTGGTGGCCGCTCAGCACCTTCACATAGAACGACTCGTCGGGATCGGTCATGCCGCTTCCCACCACGGCCAGCAGTTTTCCGCGCGTGCCCTGGGTTGTCACGCCATAGTAGGCTGCCGAGCTGCGGTAGCTGGCGAAGGTGCTCGTGCTCGTCACGCCCGCCAGATGGCGCGCGTCGATCATGGACTTGATATCGCGGGTGTAGGCCTGCCAATGGGGGAGAAAGACGCAGGGCGTGCCCGGCATGGCGAGGAGATAGGCGTTGGCCGCGAGCGTGTCCTTGCGTATTGGGTCGTTCTGCTCGCTGGCGCTACGGTATTGTGTATCGTGGTTCTCCCACAAACGTCACGGCTTCACCTTCGCGACGTTGCCGTCGAAAAAACTCGCCTACGGAATAGGCCACGTTGGCCGCGCGGTTGTAGTCGGCCACGTGCGACCCGCCAAAGCCCTTCACCATGTCGTAGCGAAAACCGCTATAGCCGAGATCCTCCACGAGGTACCGCTCATAGGCCTTGACCACCCGTTGCACGTTGGGGCTCAGGTGGTCGAGGTCGCGCATGCCATCCCAGTCTTCACCCTCGTCCTTGTGGCTGCCGAGCGAGATGCCCTGCCTTTGTGCTTCGGCTGCCGTTTTTCCTTGGTCGTCGTCGGACGTGATGTCGGATGACTGGAGTTGGTAGGTCGTGCCCCGATACTCCTCCTTGGGGAAGGAGAACCAACCGTTCGTGTTGTGGTGGTTGATCACCACGTCGGCCAGGACGCCCACCTCGTTTTGGCGCATGGCTCTGATCATCGAACGGAGTTCCGCCTCGCTACCAAAACTGGAGTTCTGATCGAAGTAGTAATAGGGGGTGTAGCCCATCACGTTGTGCTCCTCCAGACACTTTCCGCTCTGGGGCACCCATAGCAGGGAAAAATACGACCCCAGTTCCGGGGCTTGCTTCTCCAGGTTCTTCCATTGGCTGTCGCTATAGGAGTCCCAGTAGAAGCCCTGTAGCATCACACCCTCATAGCCCGTCGGCCACCCTTGTGCAAGGGCCGGCGACGCCATGGCCGCACAAAATGCTGCCGTGAGTATCTTCTTCATCTTGTTCTTCTTCATATCGATCGTTGTTTTGATGGTGATTGTCTATTGTTTTTGCCTAAGCCTATGCTTCTGTTTCTGTTTCTGCTTTTGTTTATGCTTCTGCAAAAATAAGCATTACTGTCCAATCCTGCACGTCCTGCTCTCGTTCGATCGCCTTTTGATTGGGCAATCGGTTGCGCTACGTCTTCTCGATTTCCCATGATTGCTACATGAAGACATTGGCGTAGCAACCCATGGGAAAAGAAAGCGGGCACGAAAAAAGGAGCCCCCACGCGGGAGACTCCTTTCTTGAACTTGGTTCATGATGAACCTTTGCGGTATGAAAAAGCAGGTCACTTCTTGGTAATCACGACATGGTTCTTGCCCTCGCAGGAGATGTAGAGTTTGAAGTCGTAGGTGCCAGCCTCGACATTGAGGTTGGTGCCATTGTTCTGGGTGAGGTTTTGGAAGTTGTTGCCGTCGCCATTGGCGCCACCCCAAGAGATGTCCCAATCGTGATTCATACGGAACTTCAGAGTGCCGGTCTTGCCTATCTTCACGTTGTTGGCCTCCCATGCGCCACTCTCCTTTTTGTAGGTGAGATCGACATCGCCAGCCCAGTCGTTGAAGTCGCCGATGATGGAGATGTAGTTCACTTTCTCCAGGCTATAGCTCATGGCCGAGAGATCGACGTTGATCTGGTAGAAGCCAGCACCAGCCTTGATGTTTTCTTCGCCATCCTGCACCAGTCGGCCGGCCTCGCCATTAGGCTCCTGACCCCAGTCGTTATTCCAGTTGTCGGCATTGGGCTTGAACTTGAACTCGCCATCGAGGTAGTAGTAGCCCTGGTACTTGCCGTCGAAGTTGCCGCCCCAGAGCGGGTTGGATGTTGACCAGCTGCTCTCGTTGCCGATCTCATAGATATACTCGGCAAAGTTGAGATCCTCGATCTTGTAGCTATAGTTCATCATGTTGATGGTCATGCGATGGTAGCCAGCCTTCTCGATCTTGCCCGCCTTGGGCTGATTGGTCGTCAGGTTGCCCTCAGCTGCTACGTCGCCATCCGTCACGACACCCACGACGCCCTTCTCGCCCCCTCGGCCCAGAAGTCGCCCTCGTAGTTGGTCTTCGGGATGATCTTCCAGTACTGGTTGTCGCTCGTGGTCTTGAAGACGATCTGGAATTCGGGGTTGTCATAGACATTGCCGTCTCCCAGATGGGTGAAGGCCTGAGCGCCCTCCTTGGACCAGCCATCCGTGAACATGTCGCCGACCAGATAGTATGCCTCGTCGATAAACGGGGCCACGATGGTCACGTTGACGGTAGCCGATCCCGTGTTGAGGATGGTCACGCCATCAGGGGTGGCTGCAAAGCCACGCACGTCGAGGGCCACGCTACGGTCGCAGGGGCGCTTGCCATAGAGGGTCTCGATGGCCGTCTTAAACTCGGTCGAGGCGACGAGTCCCTGCTCGTTGGCCTGTAGGGTGATGGCGTTGGCCTTCTCGCCGTCGTTGACAGCTACGGTATAGTAGCTGCTGGCGGTTGTGTTGGTGGTCGTCACCTTGGGGACAAACAGCTGGACGCTGTCGGCCGTGAGCGTGCCGAAATTGATGGCAGGCGCATTGCCGATGGCCAGTTTTACGTCTTTGGACGCCTCGGGGTCGCTATGCTGCGGATCGCTCCAGCCCTCATAGCTATCGGAAGCGCAGGAGGCGAGCGCCAGGGCGAATCCGAATATCAATATGCTCTTTTTCATTGTTCTGTCTTCTTTCGGTTATGGGTGGGGAGCATCTCGGGGAGACCCTCCCCACCATCTTCTTTATAAAAGATTACTCTTCCGTCTCGATGAAGTGGTACTGACCCGTGATGTCGTTGAACAGCACGCGATACTTGCCCGGCTTCACGGGGATGTTGCCACCCTCAGACGTGGCGTAGCCATAGGGGAAGCCGTTGCCACCCCAGTTGTTCGTCCAGTCGGGATCGGCCAGGAACTTAGCCTCCGTGCTTCCGCTTGTAGCGTCGAGATCGAAGTACCAGTCGTGGTTGACCGCACCATCAAAGGTGTTGACGGGATGCATGGAGGTGGTGGTGGCCCAGTCGTTGAATGCGCCGCTGATGAACATTGAGGCAAAGGTCTTCGGCGTCTGGTTGGCCACCTTCTCCATGGTGCAGGTACGCTTCACGGGGTCGAGGGTGATCTTGTAGTAGCCCGACTCGCTCACGGAGATGTTGCCAGGGTCGTCGCCGCCATCGCGGAAGACGAGGCCTGCGCAGATCACGTCGATCGTGTTGGCCCAGTTGTCGCCGATGGTGTGGATGATCTTAAACTCGGCACCTGCGGGGAAGTAGCCCGTGTAGGTCAGCGTGCCGACACCCGTGGTCTTGTTATACTCCTGTCCCTCCTCTGTGTAGAGCGGCATGACAGAGGCGCCGACAGCACCCTTGTCGTTGGTCCAGGCACCATCACCAATGCAGCCACCAATGAGATACCACACGTCGATGGCGGCATCCTTCAGCTTCATATAGTAGGGCAGCACCTTGATCTGGACTGCGTTGGAATAGATCGTGTCGCCAGCATAGGCAGCACGCACGCGTACATATACATCCTGGGATGCGGGCACGTTGTTGGGCTCGTAGCGGACGATCTCCTGCAGGGCCTTTGCCATCTCGTTGGCAGCTACGCTACCCTTGACGAGAGGAAACTCCGTGTCGAAGGTCTTGTAGTCGCCGACAGCCTGGTCGGTGGCATCCTTCTCGCCAGCCTGGATATCCTTCGTCCATCGGTTGGTGGGCGAAACCTGGATCTGATAGCTAGCCAGGGCGGGGAAGCCGTAGTCGGGCTGCGACCAGCTGAAGGCGAGCGACTCCGAGGTGGCCAGATCCACATTGGCCTGGGCGTAGGACGGGGTATTGAGGACGAAAGTCGTCGGCGTCTGTATCGTGGGGTTGTTGTCCCTGTCGTCGTCGCAGGCCGTGAGGAATGCGAGGGAGCAGAGCAGCAACGCGGTTGATTTGATTATATTTTTCATCGTTGATTGCTTTGTTTTGTTGCACAGAGCGGGCGTGGCTTCTTGGAAGTCGGTCTGCCCTGTGCGGTTGATGATCTATTAGTAACCGGGTTCTGCGTGATGGCGCCTTTCACCTGGGCTGCCGGGATGGCGAAGATGTTGCGGTATGCATCAAAGTTGCGGCCCGCCTTGGCACCACCCTTGTAGCTCCAGTTGTAGTTGTTGTTGCCACCAAAGCGTCCGAAGCGGATGAGCGTCGGGCGGCGGAGACCCTCATAGTAGAACTCGCGGCTCCACTCGTCGCAGAGGTCGCTCAGAGAGTAGGCTGAGCGCTTCACGGCATGTGCACGATCGCGAAGGGCGTTGACAGCATCCGTGCCTTCCTTCGTCGTGCAGGCCGCCATTGAGACGGGCCGTGGCCTCGGCATAGGTCAGGTAGGCCTCGGCTACACGGAAGAGGAAGAAGTCGGTGTCGGGATAGTTGTCGTTGTGGCCCACCGAGTTGTCGGTCTTGAAGTTGTTCCACTTAGCCACGGCAAAGCCAGCCTTGAAGCTGCTCAGATAGCCATCGCCATTGTCGAGCGTACGGTCCTTGCCGTCGAAGATGGCGCGGTCGTCGTTGGCGGCAGCAGGCATCTCCGTGCAACTGACGTTGGGTGCGTCGCCATTGGGGAAGAACTTATTGATCAAGTCCGTGCGTGCGCGGTTGCCGCCCCAGGCCTGGCCCGTGCCGTTGGTGGCCTGCGGGTAGGTGCCTGTCACGTCGGCATGCATGTCGCCATCATAGGCGCCAGCCATCAGGAAGAGCGTGCCTGCCCACGACGTGGTCGTCACGCCATCCTGGCCGATGCGGAACACACCCTCGCGGGCTGCGCTCGTCTCGCCATTGTCGCCCATGAAGAGCATCTGGTAGGCGCTCCACTTGCCCACACCCGTGAGGTTGAGGTGGTAGTCAGACTTCATCACGCGCTGGGCGTAGTCGGCAGCCTTCTGCCATTGCGGAGTTCCCGTATAGACCTCGGCGTTGAGGTAGAGGCGGGAGAGCAGCATCCATACCGCAGCCTTGTCGGCACGGTAGTAGCCGGCGTCGCTGGAGGTCTTCGACTTGGCCTCGCTCATCTGCGGCTCTATCTCCAGCAGCTCCTTCTCCAGCCAGGCGTACATCTCGGCACGAGTGTAGCGCACGGGCTTTTCGAGCGTCGTGGCAAACGGCACGTTGCCGAAGGCGTCCATCAGGAAGTAGTACTCCAGGGCGCGGAGGAAGCGTACCTCGGCCGTCTTGGTGGCGTCCTTGTCGCCACACTCGTTGATGTACTGGTTGCAGTAGGAGATACCCGTGGTCAGACGAGCGAAAAGGCCGTTGAGCATCGGGTGGCTGTCGTCGTATGTATTGTAGCAGAACTCGCGGATGCCGGCGTCGCTCCAGTGGCAGATGGCCTCGTCGGTGGTCATCTCGTTGGAATTCCAAAGCTGGCGGATGAAGCCTGCGGTACCGCCATCGAGACCGTCGATGTCGCATTGGTCGTCGCCCGTGCTATTGCCGGACATGGCCAAGTTGGCGTAGCACTTGTTGAAGAGTGCCGTCGGGTTGACCTGCGTGTTCATGTTCGGGTCGATGGGCTCAACGTCCAGGTCGCCCGTGCAGGAAGCCATGCCCAGAAGTGAGAGGGAGACGGCTGCTGCAGAAAGTAGGTTCTTTATATTCTTGTTCATGATGTTATTATCGCTGATGAGGGGTTAGAAGTTGAGGTTCAGACCAAGAATGACGGAGAACGGACGCGGATAGAGGTTGTCGTCGAAACCGTTGAACACCTCTGGGTCGATGCCGTCGTAGTTGGTGATGGTGAACACATTGGAAGCCGTGGCATAGGCGCGGCCTGAGAGACCATGCCATCCGCTGGTCTTGAAGAGGCTGGCGAAGCTATAGCCCAAGGTGATGTTGTCCAACTTCAGGAACGAGGCGTTGTGGATCCAACGGTCGGTGAGGTTGAGGTGACATCGTCGGTCTGCCAGTCGTCGGCAACGGCCTGTGCGGTCTTGTTGCACATGAAGTTGCTGGAAGCCCAGAGGGCGTTCGGGCTGACATTCTTGAAGCCTTGGCTGATGTTGTCAAACACATAGTTGCCAATGTTGGCACGCAGAGTGAAACCGAGGTCCCAGTTCTTGTACTCCAGGCGTGAGGACAGACCCATCGTGACGGGAGGCGTCGGCGACTTGTAGAAGTAGCGGTCCTCATTGGAGATCTTGCCATCGGCATTGCGATCGACGATCGCACCCTCGATAGCCTTGCCGTTCTTGTCGTAGGCCTGCTGATAGACCCAGAAAGAGTTGGCGGGATGGCCCACAGCATTATACTCCAGGGTACTTGTCCGTACCGATCACGATACCCGTGTTAGGCACGGGGGAGACCGTCTGAGCTTTACACCGTGAGGTCGTCGATGCGGTTCTTGTTGTACGTGAAGTTGTAGTCGATGGTCCAGTACCAGTCCTTCGTCTGGATGGCCTTCCAAGACAACGTCACCTCCACACCCGTGTTGCTGAGCGTACCGATGTTCTGCCAAGCCTGGTTGCGGAAGGCTGAGAGAGCCTGGGTCGGAGCGTAGTTGAGCAGGTCGGTGGTCTTGCGGTAGTACCAATCGACCGTACCCGTGAGTCGCTGGTCGAGGATACCCCAGTCCAAACCGATGTTGTACGTGGTCGTGGTCTCCCACTTCAGGTCCGGCGTGTAGTTGTCCGGACGATTGAGCGTACCGTCGCCGTCTGCGGGGTAGTACAAACGCCGTACCCCCTGGTTGCGCGTGTAGGTCGGGATCCAGGCATAGTCGTTGTTCACGTCCTGCTGACCCGTCATACCCCATCCGAGGCGGAGCTTCAAGTCAGAGAGCCAAGAGATCTCCTTGAGCTTGTTCTCCTCGCTGGCCTTCCAAGCGAAGGCAAATGACGGGAACCATGCCCAATGCTCCTTGAAGCGTGAGGAACCATCATCACGAACGGTTGCCGTGAGATAGTAGCGGTCCATGAAGCTCCAGTTGGCACGACCGAAGAAGGAGACAAGGTAGTTCTCGGTCTTATAGGCCTTCACAGACGGATTGTAAATCTGTCCGGCCAGAGATCCCGTGATCTCGTTGCCGTTGGCATCGACGAGCGGCTGACCCCAATGGTTGACATAGGTGCCGGTCTTGGTGTTGCCCGCGCCATAGATACCCCAGTAGTTGTTGTCCGTGCCACGATAGAAGCGCTGATACTCATAACCACCCATGATGTCGATGTGGTGCTGGTGAGCGTCGTTGAAGTCGTGGTAGTACTGGGCGTAGGCAGAGAGCGAGAGGTTGCGCTTCACGATGCGCTCCCATCCGTGGCTGCCGTAGTAGCTGTCGTTGTTGCTCTGATAAGCCGGCGAGACATCGGTATTCTGCTTACCGCTTGCGATGTCGGCACCCAGCGTGGCGTGGAGGCGGAGATCCTCAAATCCGTGCACCTTGTAGTCGAAGTCTGCGCTGCCGATAAACTCGCGGCTGTGGGCTACGTCGTTCTTCTCGTTGAGCACGGAGAGCGGGTTGCGCGTAGCCAGCTCGTTGTAGGTGTACATCCAGTTGGGGTCGCTATAGTTGCCCGACTTCGGCCAGGCGAAGTAGCCGTTGAAGTTGCTCAGCGTCTGGTTGAGGTTGTCTCCGAAGAATCTTCTGTGATACTCGGAGGTGTAGCCATACGGGCTCTGCGTCGGTCCATATTGACTGCTGCGCCAACGGCCGATCCGTCTGCGTAGCGGTTCTTGGCGTACATACCCTTGGCGTTGAGCGTGATGTTGAGGTGGTTGTTGAGGAGCGACGGGGTGAGGGTGACGGAAGCCGTGGCACGCTGGAAGCGTGAGGTCTTCAGGATACCCTGCTCGTCGGTGAAGCCTGCGCTCACACGATAGGGGAGAGCCTTTACCTACTGCGCCGCTGACCGTCAGGTTGTGGTCATGGCTGATGGACGTCTGATAGATCAGGTCCTGCCAGTCGGTATCTGCCGTACCCAGGGCACGGTAGGGGTCGCTGTCCTCGCCCCACTTGCTGCGGATGAGGTCGCGGAATCCGGCTGCGTCGAGCACGTCGATGGTCTTCTTCTTCCAGCCGAGCGTCACGCTACCGTTGTACGATACCTTCACGTCGCCCGCGTGGCCCTTCTTTGTCGTGATGATGATGACACCATTGGAACCGCGGCTACCGTAGATGGCGGTGGCAGAAGCGTCTTTCAGCACGTTGAAGGACTCGATGTCCTGCGGGTTGATGGCCGAGAGGATGTTGGCCACACCTTTCACACCATTGTTGTCGATAGGCACGTTGTCGATGACGATCAACGGATCATTGCTGGCGTTGAGGGACGAGCCGCCACGGATGCGGATGTTGGACTTGGCGGCCCGGCGTACCATTCTCGCTGGTGATAGCCACACCGGCCACCTTACCCACGAGCAAGTCCCGGGCGTTGACCACAACACCCTTGTTCTTGCCGTCTGGTTTCAAGGCGGCGACAGATCCAGTCAGGTCCTTCTTCTTGACCACGCCGTAGCCGATGACGACCACCTCGTTGAGCGACTGGGCCGCGTCATCCTGCATGGTGATGACCATGTTGTCCTGCGCCGTCACTTGCTGCTTCTTGTAGCCGATGTGGAGATGGTCAAGGTCTGTCCGGGTTGCACGCTGAGCGAGAAGTTACCGTCCAAGTCGGTCACTTGCAAATTGCTCGTTCCGTTGATCAGCACGCTCGCGCCGATAATCGGCTCGCCGGAAGCATCTTTCACGGAGCCTTTCACCGTACTTTGGGCGAAAGCACCTACTGAGAGAGCTAAGCCCGCTGCTAGGGCCAGCATTCTCGCAGGGAATTTGGGTTTAACCTGCTTCATCTTTTTTTGCTTTTTGTTAGTTATTTATAAATGTAATGATTGCCTTTAAAAATGACCTTCATACCCTCCGTGGGGATTTCCTACATGCCCTCCGTGGGGGATTTCTGCATGCAAAATTAGGATTTTGAGTGTTATCAAATACTATTTTTTTTACGAAAAATCGTTTGTGATATTGTGCAAAGGTTTGCATTGACGATCGTCAAGTTATGTCCTTGATAGAAATCAATAAATGATAGTATAATCGTATTTTTGCAACATAAAAACAGACAATAGTCCGCCATTACACTCAAAACATGAAAGATCAGCCCATACTGACGATGAAGGATATGGCCGAGGCCTTGGGAGTCTCAGTATCGACCATTTCCCGTGCGTTGAAGGATAATCCTCGCATCAGTCCTGAAAAGCGAGAGGCTATCCAAAGGTTTGCGCGCGAACATCATTTCTCTCCCAATCCGTTGGCAGAGTCGCTGCGCAAGAGCCGCACGGAGGCGCCCAAGCTCATCGGAGTCATCATCCCCGAGTTTGTCCACTACTATTTCGCCTCCGTTCTCACGGGTATCGAGGAGACGGCCTGGGAACGGGGCTACCGCATCCTGGTCGCCACGAGCAACGAGCGCTACGACCGCGAGGTGGAGATCTGCCAGTCCTTCTATGAGAACCGCGCCTGCGGCATCATCATCTCCCAGGCCAAGGACACGAAGTGCTATGACCACTTCACGGAACTCATGAACCATGGCATCCCCATGGTCTTCTACGACCGTATCTGTACGGGCGTGGACGCGTCGCGCGTGGTGGTAGACGACTACATGGGGGCGTTTACTGCCGTTAGCCATCTGATCAAGACGGGCTGTCGTCGTATCGCCTACTATAGTTCGCCGATGAACCTGGAGATTTCCAAAAATCGCTATAACGGGTGGCATGACGCCTTGGTGCGCAACGGCTTGCCGGCTGGCGACGACCTGTTGTTCATGTGCGACAACCGCGAACAGGCGGAGTGTATCACTCCCGACGTCCTCTCCCGCGAGCAGATACCTGACGCGTTCTTCGCCACCAACGACGATACGGCCATCGGCATCCTCTATACGGCCAAGCGGATGGGCTACCGTGTGCCCGAGGACCTGTCGATCTGCGGGTTCACCAATGGCGAGCGTGCCATCGCCTGCGATCCGATGCTCACGACCGTCGAGCAGCGAGGCCGGTCCGTGGGCGAGGAGGCTGCCCGCATCCTCATAGGACAGGTGGAGGGCACCATTCCCAAGGACAAGGTCGAGCGACGTGTCATTCGTACCCGTCTCGTCCTGAGAGGCACGACACGATAGCCGGTCCGCCCCTGCCAAAAGACAACAACAACCGACAACAATAACTGAAACATACATGAAACAGAAACCCGATTTGAGTTTTCGGAAGCTGTGGGATCTCAGCTTCGGATTCTTTGGCGTACAGATTGCCTACGCCCTACAGAGCGCAAACATTGCGCGCATTTTTGCCACGCTTGGTGCCGATCCCCACTCGCTGAGCTATTTCTGGATCCTCCCGCCCCTGATGGGCATCCTCGTCCAGCCTATCGTCGGATCTTGCAGCGACCGCACCTGGACGCGCTTTGGCCGTCGCATCCCCTATCTCTTTGTCGGCGCGGCCGTGGTGGTACTCGTCATGTGTCTCCTCCCCAATGCGGGCAGCTTCGGCATGGCGGTCTCCGCAGCCATGGTCTTCGGCCTCGTCACGTTGATGTTTCTCGACACGAGCATCAATATGGCCATGCAGCCGTTTAAGATGCTCGTCGGCGACATGGTCAACGAGAAGCAGAAGGCCCTGGCCTATAGCATACAGAGTTTCCTTTGCAATGCGGGATCGCTCGTCGGCTATGTCTTCCCGTTCTTCTTCACCGCCCTAGGGCATTGCCAATACCGCGCCCTCGGGTGTCGTCCCCGATTCTGTGATCTGGTCGTTCTATATTGGTGCGGCCATCCTGATTCTCTGCGTCATCTATACTACCGCGAGGGTCAAGGAGTGGACACCCGCAGAGTATGCCGAGTACAACGGCACCAATAGTTCCGTGGAGCAGGAAGAGGCGGGCAAGGCCGACTGGCTGACGCTCCTGCGCCATGCGCCCGCCACGTTCTGGAAGGTCGGCCTCGTGCAGTTCTTCTGCTGGTTTGCCTTTATGTATATGTGGACCTACACCAACGGCACGGTAGCGGCCAACTGCTGGGGCGTCGATATGTTCTCTGCCGATGCTACCGCCACTTCGGGCTACCAGGAGGCAGGCAACTGGGTGGGAATGCTCTTTGCCGTTCAGGCGATCGGTTCGGTGATATGGGCCATGGTGCTGCCGCAGATTCGTCGTCGCAAACTGGCCTATAGTCTGAGTCTGCTGCTGGGAGGCGTGGGCTTCGTGATGGCCGCCTTCGTGATGGACAAGTACCTGATGTTCGTGCCTTTCCTCCTGATCGGTTGTGCCTGGGCCGCCATGCTCGCCATGCCCTTCACCTTTGTCACCAATGCCCTCCAGGGCTACGGCCACATGGGGGCCTACCTCGGCCTCTTCAATGGCACGATTTGCGTGCCCCAGATTATTGCTGCCGCCCTTGGTGGTGTCATCCTTGCCCTCGTGGGTTCCGTCCAGGCCCACATGATGATCGTGGCGGGCGTCGCTTTGGTCATTGGTGCCCTTGTTGTGGGCTGGATCAAGGACGCCTAATCGCTTAAGGTAGTATTGCCAGTTGTTCCCATACCCATACGAAAAAATCCCCACCTGCTTGGCAGAGCCTGCAGGTGGGGATTTCCTTATACTATATTGCAAATCGACGATCGACTTGCCGACAAGTTGCTTACTCCTCCGGAGCCTTGTCGATGAGATCCATAAACTGGTCGAGCTTCGGCGTGATGATGATCTGCGTGCGGCGGTTGCGCTGCTTGCCCAGCTCCGTGTCGTTGCCAGCGAGCGGGTTCCACTCACCACGTCCACCAGCCGTGAGACGCTTCGGATCAACACCGAAATGCTCCTGCAGGTAGAGGGCTACACTCGTGGCACGCAAGGCCGAGAGGTCCCAGTTGTTGCGGATGTTGCGCATCTTCTCGTTGGCCGTGTTGATGGGCACGTTGTCCGTATTACCCTCGATCAGCACGTCATAGTCTCTGTAGTCCATGATGATCTTGGCGATCTTGCTCAGCGTCTGCTCGGCGCGCTCGTTCACCTCGTAGCTACCGCTCTTGTAGAGCATGTTGTCAGCCAGCGAGATATAGACCACACCCTTGAGCACCTGCACATCGACCTCCTTCAGCTCCTCGCGAGACAGCGAACGCGTCAGGTTGTTGGTCAGCACCATGTTGAGCGAGTCGCTCTTCGTCTTCACCTCCACGAGGTGGCGGATGTATTGGTTGGACTCGTTGATCTGATCGACGAGCTTCGAGATGTTCACGTTGTTCTTGTCCGCGTTGTTGAGGCTTCGGTCAAGACTTCCCTGCAGAGCAGCCGCACTTGCTTTGGCCTGTGCGAGCTGGTCCTCCAAGCTCTTGATGCGTGCGTTGTTGGCCGCGATGGTCTCCTTCGCACTTTGATACTCACTCGTCAGTTGACGATTCTCGTTCTGACAGTTCTCCAAATCCTTCTTGCTGGCACAACCCGACAGCACGAGGCAACCGATGGCCAGGGCAGAAAATAAAGTTCTCTTCTTCATAATTCTTATTGCCTTTTGTATTTATTCTTAATAATAGATGCTCTCTGACGAAGATGGCGGCGGGGCGTGATGAGAATCTTGCTCTCAAATGGCCGAGTGCAGCCTATCTTATGCAAAGTTAGTGCCAACGAGCGCAATGAGAGTCTTGCTCTCAAATTGCCGAGTGCAGCCTAACTTATGCAAAGTTAGTGCCAACGAGCGTAATGAGAGTCTTGCTCTCAAATTGCCGAGTGCAGCCTAACTTATGCAAAGTTATGACTAAGACGATGAAAACCGCCAGTTGTTGCATCCATTTAAAGTAATTTAACCAAGCATTTTGCCTATTATTGAATCTTAACAAGGAATCTTTCGTAAATTTGTGGCATGAAAAAAATCGTATCCCTTTTCACCCTGTTGCTCACGACCTTGGCTTCGTGGGCCATTGACGACGGCGTCCCCCATGCGCTTGCTCAGCAGCGCAGTCGCGAAATCACGAATGTCAGTTATCTGCTTCGCCTCCACATCCCTGCCGAGCGAGCACAGAGGGTAACCGGCAAGGCTACGGTCCTTTTCCATTGGGCCGGCAAGGGCGACCTCGTCCTCGACTTCACAGGATCGCTCACGGGGCAGCCTTCCGTCAATGGGCGTAGCTTCCCGAAGGCGCGGGTGGAGCAGGAGCATATTGTCATCCCGAAACGTCTGCTTCGCAAGGGTGCCAACCGTGTTGAACTGGCGTTTGAGAGTAGCGACGCCTCCCTCAACCGCCATGACGACTATCTCTATACGCTCTTTGTCCCAGCCAATGCGCGTAGCGTCTTCCCCTGTTTTGACCAGCCCGACCTCAAGGCTCTTTTCTCGCTCCAGCTCACCCTCCCCGAGGGGTGGGACTATGTCACGAGTGCCGACCCCAAGCATCCTATTCCCACCTACCTTTTCTCCTTTGCCGCGGGTAAGTTTCAGCGCAAGACGGCCACCATCGACGGCCGGACAATGAACGCACTCTATCGAGAGACCGATCCCGAGAAGGTGAAGCAACTCGACAAGTGCTTTGCTGAGGCTGCATGGTCTATCCGCTGGCTGGAGAACTATACCGGCATTGCCTATCCCTTCTCCAAATACGACTTTGTCGTTCTCCCTGGCTATCAGTTTGGTGGCATGGAGCATCCTGGGGCGATACAGTTCAACGCCCGTACCATCTTCCTGGGTGCCCAGCCGACCGAGGACGACGAGTTGCGTCGCTTCCAGCTCATCTCTCACGAGACGGCCCACATGTGGTTTGGCGATCTGGTGACGATGCGCTGGTTTGACGATGTGTGGACAAAGGAGGTCTTCGCCAACTTCATGGCCTCGAAGATGGCTGCCGACCAGTTTCCTCATGTCAACCACGAGCTCAATTTCCTCAAGGACCACTATCCCCTTGCCCTTTCCATCGACCGCACGGAGGGCACGCACCCCATCCAGCAGCAGCTCGACAACTTGAAGAATGCCGGCCTGCTCTACGGCCATATCATCTACCACAAAGCCCCCATCATGATGCAGAAACTCGAAGAACGTATGGGAGCAGAGGCTTTGCAGCGAGGCTTGCGTGAGTATCTGTCTCGCTTCAGCTATGGCAACGCCACATGGGACGACCTCATCGACATCTTGAGCAAGGAGGCTCCAGGCGGGCATTGCCGACTTCGACCGCCAATGGGTGAAGCAGGCGGGTATCGCGCTCGATGCTTATGGCATCCAACTGCTCGCTGCGCCCCAGATTGCCAGTCTCCAGCAGCGTCTTTCTCAGGGAGGCATGAGCGAGGTGGATCGTTTCCGTGCGGCCATGACGCTCTATGAGAACTATCTCCATGGGCGGATAGCTGCCGATAGTCTTGTCCAGACGATGTTGCGGGCCGTGGAGCGGGAGGATAATCCCTTGGTGGCTACGTCGCTCGTCGGCTATGCCACGTCAGTCCTTCCCTATGCCTCCGACCGTGGGGTGGGGGAGTGCAAGCTCCTTGATCTTTCTCGCCACCACTCCCTGCGTGGTGTCCGTACCAGTTCGTTGCGCTATCTCTCCACGTCGGCACAGTCCGAGGCAGTCCTTGACTCGATGTTTGTGGAGTGGCAGCAGGGCGACAATCCACTCCTGACGGTCAACGACTGGATGAGGGCGGCTTATCATCTGGCCCAGTATCTGCCCTCCAAGCGTCAGGAGATCTTGTCCCGCCAACGTGCTCGCCTCACTACCGACGATGCGCGGGCGGAGTTCGACTTTGTCTCGCGTGGCTGCGATACCACTCCTTCTGTACAGGATTCGCTCTTTGCCTCGTTGCTCTTGGTCGAGAATCGGCGTGTCGAGCCCTGGGCAGCTCAACTGCTCTCGCTTCTCAACGACCCCATCAGCGAACCCCATAACAACCGCTTCCTCCTTCCCGCACTCGATGCCTTGGAGGAGGTGCAGCGCACCAGCGCCATCTTCTTCCCTGGCGACTGGTTGGCAGCGCTTCTCTCCCACCATCGGAGCGAGGAGACGCGCGCCCTCGTCAGCGGCTGGATAACTCGCCACCCCGACTATCCCGCGCCTTTGATGAACAAGGTCAAGCAGAACGCCTACCGCCTGCTGTTGGGGAGGTAGCGAGGCGTCTGCCCGATCCAGCCAATGGGCCCTTTGTGTGGATTGGGGCGTAATCAAAAAGACATGACGGAAAATCGCGATGTCTATTTTGATGGGGCTTTCAGCGATGCCAAGGGATCTTATCCTATCATGCTGAAGTTTGAGATGGATGACAACTATTTTCCTGGCGTCTGCTATTATCATAACATCCACTATGATACGAAACTCAAGATGTATGTCCGTTTCACGGAGGAGAAAATGATCATTCGTGGCAAAGCCAACGGTAGCGATTTCGTCATGAACTTCACTCCTACGACCGACGGCAAGTGGAAGGGAAGGGCTCTGTCGGGTAGTCATTACCTCAATGCGGAGATACGTCCCCGTTCGCCGAGGTAGTCTTGGCTTTGCCCGTATTCCTATTATATAATGGTATAGAAATTAATAATAACTTTGGTGTCGATATGACCTCTATTATGTTTATTAAAATATGAATGCAAAGAATCTTTTGAAGCGAGCAGCCTGTCTGTTCTCCCTCACGGGCCTTGCGCTCTCGGTCTCGGCCCAGTCGCGTTTTGCCGATGCCATGCGGCAGGCATACGCCAAGCCAGAGCGTATATACCAGTTTTATGTCCAGCATCAGCCGGATAGTATCTACAAGCAGGGGGGAGGATGTCTTCTCGCCTTATCTCTCTTCCGATCAGTTCGCTGCCCAGCTTCGTGCGATGGAGGAACGGCTGGGAGATCCCGTTGAGGCTTCGATGTGGGAAATACAGCAGATGGCGGGATGCGAGATTTATTCCCGCAAGATTACTTTCCCGCGCCATTCTGCTACTCTTAATGTTGTTTTCGACCCGTCGGGAAGTCTTTTAGGCTTCACCTTTACCGATGAGAAGGCGCTGCTTACCGAGACGGAGTCGGCCCACCATATCTATGTCTCCGACACGATCCAATTGCCAGCCCGCCTCACTATGCCGTCGGCCTCGTCGGTCAAGGATCGGGTGCCGGTCGTTATCCTTGTCCACGGTAGCGGTCCTTCCAATATGGATGAGTCTATAGGTCCGAATGCTCCTTTCCGCGACTTGGCCGAGGGTTTATCGCGTCGTGGTGTCGCCGTCCTGCGCTATGATAAGCGCACTTTCGTTTGTCCGCAGTTTTTTGCGAATGCAACGGCTGGATTTACCTACGACGAGGAGACGGTCGATGATGCTATCTCGGCCATCCGTCTCGTGAAAGACTCCTTGGCTCAAACTATGGCGCTCGATCCTTCCCGCATCTATATCGTCGGTCATAGTTTGGGCGGCATGTTGGCTCCGCGTATCGCAGAGCGGAGTGGTGCTGTGGCAGGTCTCGTCCTGCTTGCCGCTCCCACAGGAAAACTGCGACCGGCGATGGAGCGCCAGTTTGCTTATCTTGGTCGTTCGGTAGAAGAGGCACGCCAGTTGACCGAACTCACCTTGGCGAAGACTCCCGAAGTCTATCTCGATATGGATGCTCGCTATTCGGATACAGCCACAGCACAGAGACTGACTCTGCCGATGCTGATCCTTCAGGGTGAGCGCGACTATCAAGTGACGATGGACGACTATCGGGCGTGGCGCGAGGCTGTGGGCAATCGCCAGGGAGTGGTGATGAAGTCCTATCCGTCGCTCAACCACCTGTTTATGTCGGGCGAGGGAGCAAGCATGCCGGAGGAATACCAGACCCCGGGACATGTTGCCGAGGAGGTGATGGACGATATCGCCAACTTTATCCTCTCGGGCAAATAAGATCGCTCTTCCCTTCCTGCGCGATCCTTACTTACCTTTGTGCGCGAACCTTACTTACCTTCGTGCGCGATCATTACTTAGGATGGATTTTTTCGTTCCTAAGCTCGCAAGATGCCAATCGTCTTGTTTGGGTCAATACTATTTGAGAGGGGCGGAAAACTGCCGCCCCCTCTCTGTGGACCGTGAAAGATTGTGAATGGAATACGAGAGGATTGTGAGTGGTTGTGAATAGATTTGCATTCGCCTCCTCATAGCACTATCTTTGTATAAGATAGGCTGCACTCGGCAATTTGAGATCAAGCTCTCATTGCACTTGTTTGCACTATCTTTGTATAAGATAGGCTGCACTCGGCAATTTGAGAGCAAGCTCTCATTGCGCTCGTTTGCACTATCTTTGTATAAGATAGGATGCACTCGGCAATTTGAGATCAAGCTCTCATTGCGCTCGTTTGCACTATCTTTGTAGAAGAAAAAAGTTGTATCAGTTTAATAATCAGCATAGTTATTTCGTCTGGTTTGTTTATGGTAACGATTTAGCGAAAGTCAGACTACTTCTGCCTGCTTACTTTTCATAATAGTTCAAACAACTCTTGCGGTTGCAAAGATAGGATAATTTTATTTTACGGTCGCGGATCATCTTCATCATGCAGCTTTTACCTACACGACGTTGACCTACCAATACGATGATGGTTTCCTTGCCAAGATACTTTTCTATCTTGTCGATATAGGACTGACGAATGATAGTTGCCATATTGTTATCTTTTATAAGTGAATTTTATTCTCGCTATGTCAGTTTTTGTCACATCCGGATAGTACTTTTGCCGCATGAAATGACAATAACTATATTTATTAAGGTATGAATGCAGGAAGAAATGGGGATAAGAGTCCTTAAAAAGTAAAATATAAGAGGAATCCAGGAGATTTCTTGTGAAAAAGTTTGGTGGTTCATCAGATTTTTACTAAATTTGCTATTGGATTAGTGACAGGGCAGGTGAAAGTCCTCGCTTGAAGTCGCTATGATGCAGAGAAGCAAGATAATCTTGTGGACACGAGCAAGCTATTCAGTTCTGTAGGTTGAAATCTGGTAAATTGAAACGTAGAAAGAACGTGAATTTGTTTGAGCGAGTCTGCACCATCATATGGTGTGGATTCCTCTTTCGAATTTTCTTTTCTACGGGTTTTACCAGAGCCTAACTTACAAGAGAGTGAAGAAAGAAGGGGTTCACGCCATTCTTTTTTTTCGCTTGTGAACCATTATGGACTTGTTTGGTTCGCAGATATTTCCCATCTTTGCAGAAGATTAGCTGCACTCGGCCATTTGAAAGCAAGCTTTCATTGCGCTCGTTTGCATAATCTTTGCCCCTTGAAAGTAAATGGTTTACTGCACTCGGCCATTTGAAAGCAAGCTTTCATTGCGCCCGTTTGCATGAACTTTGCAGTAAGATAAGCTGCATATCAGTATAAAAAAGTAAATGGTCTGCTGTTTCGGTTGAAAAGCAGGAGCAGCAATATGTAATAACCTAAAAACTCAATGCTTATGAGCAGAGTATTTCAAGTGAAGCCTAAGCGTCTTAAACGCTCAAATGGTACTGTCCTCACTCCCGATATGGTAGTGACAGTAACGACCATGCAGCACGCCGCCACCCCTTTTTATAATGGAGCCAAGGAGGTGCAAGAAGCCTACATGCGCATCTATGCTTTCGATTATAAGAAAGCATGCTGCAACCAGAATGATTTTGAATTTAAGAAGTTGGACTAAAATAAGGAATATTATGAACATTAAAGGAAATGAAAAGCAATACTATGATAAAATAGTAGTCCTCTATAATAAATATGGAGAGAACATACCAGATGCAGACTTAATGCATTTGAGTGTCATTGAAAAAGAGTTGGGAATAAGTTTTAAACGTTCTCAAGAAATATTTGAATTGGTGAAGAATCAGGCCAATTCTGACAAAGCAGGAGCATGTGTTTCGGCTACAGTTGAAAAAACAGAAGAAAAAGCAAACACCGTAGCTGTTGCTGAAAATAAAGAGAATCTTTCTGAGTCAAGAAACGTAATGGAGGCTTCAGAAATTCATAGCACCTCCATCAAGAATGAATCTAAGATTGAAAAAAAGGAAACAATTGTCACAACCGTAGTTGACAATAAACCAGCTGAAGAAACAACAACCGCAAATGTTGAGACATCGGCAAAGGATTCCGAGCTTCAAATTAAGGAAAAGTCATTGTCGCCAGTGAATGCAAAACAAGGTATGGTAGATGCAGAGAACAAAGACTTAATCCCTGTTGATGACCCTAATGATATAAACAAATGGAAAGTCATATTTTGGTATACTATTGGTTTCCTTACCATAATTCTTTGGGGAATAGGCTTAATCATCATCATATGGGAAACTATTGCCATAATCAGACATAAGAACAAGCAGTTGAGATATGCAAAATATCTAATCCAGCGAGACAAGACAAATCAATAATTGTGAAAACAATATAATTAGGCATTATGAAATTATCACTTTCGGAAGAAGCTTATTCAAAGGCGTTTTACAAAGCTTATAATAGATACGGGAACGACATCCCCGATGCAGAATGGCAAAGGCTTGGTGAACTGCGTGCGAGATACGGCATAGAAATGAGTCGTGTCAGAAAAATCATCAATGCCGTGCAAGAAGGTACGATTGAGCCTGATATAGAACATAAAAAGACTACCACAGATAAGCCCAAACCAGCATCAGTGGTTTCCATCTTAACAGACACAGCCAGAGGTATGAAAAATCGTGACAACGGAACCGATTGTTTGCTGCTTGACATTTCTGATACGATAAAAAGTTCTATAAGAAGTAATTTTGACCTAGGGCTAGACGAACAGATTCTATGGGTACGAGACACTTCTTTCTGGGGCAATAAAAATCAAGGTCTGGTCATAACAGACAAACAAATCGTTTATATTCCAGATAATGATTCGCCAGATAGCAAATATTATTTCGAGTTCAACGACATCAACAAAGTGGAATATCGCGAGATGGCTATCTTTATTTGGAATTACGAAAACGAGTATTTCAGACTTCCTCTTGGAGCATTTTTTAAATACGCAGAAGAATCACAAAGTTTAATTTGCGATGCGCAACGGTTGGCTTCTGCTCTAACTCAAATGGCGATATCGGCAGGTCATACTGAAACAAAAACGGTATTCGATTTGCTAAACGACTATATTGAAGAAGGACAGTATGACGAAGCAGAAGAGTTGGCGAAACAAGCAATATCAGATTTCGCTTCAGATGCAAATCATCAATGTATGTCTTATACCTATCTTGCACATATTCTTCACGACAAAGGAGAAAACGATACAATTAACAAAAGCTCTTATATGCAAGATGCCATTGAAGCATATGACGAAGCTTTAGCCTTGTGTGATGATAAAGATCCTTACAGATTCTCACTCTACAAAGAAAAAGGATTAATAGAACAAGAAATCGACAATACCCGTATCGCATGCAACTGTTTTATTGCAGCAATGGAATCTACCGATTTCGATTTAAAGAAAGAGGCTAAGGAACAGTATGGGCAACTGATGGAAAACTTGATGCAAAACGAAAAGCTTTTCTTGGACATTGATTACAATGAACGAAAGTTTATTTTCACAGTGAACAATGACAAGCATATTTCTGGCTGCCAGGACTCCTCAGACCATGTTAAATGGGTATTTCCTGTGAACAGAATACCAGACTACATCAACTTTCCTGTAGGGCATCCTCAACCAAACACGCTATATATTGGTCATCCCCTAAAGCCGGGTACATACATTCCGTTTGAAAATGCGACAGAGCAATTATTCATGGAGAAGGTCCGTGAGTTGTGTTATCTAGCACAATGTCTTGGCGCAGTGGAGATAAAATTCAAAAGAATTAAAGGAAGGGATATATCGAACACATATGATTCGGCAAAAGACATATCCGTGAACCTTGGCATAAAAAATCTAAATATTGGATTAAGCGGCAATAAAGTTCTGAATAAAGCTGAAACGTCTTCAACTAAAGATGGTGTAGAACTTGTGCAACGCTATTCTCCTATGGAGAAACCATTTTGTCCAAAGGGCTTGGTTTGGTTGGACTCAGACCCTACGTGGCAAACATTGGTAAAGCAACGCTTAACAGGTAATATTCTGTCATACATTGAACGAGTATCTTCTACAGAAACTACAAATGTTACAAATAGTGAGTTGCTGTCTATAAAGGGATCTGTTGAGTATTTGTCTATAAAGGCAAGTGGCTCATATGACAAAAAAGAAGACAAGACATTCAGTAAGACAGAAGAGATGGAGTGGGAAATAGATATGCAATTCAAACCTTTGCAGGATTTTGAAGACAAAGCACATCCCAACATTCCTTTACAGAATGAATATTTACCAGAAGAAGAGGAATATATGGAAGAAGTCAGATTCTGTTTAGAAGATGACAATGAAATAAATGAACATTCTCGTAAGTTTCTGGAACGTAAGCGACAAAAAAGCGGATTGTCGGAAGCCCGTGCCATAGAATTAGAAACGATTGTAAAGGACTCTTTGTCTGCTTCTATGATACAGAATACTGACGATCTTTCTGAAGAAGAGTTGGCTTACAAGAGTGAAGTTGAGCTCTGCATAGAAGATGGTAATGAGATAGATGAACATATGCGTAGATTTTTGGACCGCAAGCGCCAAAGATTAGGATTGTCAGAAGCTCGTGCCCAAGAGATTGAATCTATGGTCAAAGCTTCGCAAACTTCTTTTACAAAAGAAGAACAAGAGTATTTGGAAATCCTTGATGAGGTGTTCGAAAACGGTATTATTCCCAATAGCGTACGTCGTTTACTGGATAGAGAAATCAAGTCATTAGGACTTTCTGAAGAACGCGCAAAAGAGTTAGAAGAAATAAAATGTAAAGCGTAATAATTATACTCCAATAAGTTGTGTAAAACTTATCACAACTAATTGGAGTAATATAACGAATTGACTATGAGTAAGGTTTTTCAAGTCAGGCCGAAGCGCATCAAGCGTTCCAATGGCACCGTACTAACCCCCGATATGGTAGTGACGGTAACTACTCAGCAGCATACTACCACACCATTCTACAACGGTGCCAAAGAACTTCAAGAAGTCTACATGCGCATCTACGCCTTCGACTACAAAAAAGCATGCTGCAACCAGAATGATTTTGAATTTAGGAAGTTGGACTAAATAAGCATAAGTACTTCTTCAACTATCTGCAAGTGGCGATGGGTGGTCCTCGCGAGGCTGGCACAGCCGAACAATATCACCAGGCAGGCAAGGCTTTCTTTGAGGTTATCGAAAAGTACCAGCCCGAGTACATCATCGTATGGGCCAAGAGGCTTTGGAATAATTTGCCTGGCGGTCACTGGCGCCAAGAGCAAGTTTCTGATGTTCACTGGGTGGATTGTAATGACATCGAAGTGGAAGGCACTTGGGTGCCTAATGGATTCTACATGATGCCTGGTGGCAAGCATGTAAAGGTCCTTGTGGTGAATCATCCTTCCGTAGGCTATTCTTGGGACTATTGGTACAAGGTGATACAAAAATTTTTGAGATAATTTTCTCGCCTGTGCCACAATTTGACACACCATACCATTATCTTTGCTGTCGCAACTGAATGAGGTGGATTTTGCTCTCACTAATCTCCGATCCAAGG
>VOFC01000401.1_pt1 | contig 24000 bp, 40 predicted proteins | sample 5384161 | NCBI WGS metagenome assembly VOFC01 (sample SAMN12384722, study PRJNA508395) | human gut metagenome | isolation source: healthy gut B | host: Homo sapiens | reverse complement strand
GATGCCGATGCCCCCCAACCCCCTCTACTTCCGCACCACCGAGGAGATGCTGGAGGAGTTTGCTTACCTGGGGGAGGAGAAGGCCTACGAGGTGGTGGTCACCAACACCCAGCTGGTGGCCTCCTGGTGCGACGAGGTCAAGCCCCCTGCCCGACGGCCTGTTTGCCCCAAGCTGGAAAACTCCGCCGAGGAGCTGTACAACCTGGTGTGGGGCAAGGCCCACGAACTCTACAGGGAGGATCCTCCGCAGATCGTCAAGGATCGAATCGAGCTGGAGCTGCCGGGCATCATTGAGCGGAAATACGACGTCATCTACATGTCCGCCCAGAAACTGGTGCAGAACTCCCTGGAGCACGGCTACCTGGTGGGCTCCCGGGGGTCGGTGGGCTCCTCCATCGTGGCCTTCCTGTCGGGGATCACGGAGGTCAACTCCCTGCCCCCCATTACCAGCTGCCCCCAGTGCAAGCACTCGGACTTCGCCGCCGGGGGAGGCCTACGGCTGCGGGGCGGACATGCCCGACGCCGTGTGCCTATCTGCGGCACAAAGTACGTGAAGGATGGGTTCAACATCCCTTTGAGACCTTCCTGGGCTACGGGGGCAAGAAGGTCCCCGACATCGACCTGAACTTCTCTGGGGAGTACCAGGCCAACGCCCACAAGTACACCTTTGAGCTCTTCGGGGAGGGCCACGTTTTCCGGGCAGGGACCATCGGCACCGTCGCGGAAAAGACGGCCTTCGGCTACGTGAAGAAGTACCTGGCCGCCCGGGGTCTCCAGGTGACCAAGGCAGAGGAGAACCGTTTGGCCCTGGGCGCACCGGGTCCGGCGGACCACCGGCCAGCACCCCGGCGGCATGGTGGTCATTCCCCCAGGACCATGAGATCTATGACTTCTGCCCCGTCCAGCACCCCGCCGACGACACGGGCACGGACATCATCACCACCCACTTCGACTACCACAAGATGGAGGATAACCTCCCTGAAGCTGGACATGCTGGGTCACGATGACCCCACCATGATCCGCATGATGGAGGATATGACCGGGATCAATGCCCAGAAGATCCCCCCTGGATGACAAGGACACCATGACCATCTTCACCAACTCCGCCCCCCTGGGCTATGAGGGAGGACCCCATCCTGGGCCCCACCGAGCGGTGGCGGTGCCGGAGTTTAACACCAAGTTCACCCGGCAGATGCTGATGGACACCCAGCCGGAGCGGTTCAACACCCTCATCCGCCTGTCTGGCTTCTCCCACGGTACCGATGTGTGGCTGGGCAACGCCCGGGACCTGATCGTCTCCGGCACCGCCACCGTTGACTCCACTGTGGGCTGCCGTGACGATATCATGCTCTATTTGATGGACCAGGGGTGGAGCCCAAAATGGCCTTCGACATCATGGAGGCCGTCCGGAAAGGCAAGGTGAAAAAGGGGGCTTCCAGGAGGGGTGGGAGGAGGCCATGCGGGCCCACAACGTCCCCGACTGGTACATCGAGTCCCTGGCCAAGATCGGCTACCTCTTCCCCAAGGCCCACGCGGTGGCCTATGTGATGATGGCCTTCCGCATCGCCTGGTTCAAAGGTACACAGGCCCTGGCCTTCTATGCCGCCTACTTCTCCATCCGGGCCAAGGCCCTGGACGCCACCTGCATGTGCCAGGGGATGGAAGTGTGCAAACAGAAGATGAAGGAGATCGAGGCCAAGGACAAAGACGCCAGCTGCGGTGGAGGAGGACATGATGGTCACCCTGGAAGTGTGCTATGAGTTCTACCTCCGGGGTTCACCTTCGAGACCATCGACCTGTACCGGTCGGACGCCACCAAGTTCCTCATGGATGAGGAGAAGGGGGAGCCTGCTGCCCCCCTTCACCGCCATCCCCGGCCTGGGGGAGACGGCGGCCCTCTCCATCGTAGAGAACCGGGCAGGGGCGGACCTTCATCTCCCAGGAGGAGCTGCTGGCCGCCTGCCCCAAGGTCTCCAAGACCCACGTGGAGCAGCTCCGGGAGGCCGGCGCTCTGGGGAGCATGCCTGAGACCAGCCAGATTAGTCTGTTTTGAGGCCGACGTTCTTTCTTTGGAGAAAGACCAGACGAAAGTATAACAGGGCGGAGAGAGGTTCTCTCCGCCCTGTTTCTGGTTTTCCTAGACGGAGGTGGGCTTTCTTTTTTTACTCACCGGCTGGGCGGGCATAGGCCGCGCCGCGCCCCACTGGCACGGTGTCCCGGCCCCGGGATGGGGCCCTTTCTCCCTACGCAACCATCTGTTGCGTGACATTCCCTCTCCCCATCTGCTATGCTGAAAGCGGGAAAGGAGGGAGCGACCATGACCATCGGGGGCAATCTTAAAAAACTTCGGGTGGCCCAAGGCCTTACCCAGGACCAGCTGGCAGAGAAGCTGCACGTCACCCGGCAGGCGGTGTCCAACTGGGAGCGGAACGTGTCCCACCCAGACCTGGACCAGCTGGAGGCCATCGCAGCCGCCCTGGGGGTGGAGGTAACCACCCTGCTGTACGGTCCGCCCCAACCCTACCGCCCCAGCCGGAAGCGGGTGGGGGGTGACGGTGGGGCTGGCGGCAGCGCTGGTGACCGCCTTTGCCGTCTGCCATGGCGGGCTGGAGCCCTGGCTGGTGCAGGGGTACCAGCGGGGATATCCTGGGCATGGGCTGCTCTACGAACTTCTGTTTTTCGGCCCCCCGTGCTGGGGCTTGCCGCCTCAGGTTGAAGAACGCGTCCTTCCCCAGGTACTGGGCCACGTCAGCTCCTCCTCGATGCGCAGGAGCTGGTTGTACTTGGCGACGCGGTCGGTGCGGCTCGGCGCTCCGGTCTTGATCTGGCCAGCGTTGACGTAGCAACGGCAATGTCGGCGATGGTGGTATCCTCGGTCTCGCCGGAGCGGTGCGACACGATGGCCGTCCAGCCGGCGCGGTGTGCCATCTGGATGGCGTCGAGCGTCTCGGTCAGGGTGCCGATCTGGTTGACCTTGATGAGGATGGAGTTGCCCACCTTCTTCTCGATGCCGGTGGCCAGGCGCTCCACGTTGGTGACAAACAGGTCGTCGCCCACCAGCTGGACGCGGTCGCCCCGATGGCACTTGGTCAGCATGGCCCAGCCCTCCCAGTCGGTCTCGGCCATGCCGTCCTCCAGGGAGATGATGGGGTAGTTGTCGGCGAACTTCTTCCACATGTTCACCAGCTGCTGCTGGGTCAGGGTCTTCTTGCCCTTGGGCAGGTCATAGCACCGGTTTCCTCATCCCACCACTCGGAGGAGGCGGCGTCAATGGCGATCTTGAAGTCCTCGCCGGGCTTGTAGCCGGCCTCCTCGATGGCCTGGACAATGACCTTCAGGGCGTCCTCGTCCTTCTTCAGGTTGGGGGCGTAGCCGCCCTCGTCGCCCACACCGGCAGCGGGGGTGCCGTTCTCCTTCAGCGTGTTCTTGAAAGTGTGGAACACCTCGGTGCACATGTGCAGGGCCTTCTTCCAGACTCTTGGCGCCGACGGGCATGATCATAAATTCCTGGATCTCCACGTTGTTGGTGGCATGGGCTCCGCCGTTTAGGATGTTCATCATGGGCACAGGCAGCATCTTAGCGTTGGTCCCGCCGATGTAGCTGTACAGGGAGACACCCAGGCTCTCGCTGCCGCGGCCTTGGCGCAGGCCAGGGAAGCGCCAAGGATGGCGTTGGCGCCCAGGCGGGTCTTGTTGGGAGTGCCATCCAGGTCGATGAGCATCTTGTCGATGGCCACCTGGTCCAGCACGTTGGTGCCGATCAGGGCCTCAGCGATCTCGGTATTCACGTTGTTCACCGCGGTCACCACGCCCTTGCCCTGGTAGCGGCTCTTGTCCCCGTCGCGCAGCTCACAGGCCTCATAAATGCCGGTGGAGGCGCCGGAAGGGACCGCCGCCCGGCCCACAACGCCGTCGTCCAGGGTGACCTCCACCTCCACGGTGGGGTTGCCCCGGCTGTCCAGGATCTCGCGGCCCAAAACGTCTACGATCTCAATGATCTGCTTCATGATAATCAGTCTCCTTTTTTCTTTTTATGGGCGGGTCCTCCCGCCCGGAGCGTATATGCCCTGTGCAGCAGCCCGCACCGGTGCATCGGTCCAGGGGGGCCCAGTCCGTCAGTTGACGATCAAAGGTCTCCCCGTCCATCTCCTTGGGCTTTTCGAGCCCCATCACGTCGAGAATGGTGGGGGCGATGTCCGCAAGGCGGCCGTCCCGCAGCTTCACGCTGGCCCCCACGAATGCAGAAGGGCACCAGGTTGGTGGTGTGGGCGGTGAAGGGCTCCCCATCCTCGTCCGCCATCCGCTCGGCATTGCCGTGGTCGGCGGTAATGAGGACAGACCCCGCCCATGCCTGGGCCGCCCGGACCACCCGGCCCACGCAGTTGTCCACGGCTCCACCGCCTCCACTGCGGCCTCATACACGCCGGTGTGGCCCACCATGTCACAGTTGGCAAAGTTGAGGATGATCACGTCATAGGCTTGCCGCTCTCCATCCGGCGGATCAGCTTCGTCGGTGATGGCAGGGGCACTCATCTCCGGTTGGAGATCGTAGGTGGCCACCTTGGGGGAGGGAATCAGGCACCGGTCCTCCCCGGGAAGACCGTGCCTCCGCCGCCGTTGAAGAAGAAGGTGACGTGGGCATATTTTTCGGTCTCAGCGATGCGCAACTGGGTCAGGCCCAGCCGGCTGAGGTATTCCCCAAAGATGTTTTTCAGCTTCTCGTGGGGGGAAGGCCACCGTCACGTTGGGCATGGTGGCATCGTACTCCGTGGTGCAGACACGAAGTGGAGGGGAAGCACCCCGGGGCCGCTTGAGGCCGGCAAACGCTGGGTCCACCAGGGCGCGGGTGAGTTCCCGGGCCCGGTCAGGGGCGGAAGTTGAAGAAGATAACGCTGTCTCCCGCTTCCAAGTTCCCCCCCGCGGGTACAGATCACCGGTTCCATGAACTCATCGGTGACGCCGGCGTCATAGGAGGCCTGGATGGCCTGGAGGGATCGGAGAAGAAGGGACCCTCTCCGTCGGCCACGGCGTTGTAGGCCCGCTGCAGGCGGTTCCACCGCTGATCCCGGTCCATGGCGTAGTAACGGCCCATGACGTCGGCGATCTGCCCCACCCCAGGGTTTGGAGCTTGGCCTGAAGCTGGCGGACATATCCCAGCCCCGAGGTGGGGGGCAGACGTCCCGCCCGTCTAGGAAGACGTGGATGTACACCTGCTCCAATCCCTGGGCCTTGGCCAGGTCCAGCAGGGCGAAGAGGTGGTCAATGTGGCTGTGGACCCCGCCGTCGGAGAGCAGGCCCATCAGGTGGAGGGCACTGCCATTCTCCCGGCAGGCCTGGATGGCCTCGAGATAGGCGGGGTTTTGGAAGAAGGTGCCCTCCTCAATGGCCCGGCTGATCCGCAGGGAGGTCCTGGAACACCACCCGGCCGGCGCCGATGTTGGTGTGGCCCACCTCACTGTTGCCCATCTGCCCCTCCGGGAGCCCCACGTCTAGGCCGGAGGCCTCCAGCTGGCAGAAGGGGTACTGGGAGAAGAGATAGTCCAACTGGGGTGGCGGCGGCCTTGACGGCGTTGCCGGGAATGTCCTCCCCAGGGCGAAGCCATCTAGGATGATAAGGGTTGTGGGAGTTTTCATAGCACCTTTCCTCGGTTCCCGGGGCAGTTGCCCCGTCAGGGTTGCGGACCGTCTTGGTTGGCGGTCTGAATGATCTGCAAAAAATTGTTCCACATCCAGGGCGGCTGTGCCGATGAGGGCCACCGTCCACGTCCTCCTGGTTGAGGAGGTCCTGGGCGTTGGCGGCGTTCATGGAGCCCCCATACTGGATGGTGGTGGACCGGGCGTCCGGGCGCCGTAGAGCTTCCGGCACCCGCGGATGGCGGCACAGACCTCACCGGCCTGCTCCGGGGTGGCGGTGTTGCCGGTGCCAATGGCCCAGATGGGCTCATAGGCGATGACCACCCGGCGCATCTCTTCCGGGGTGACGCCGGCCAGGGGCGGCTTTCAGCTGATAGGAGATAAACTCAAGGTGACCCCAGCTCCCGCTTTGCTCCAGGTCCTCCCCCACGCACAGGATGGGGCGCAGGCCTGCGTCCAGGGCGGCGTGGAGTTTTTGTTGATGGTGAGGTCGGTCTCCCCAAACAGGGCCCGGCGTTCGCTGTGGCCGATGATGACGTATTTTGACATCCAGGTCGGCCAGCATGGCGGCGGAGACTTCCCCGTGTAGGGGCCGCTGGTTTCCCAGTGGAGGTTCTGGGCGCCCACGGCCACCCGGCTGTCCTTGAGGATCTTTACGGCGGCAGGGATATCCACATAGGGGACGCACAGAACGATGCTTTGCACCACACCCCGGGGCAGGGCCCCTTTGAGACGCTCGGCAAAGAGCTTGGTCTCCGTGGCGGTTTTGTGCATCTTCCAGTTGCCAGCGACGATGGTTTTGCGATATTTTCTGTTCATCTGCGCCTCGCCCCCGGTTATTTATCTTCCAGACAAGCGATACCGGGGAGGGTGAGCCCTTCCAAAAATTCCAGGGAAGCACCGCCGCCGGTGGAAATGTGGGTGAACTGATCGGCCATGCCGCTCTGCTCCACGGCGGAGGCGGAGTCTCCGCCGCCTACGATGGTGATGGCGTCCTTCTGCTGGGCCATGGCGCCGGCGATGGCGTTGGTGCCTTTGGCAAAGGCGGGGAACTCAAAGACCCCCATGGGCCCGTTCCACACCACGGTGCCGGCCCCTGGATGGCGGCGGTGAAGGCCTCGATGGTTTTGGGACCAATGTCCATCCCCATGAGGTTCTCGGGGAACTGGTCCACCTCCACCAAAAACCGGCTGGGCATCGGCGGAGAAGTCCTGGGTGGCCAGATTGTCCTGGGGCAGCAGGAGGGTGACCCCCATGTCCTTGGCCTTCTGGATCATGTCCCGGGCGTAGTTTACGTGGCCGGCATCCAGCAGGGAGGTGCCGATGCTCCGGCCCAAGGCCACCTGGAAGGTATAGGCCATGCCGCCGCCGATGAGGATGGTGTCGGCCTTTTGCAGGAGGTTGTTGATCACCCCGATCTTGTCAGAGACCTTGGACCCGCCCAGGATGGCCACCAGGGGGCGCTTGGGCTCCTCCAGGGCTTTGCCCATGAAGTTGAGCTCCTTCTCCACCAGGAACCCTGCCACCGAGGGCAGGTAGTGGGACACGCCCTCGGTGGAGGCGTGGGCCCGGTGGGCGGCACCGAAGGCATCAAAGACGAAGATGTCCGCCAGGGAGGCCAGCTCCCGGGCGAAGTCCGGGTCGTTTTGCTCCTCCTCGATGCGGAACCGGAGATTCTCCACCAACACGGCCTGGCCGGGCTGCAGGGCAGCACTTGGCTTTGGTGTCCGGGCCCAGGACATCCTTGGTCAGGGAATGGACAGGCCCAGCAGCTTTTCCAGGTGGTCCCGGGCGGAGAAGAGGGAGAGTTCCTTCTTCCACTCTCCGTGGGGACGGCCCATGTGGGAGAGGAGGATGACAGCGGCATTGTGCTCCAGCAGATAGCGAATGGTGGGCAGGGTGGAGACAATGCGGGTGTCGTCGTGGATGATCCCCGTGGCTTTGTCGTGGGGAACGTTGAAGTCACAGCGCAGGAGAATCTTTTTCCCCGGACACGTCGATGTCCCGGATGGTCTTCTTATCATAGTTCATCAGAACAAGCCCCTTCTTTTCAATTTTGTCAGGCGGCGCCTCCAGATTCCCAGGGGAATCTGCAAGAGCGGAGACGGCCGCCCCCTTCAGTCTCCCCCTCCCGCGCAGCTGGGGAAAGTCCAGCTGCCGGAGCGCTTCGTAGGTCAAAATGGCGACAGAATTGGCCAGGTTGAGGCTTCGGGCATCTGGCCGCATAGGGATGCGCAAGCACCGGTCCGGGAAGGCCTCCCGGAATGGTTGCGGCAGTCCGGCGGTTTCCTTGCCGAAAAACAGCCAGCACCCGTCCCGGAACTGGGCTTGGGTATAGGGCCGGGGGGCCTTGGTGGTGGACAGCCAGAGGTCTGTGATCTCGTTTTGATGGAACAGGTCCTCTAAAGCTATCATACACCCGCAGGTCTACCATGTGCCAATAGTCTAAGCCAGCCCGCTTCACCGCCCGGTCACTGATGTCGAACCCCAGGGGCCCACCAGGTGCGGCCGGTGCGGGTAGCGGCACAGGTGCGGGCAATGTTGCCGGTGTTCATGGGGATTTCCGGCTCCACCAGCACGATATTCAGCATGATATCCTTCGCCTCGATCCTGAAAAACTGTCGGTATAACACAGCCTGCATTTTACTGCAATACCGGAAAAAATTCAATATAATCCCGTAAAAAGTTGAAAATTAAGCGGTTTCCTCAAAATAAGAGGGACAGTTCAGGGAAATTCAGCTTGTCGTACAAAAAGAATAATTTCCCTGATATGCAGGAAATCCTTCTTTTGGGGAAAATGACGGTGCCTTTTGGCGATGCAGTCTGGATGGGGCTTCCCCTTGTGTTTTTCCTGGTTTCCTCTATAATAGAGCCGACATACGGGGCGGGCCGGCGCCGGCGCCGCCCCACAGAGAAAGGACTGGACAACACCATGAAGCTGGGCATCGTGGGGCTCCCGAATGTGGGGAAAAGCACCCTGTTCAACGCCATTACCAATGCCGGCGCCGAGAGCGCCAACTACCCCTTCTGCACCATCGATCCCAACGTGGGCATGGTCACCGTTCCCGACGAGCGGCTGGATAAGCTGGCTGAGATCTATCAGCCCAAGAAGATCACCCCGGCGGTCATCGAGTTCGTGGACATCGCCGGTCTGGTGAAGGGCGCGTCCAAGGGCGAGGGCCTGGGCAACAAGTTCCTGGCCAACATCCGGGAGTGCGCCGCTATCGTCCATGTGGTGCGCTGCTTTGACGACACCAATATCATCCACGTAGAGGGCAGCCGCGACCCTGCCCGGGACATCGACATCATCGACCTGGAACTGGTGATGGCGGACCTGGAAATGGTGGAGCGCCGTATCGAGAAGGACACCAAAGGCCGGCGGGGGACAAGAAGTACCTCCACCCGCCGAGGTCTTTAAGGGCCTGCGGGACTGGCTCAACGACGGCAAGTCCGCCCGGAGCTACCCCTGTGACGAGGGAGGAGAAGGCCATCCTGGCCACCTCCGACCTGCTCACCCTGAAGCCGGTGATCTAGCCGCCAACCTGGACGAGGCGGGGTTCAAGGACCATGACAACAACCCCTATTACCAGGCGGTGGTCCAGGGCTGCGGAGAAGGAGGGGCCCAGGTCATCCCCATCTGCGCCAACATTGAGGCCGACATCGCCCAGATGGACCCCGGAGGACCGGGCCCCTCTTCCTGGAGGACCTGGGCATCGCCGAGTCCGGCCTGGACCGGCTGGTAAAGGCCAGCTACTCCCCTGCTGGGCCTCATCTCCTACCTCACCTCCGGCGAGGACGAGTGCCGCGCCTGGACCATTCCCCAGGGCACCAAGGCCCCCCCAGGCCGCCGGCAAGATCCACACCGACTTCGAGCGGGGGTTCATCCGGGCGGAGGTGGTCGCCTTCGCTGATCTGGGAGGCCTGCGGCGGCTCCATGACCACCGCCAAGGAAAAGGGCCTGGTGCGCTCGGAAGGCAAGGACTATGTGATGAAGGACGGCGACGTGGTCCTTTTCCGGTTCAATGTCTAAGCGGACGGTGCTCATCACCGGCTCCTCCCGGGGATCGGGGCGGCGCTGGCCCGGCGGTTTGCCCAGGAGGGCTGGGGGTGGGCCTCCACTGTCACACGGATCTGGCCCGGGCCCAGGCCCTGGCCCAGGAGCCGCGGGCCCTGGGGGGCCAGTGGGCCTCTACCCCGGGGATGTGGCCGAGCGGGTCCAGGTGGATCGGGTGGTGGAGGGGTTCCTCCAGGATTTTGGCCACCTGGACGTGCTGGTGTGCAACGCGGGCCTGGCCCGGCAGGAGCTGTTCACAGACATCTCCCTGGACAGCTGGCGCCAGATGCTGGGGGTGAACCTGGACGGGGTGTTCCACTGTCGCCAGGCGGCCCCTGCCCCACATGATTTCCCGAAAGGCGGGGAAAATCATCACCCTCTCTCCTCCATGTGGGGACAGGTGGGGGCCTCCTGTGAGGTGGCCTACTCGGCGGCCAAGGCGGGGGTCATCGGCCTGACCCGCGCCCTGGCCAAGGAGGTGGGCCCCTCGGGGATCACCGTCAACTGCGTGGCCCCCGGGGTGATTGACACGGCCATGAACGGTGCCCTTTCCCCAGAAACCCGGGCCGCCCTGGCGGAGGAGACCCCTTGGAGCGCCTGGGCACCCCGGAGGACGTGGCCCAAGCCATCTGGTTTTTAGCCAGCCCGGCAGGGGGACTTCTTCACTGGCCAGGTGCTGGCGCCCAATGGGGATTCATCATCTGAGTGGGGAAGTTCAAAAATTGTTCACATTTTATCGTAGAATCTTCCGGCCAAAAAGGTGTATCCTATCCTTAGAAAGAAGGAGGCGGTGCCTATGGCCGATCACAACGCACACACGTACTTCGGTCTGCGGGTCCTGGAGCAGCTCCCGGCAGACCTCCGTACCCACGTTTCCGGCGATATGCCGGCCTTTCACCTGGGCCTGTATGGGCCGGACCCGTTGATTTTTTCCCCTTCTGACCAAACACATTTCTGACCGGCTTCACAAGAACTGGCGGACAGAGTCCCTCCCCGGTCTGAGCAAAGCCCTCCAAAAGGGGGGGAGCGCCACCGCCCGCAGCTTTGCCGGCGGTTACGTCCTGCACCAGCTGTTGGACGACACCGTGCACCCCCAGATCTACCAGTGGATGGAGGAGGGGTCCTCCCACTTCCGCCTGGAGATCGCCTGGACCTCCCTCCTGCTGGAGGAGAAGCGCCAGGCCAATTCCCCCAAGGTCCGCACCGAGGGAAAGACCGCACCGCCCTGGCTGCAGCAGGGATGCTGGCCCCCTTTGGGGGCACGGGCTTACCTCAGCGGTCTGTGGCGGATGGCCACCCTGAGCAATGTGTTCTGTGGCCCTGGCCGGCCCATGTCCGCCGGCGTTCGGGCCAAAGAAAAGTGCAGGCCAAAGAACTCCGGGACCGGATGGAGGCGCAGATCGCCCCGGCGGCCCGGGAATTGGAAAAAATCCTGGTTCAGATTCCCAGCCAGGCAGACAGCCCCAGGCAAGAGTGCTCCTGTCCCGCACCGGGCGGCGCCCGGCCGGACAACAGCGCCTGGCAGACCTTCGCCGTATGCCTGCGGCGGAGTGAGTCCAACACACCTCCTGAACCACTGACCCGGCATGCAGGAGATTTCCTGGGTGCCGGGTATTTTTTTGTCCAGGCGGGCAGGACCTGGGCCTTTCCGGCAGGACAAACAGAGGACAACGGGTGTAATATAGCAGCGTTATATCACGGTGTTACAAAGGAGGCGCGCTGTGTCAACCCAACCGCTGACCACCCTGGAGCGCATCCACCAGGCGGCTCGGCAGGAGTTTTTGGCCAAAGGCTTTCAAAGGGCCTCCCCTGCGGAAGATTGTCCAGTCCGTGGGGATGACCACTGGGGCCTTTATGGCTACTACCGGAGCAAGGCAGACCTCTTTGCCGCCCTGGTGGGCCCGGGCCTATGACTACATCCTGGGCCGCTTTCTCCAGGCCCAGCAGGCCTTTTGCTTTGCCTTTGCCGCCCCAGCGGCAGGTGGACCAGTTGAGCCAAGTTTCCGGCCGGTGTATGGAGGACATCCTCCACTATGCCTACGACCACCTGGCGGCTTGCCAGCTGCTGCTGTGCTGCGCCGAAGGCACCCGGTACGCCGATCTGGTGGATGAGATGGTGGCCGTGGAGATCCAGGCCACCCACAACTACCAGGACGTGCTGGGCAGCCTGGGGATGCCCTCCCCGCGGATTGCCCCGCGCTGGAGCACATCCTGGTCACAGGGATGTTCCGGGCCTTTTTCGAACTGGTGATCCACGCCATGCCGCTGCCGGCGGCGGAACAGTATCTCCAAGAGATGCGGGCCTTTTTCACCGCAGGGTGGATGAAAATGATGGGGCAGACATAATGCCCATCTTTTTTCCCCGCGATAGTTAGCTTTGGCTAACTATCGACGCAGTGCGTTTTTCTAAAACACAGAAAAAGGAGGAGATTCTTTCCCATGAAGAAGAAACCATCCAACCTCTCCCGCTTGTTGGGCTATGCAGAGGGGCACCGTTTTCTGCTCTACGCCTCCTGGGTGCTTTCGGCGGGCAGTGCCCTGCTGGCCCTGGTGCCCTTTTTGGTACATCTGGAAGATTCTGGAGGAGGTGCTGGCCGTGGCCCCACGCTTTGCCCAAGCCCAGCACCTGGTAGAATACGGCTGGCTGGCGGTGGGCAGCTCAGTGCTGGCGGTGCTGGTGTATATTGCGGGGCTGATGTGCTCCCACATGGGGGCCTTCCGGGTGGCCACGAACCTGCGCATCCAGACCATGGAGCACATCGTCACCCTTCCCTGGGCCTGGCGGAGGCCTTCGGCGCGGAAAGCTGCGGAAAATCGTCAACGAGTCCAGCGGAGCCACAGAGACCTATCTGGCCCACCAGCTTCCCGACCGGGCAGGGGCCATTGCCACCCCCTTGCGGGCTGCTGGTGCTCCTCTTCGTCTTTGACTGGCGGCTGGGGCTGCTGAGCCTCGTGCCGGTAGCCCTGGGCTTTCTCATCATGGTGCGGATGACCGGTGCAGGGATGCAGGAGAAGATGAAGGAGTACCAAAACGCCTTGGACGACATGGCCAACCAAGCGGTGGAGTATGTCCGAGGCATCCCGGTGGTGAAGACCTTCGGCCAAACCATCCACTCCTTCCGGCAGTTCAAGGATTCCATCGACCGCTACCGGGTTTGGGTCATCGCCTACACAAAGGAGCTTCGGGCCCCCATGCTGTGGTACACCACTGCCATCAACGGGGTATTCGCCTTCCTTATCGCCGGCGGCCTGGCTTTGACCCAGGGCGGGGGGAGACCAGGCCTTCCTGCTGGACCTGCTCTTCTACATCATCATCACGCCGGTGATTGCCCTCACCCTCACCCGGATCATGTTCCAGAGCGAGAACGCCATGATTGTGGATGACGCCCTTCAGCGGATCGACAGTGTGTTGCACCTGGCCCCGCTCCCAGAGCCTGCTCGGCCCAAAGCTCCGGTGGACGGTTCCCTGGCCCTAGAACGGGTGCATTTCGCTTACGACGGGAACACGAGGTGATTCGGGACCTCTCCTTCACCATCCCCGCCGGGCGAACGGTGGCCTTGGTGGGCCCTTCCGGGGGCAGGGAAGAGCACCCTGGCCTATCTTCTTGCCCGGTACTTTGACCCCCAAAAGGGAGTGGTGCGCATCGGTGGGGTAGACGCCCGGCAGATGGACAAGGAGACGCTCATGAACACCGTTTCCTTCGTCTTCCAGAACAGCCGTCTGCTGAAGGCCTCTATCCTGGAGAACGTCCGCCTAGGCCGGCCCTCGGCCACCCGGGAGGAGGTCCTCCGTGCCTTGGACCTGGCCCAGTGCCGGGACATCCTGGACAAGCTCCCCCAAGGAATGGACACGGTGATCGGTGCCGGGGAACCTACCTCTCCGGTGGGGAGCAGCAGCGCATCGCCATCGCCCGGGTGATTCTGCAGGACGCGCCCATCGTTCTGATGGACGAGGCCACGGCCTTCGCGGACCCCGACAACGAGAGCAAGGGTCCAAGCGGCCTTTGCCAACCTGGCCCAGGGAAGACGGTGGTGATGATTGCCCACCGCCTGTCCACCGTGCGGAATGTGGACCGGATCTATGTGATCCGGGACGGCACTGTGGCCGAACAGGGGACCTATCAGGACCTGATGGCCCAAAACGGCCTGTTCCGGCAGATGTGGGACAACTACCAGACCGCGGCCCAGTGGAAGGTGGCCAGAGAGGAGGTACAGGCATGATCGCATGGTTGCAGAAGAAGTATGCCCTGTCTCAACAGGGCGCGAAAGACTTGGTCAAGGGGTGTTTTGCCTGCCTGCTCCAAAACCTGTCCTTCATGGTGCCGGTGGGGCTGCTGTTCCTCTTTGTTCGGGACCTGATGGCCGGCGGTGTCACCGGCGGGGGCAGGGTGGCCTTTACCTGGCGGGCTGCCTGGTGTGCCTGGTCCTGATCTTCCTGACCACCTGGTTCCAATACAACGCCACCTACTTTGCCACGTATGTGGAGAGCGGCGTGCGCCGGGTGACCCTGGCCGAGCGGCTGCGGCAAGATCCCCCTGTCCTTCTTTGGGAAGAAGGACCTGTCCGACCTCACCAGTACCATCATGGCCGACTGCACCTTCCTGGAGCAGAGCTTCTCCCACTTCATCCCGGAGCTGGTGGGCTCCATCTGCTCCACGGTGCTGGTGGCGGTGGGCCTGCTTCTTCGTGGACTGGCGGATGGCCTTAGCGGCGCTATGGGTGCTGCCGGTGTCCTTCGCCATTGTGGGGGGATCGGCCAAAGTCCAGGAGCGGATGAACCAGAAAGCCATGGATGCCAAGATGGCCTGCGCCGATGGGATCCAAGAGTGCATGGAGACCCTCCGGGACCTGAAGGCCAGCAACGCCGAGAGGCGCTACCTGGCCGGGCTCACGGAGAAGATCCGCGCTGTGGAGCGGCGGTCTACCATCAACGAGTTCTCCCTGGCGGCCTTTGTGGTGAGCGCATCCCTGATTCTGAAGCTGGGCATCGCCACAGTGGCGTTGGTGGGGTCCGGTGCTGCTGGTCCAGGGGAGCCTGGATGTGCTCACCTTCTTCCTGTTCCTCTTGGTGGCCTCCCGGCTGTATGATCCCCTCCAGGCGGCGCTGCAGAACCTGGCGGCCGTCATCAGCACCCGCACCAACATCGCCCGGATGAGGGAGATCCTGGACCATCCCATCCAGCAGGGGACCACCACCCTCACCAACCGAGGGTGCGATATCGTCTTCGATCATGTGGGCTTTGCCTACCACACGGGGGAGCAGGTCCTCCGGGACGTCTCCTTCACGGCCAAGCAGGGGAGGTCACCGCTTTGGTGGGGGCCCTCCGGCGGGGGCAAGACCACCGTGTCCCGCCTGGCCGCCCGGTTCTGGGATTTGGACCAGGGGAGGATCACCGTGGGGGGGATGGACATTGCCCAAGTGGACCCGGAGACTCTCCTGTCCCTGTATGCCATCGTGTTCCAGGACGTCACCCTCTTTGACAACACCATCCTGGAGAACATCCGCATTGGCCGCAAGGACGCCACCGATGAAGAGGTCCTGGCGGCAGCCCGACTGGCCAACTGCGACGAGTTTGCCGAGAAGCTCCCCGAGGGCTGGCACACCCGGATTGGGGAGAACGGCGGCCAGCTCTCCGGCGGGGGCGGCGGCGGCAGGTGTCCATTGCCAGGGCCTTTTGAAGAACGCCCCCATCATTCTGCTTTTGGACGAGGCCACAGCGTCCCTGGACGTGGAGAACGAGACCTTGATCCAGAGCGCCCTCTCCCGGCTGATCCAGGACCGGACGGTGCTGGTTATTGCCCACCGGATGCGCACCGTGGCCGGGGCGGACAAGATCGTGGTCCTAGACGGCGGGGTGGTGGCCGAGGCGGGCAGCCCCAAGACCTGCTCCGCCAGGGCGGAAAGTTTGCCCGCATGGTCCGCCAGCAGACCGCCAGCCAGACTTGGACGCTTCCCGGGCAAGGCCGGGAAACGGCCCACCCCTAACCTCCACGCAAAGGAAAGAACGGCCGGACCCTGTCAAAGGGTCCGGCCGTTCTTTGGGAAAAAAAAAGGGCGCCCTCCTACCGAGCCCTTGCATTGGCAGGTACACTGGGAGGAAAGGAATAAGGAGGAAATGCCCTATGAAACCACGCATCATCACCGGGGAAACCCTGGCCGCTTTCCGGCGGCATCTGCAAGAGGCGGGCGCCGCCCGGCCACCGTGGCAAAATACCTGCGGGAGATCCAGGCCTTTGCCGGGAGCCTGCGCCCGGGACAGTTGGTCACCAAGGAGACGGTCTTGGCTTGGAAGGAGGCCCTGGCCCAGCGCCGCGCGCCCCCAGCACCGTCAACGGCAAGCTGGCGGCCCTGAACACCTTTTTCAGCTTCCTGGGCTGGGGGAGTGCCGGGTGAAACCCCTCCGCCGCCAGCGGGAACTCTTCCGGGATCCGGGGCGGGAACTTGACAAGGGGACTACTTGCATCTGCTTGACGCAGCAAGGAAAACAGGAAATTGGCGCCTGTACTATCTCATGGAGACCTTGGCCTCCACAGGGGTACGGGTGTCGGAACTGCAATACGTCACCGTCCAGGCCCTGCACACCGGCCGGGCCTGGGTGGAGGGGGAAAAGGGCCGCCTGGTCCTCCTCACCGCCAAACTGTGCCGGACGTTGGGGAAGTACTGCCGGAAGCGGGGCATTGTCTCCGGCCCGGTGTTTGTCACCCGGAGCGGCCGGCCGCTGGACCGGTCCAACATCTGGCGGGAGATGCGGGCCCTCTGCGCCCAGGCGGGGTGGAGGCCAAGCGGGTCTTTCCCCACAACTTCCGCCACCTCTTCGCCCGGGCGTTTTATGCCCTGGAGAAGGACATTGCAAAGCTGGCGGACCTCTTGGGCCACGCCAGCGTGGAGACGACACGGATCTATATCATCGAGAGCGGCGCGGAACACACGCGCCAGGTGGAGCGATTGGGCCTGGTCCTCTGACCACAGAATTCTGATTTTGTGGTAACGTCTTTTTTGAAATGGTCTTGCGAGAATATGAAGCACAAGATATTGCGTTCATATTCTATCATATTTTAGCACAGACCCCAGGGGAAATCAAGAAGAACCTGGTCAGACGGCACAAAAAACCACTCCAATGGCATGGAAAACTTGGGAAAGGGTATGAAAATTTGCTGGAGCGGGCATTGCCACGTTCTCCAGCTTGTTTTCCTGCTCTTTTTTGTGTTTTTTAGGGGGTAAACAGGGGGATGGAATCCCGTTTCGCAGCCGGCGTGGGTTCCCGTCTATACAGGTTACCACAAAATCAGAATTCTGTGGTAACCCCAACCGCGGCACAGCCCGCGTGAGGAAGGGGGGAATCAATGCGAGAAAGCTTGGCGGACTATTGCATCCGCTTTCAGCGGCAGGACCTGCTGTCCCAGTGGGACGGGCCGGGCAACGCCCTGCTGACCCCGGACGCCGTCTCCTACGGCGCCCGGCGGAAAGTCTGGTGGCAGTGTGACCACGGCCACCGGTGGCAGGCGGCGGTGTACACCCGCACCGGCGGGGAGAGCGGCTGCCTTTACTGCGCCGGCAAGCGCCCCTGGCCGGGGTTCAACGACTTGGCTTCCCAGTATCCCGACCTGGCCGCCCAGTGGCACCCCCACCCGAAACGGGGACCTTACCCCGGACCAAGTCCTGTGCGGCAAAGAACCGCCGGGTGTGGTGGCAGTGCCCTCAGGGCCACCAGTGGAGCGCCATCGTGAAGTCCCGGACAGAAGGGGCCGGCTCGCCTACTGCGCCAGCCGGCAAGTCAGCGCCGGGTTCAACGACTTGGCCGCCCGCTTCCCCACCTGGCCCAGGAGTGGCACCCGGAGAAGAACGGGCGCCTCACCCCCGGGACGTGGTGCCCGGCGCCCGGCGGAAGGTCTGGTGGCAGTGCGCCAAGGGCCACGTGTGGCAGGTCGCCATCGCCTCCCGGGCGGTGGACGGGGCGGGCTGCCCGGTGTGCGCCGGAAAGCAGGTGGCGGCAGGGGAGAATGACCTGGCCACCCTCTTCCCCCACCTGGCCCAGCAGTGGGACCGGCGCGCAACGGGGCCATGACCCCGGAAACCGTCTCCCCTACAGCAACCGGAAGGCCTGGTGGGTCTGCGCCCTGGGCCACCGCTGGCAGGCAGCTGTCAGCGCCCGGGCCGGGGGAAGCGACTGCCCCTACTGCGCGGGCCGCAAGGTCCTAGCGGGGTTCAACGACCTGGCCACCAAAGACCCAACGGTGGCCGCGGAGTGGGACCCCACCCTCAACGGCGGCCTCACCCCCAGATGGTGACGGCGGGCAGCCACAAAAAAGTGTGGGTGGCGGTGCGGCGAGAACCACGTGTGGAAAGCCGTGGTCTATGCCCGCACCGGCGCCAAACACTGCGGCTGCGCCGGGTGTGTGCCGGGAAGGTGAGCCGGCGAAACCAGGTGCGGTACCCCACCCCCACGGGGAGCGGTGCCCGCACCGCAACAAGACAGAAAAAAGGAGGAAAGTCTATGAAAGGCAAGGCAAGACGCCTGTTAAGTTGGGTATGCGTGCTTGCACTGTGCATGAGCTTGCCGCCGGTGACGGCGTTGGCTGTTGAGCAGAATGTTCCAACAGAAGGAAACAGCGACTCTTATGTGCAAAATGGAAACCCTACCACACAAGACGGAGTTACTGTTTCCAAAACAGCAAAATGGACAGAGCAGAATGCGTATGAGATTACCCTTTCAGTGACGGTGCCTGGTAGTGTTACGATCCCAGGGCAGAGCACAGATGTGGTATTGGTGATTGATGCCTCTTCTAGTATGAGCGGAAGCAATATCCAGGCAGCAAAAAAAGGCAAAAAGAGCTTTGCAAAAAGTTGTTAGCTGAAGATATTTCTGCAGATGTCAACTTGGCTGTAGTTACCTATACGGAACGGCCTAGTATAGAATGTAACTTGACCGATGATCTAGGAAAAGTTTCTAGTGCTATTGATGGTATTACTATTCGGGACAATCAAGGCACCAACATACAAGCAGGTGTTTATCAGGCCCGGCAACTTTTGAGGACTCGGAGGCATCTAACCAAGTTATCGTTTTGCTGTCTGATGGCGAGCCGACCTATAGCTATCCTGTGCAAGGGACATGTGATATAGACCACAAAAGTTTTATAGGGACCTGGCACGAGTCCAAAAAACGTGGAGCTCCCTAGACAAAACGCTGTTACAGAAAAAGATTTTGACTACACAGAAACAACGGGGAATGGAAGAGACTATTCAGGTGTGAACGCTATTGTTTCGGGATATTGCGATAACTGCAAAGAAAAAGTAAGCCTTGATTATGATGGGGAGAAGAAGCCCTATAATAATAATGGCGACCCGCAATTGCGGAAGCTGGGTTTGCGAAGACAGCAGGTTGTGAGATTTACAGTCTGTACCTGGGTGACCCAAGCGGGAGTGCTACCCATACTATGAAAGGCATTGCAACAAATGATGCGCATTATAAACAGGCAAGTCGGGACAGCTTAAGCGACCTTTTAAAACAAATTGCCGGTGACGTTACCAGCACCACCGCTGGTGCGGTCACAGACCCCATGGGAGAGAATATTGTGCTTGGTGATGTGTCGGGGCTCGAAGGCGTGACACCAACCAACGATGGTCTCACTTGGAACCCGGCAGAGAGTCAGGGAACAAAGAACGCGGATGGGTCCACGACCTATACCGTTACCTATCCCATTACAGTAGATACCTCGTCGCTTACGGCGGCGGTGCGTGGTTTCGAAGCCAATGGAACAACAACGTTTACATATAAAGTAGACGGCCAGGAGAAGACCATCGAATTTAACGTCCCTAACGTTTGGGGCGAAAATCCGGTGCGTACCAACGAGGTTTACATTCAAGTATTCCTGGATGATACGAATGTTACCCAGAACTGGCAAAGCTATTTGAGCAATCTTACCACCACTGGAACTACGGAAGGTATGGGTGATCCAGAATATAAGGACAACCATATCGTTGTCCCATACGCCTACGAGGATATCGACGCGGCAGATGTGCAGTTTGGTATTGCCAGTGGATATGTCTTTGCAGGGCGTCCAGGGAACCTTTGTCTACGGACAGCGTGGCTGGAATGAAGTCAGCGAGAATGGCGGCACTTGGACCGTTGACAACGTTGACGGCAATACAACTTTGTCTGTCTACTTGAATACGGCGTATTCTGTGGAGTACAAAGGTTACGGTGCAGAGGGAATAACCGATAGTAACATCTACATTAACCAAGAAAGTGTTAACGAGTCGCAGGCCCCTGATTTCGCTGGAATCAACGACTCTTCGTCTTTGGAAGCGCGCAACCAAGGTAAGAATGGATCCTGGAAAAATCCTGCGGAGAACATCAAAACGGAGATTGCGGTCGCGGCGCTTCCGGCTCACGCAGAGGGCTGGACGAACGAGACAAACGACACTACTGAGGGTGGTATTACTCTGACGGTTCAGGATGCTTTGAATGCTGACTTGAACAAGGGTGACTCTGTCTTTACGTTTACGGCAACAGCGGCGACCTATACTGTGACTTACACGGATGGTGTAGATGGTGAGGAAATCTTTGCAGATCAGGTTACTAGAGATCTGACCTACAGGCGGATACCCCGGTGTTTGATGGAACACCGACTCGTCCAGGTTACACCTTTGCTGGATGGGAGCCAGAAGTGTCTGACACTGTAACTGGAAACGCGACATATACAGCTCAGTGGACACAAGATAAGTATACTGTAACCTATACAGATGGTGTGGATGGCGAGGAAATCTTTGCAGATCAGGTTACTAGAGATCTGACCTACGGGTGGATACCCCGGTGTTTGATGGAACACCGACTCGCCCAGGTTACACCTTTGCTGGATGGGAGCCGGAAGTGTCTGATACTGTAACTGGAAACGCGACTTATACTGCCAAGTGGGGAAGCTGTAAGCATCACCAAAGATCTGACATCTGTAATAAGAGATGGGCAGCCGCTTGCAGACTTTAACGTAGAGACATATACCGCCCAGGTCGGTGACCAGCTTACCTACACTATCACTGTGAAGAACACTGGTAACACCCACATTAAAGTAGTCGTCACTGACTCCTGTGGGGGCAATGGTGTTGACGCAGTCATTGTTGGCGGAAACGAAACGTTTGTCAATAGCGACGGAATTACACTTTTCGCTATTGAGCCAAACAGTGAAAGAACCATCACCTACACCTACACCGTCCAACCCGATGACATCAGCAAGAACACCATCGTAAACACCGCCAATGCCTATATTGGTGAGAAGGACGACAATCCCGAAGGTACGGATGAAGAGACCGTTACCATGGACGACTACACTGTAACCATCACCCCGCCGACATCACCATCTACACCGGCGGCGATGGCTATGGTGGCGTGACAAATGAAAGCGGTGCTATCATTGATGGGACCGAGGCCAGCGGCCTGCCTGAGCCTGGATATCACATCGAACTGCCTGCCGCTGTGGTGAACTGGCTGGCAGAGCAGGATATCATTGCATCTGGTAGCGATGCTGATACTGTAGCCGCCGACTTGTCGCAGTACCTGACCTTTACGTATAACCATGACGATCAGACCCGTGATTGGTCGATGAGATATGCTGGTATCTACTCTACAGATGAAAAAACCGGAGAACCCACACGGTATGTGTACACCCTGGATCCGGCAACCGTCGATGGGAAAGAAATTCCCGTACGTTTGCTGTACAAGAACGGAGAGGAAGTGGTCTCGACAGATGACATCCTCATGAGTGAAACCCTCGTCAGCGACCAGTTCAGCATGACCATCAATCCCGGTGAACTGACTCAAAGCCAGATTAGAGCCAAACTCACCGTGGAGGGACAATCCATCTCCTGCAACATCGACATCCAGCCTGGTACGCTTACTGTCCGCAAAGACTACCGACAAAGATACTACAACAGAAATTGTTAACGAACAGGGCGATGTAACTAGCAAACAACACCATCACTGCTGTGGATGGAGGAGAGGTCCAGTATTACGTCAACAACAGTGAAGTTACAGTAGATGCCAACCGCGTCCAACTCCTGGTGGACGAAGTGTCCAACGGCGAGGAATTCAACGCCGCCATGGGTGCAGATGCTATTGCCAAAGTCAACGCCGCGCTTGAAGAGGGCAACACCCTGTCTAACGCCGCCTACGACCTGGCCTACATGGACCTGGTAGACACCCAGAACGGCAACACCGTAGTCACCATGGGCAAAGATCAATCTCTGACCATCTACTGGCCTGTGCCCGATGACGCCGCCGCAGACAGCGAGTTCCATGTCGTGCACTACACGGATATGGATCGTGAGAATCTTGTTCCCACAGAAGATCTAAGTAAAGCAAAGCACACCTCTCCTGACGCTAGTGTTGTCGATGTCAACGGAGAGAAGTACGTTACGTTTGAAACCTCCAGCTTCTCCCCCTTCGCTCTGGTCTACGAAAAAGGCTCCCCGACCCGGTTGCCAGCCTGGACGTGACTAAGACCCTGACTGCGGTCAACGACAAAGCTCCTGGCTCCAGCGTCTCCGTGGGTGACACCCTCACCTACACCATCACGGTGAAGAACGGCGAGGTTGCACTGAACAATGTTACCATCACCGATACCTTCACCGGTAAGGGTGATCTGGTCTTCAATGGTTATACAGCGACCGAGAATCCGGCTGGCACTTACACCATTGAACTGGGCAACCTGGAAGCTAACGAAACTGTCACCATCACCGCCACCTACAAGGTCCTGCGCGCCGATGCCAGCGGCGACCTGACCAATGCGGTGAAAGTGAATGGAACGAATCCCGGTGGCGGTGGGGACCCCACTCCCGGTGAAGACACCGAGACAACCCCGTCAATCCCTACCATCCCCCCATCCGTCCTCCCGAGGACCCCGATAAGCCCGAGCTGAACACCGAGGACCACTATGCCTACATCGTGGGCTATGAGGACAGCGACGTCCAGCCTGAGGGCGACATCACCCGTGCCGAAGTCGCCACCATCTTCTTCCGCCTCCTCACCGACGAGAGCCGGAATGAGTATTGGAGCCAGACCAACCCCTACAGCGACGTGAGCGCCGACGACTGGTTCAACAATGCCGTCTCCACCCTCACCAACGCCGGGGTGCTGGACGGCTACGAGGACGGCACCTTCAAGCCCAACAAGCCCATCACCCGTGCCGAGTTTGCCACCATTACGGCTCGCTTCTTCGAGGCCACCTATGATGGCGAAAACCTCTTCCCGGACATTGAGGGTCACTGGGCCCAGGGATTACATCAACGAGGCCGCCAACGCCGGCATCGTGAATGGGTATGAGGACGGCACCTTCCGGCCGGATCAGGACATCACCCGTGCCGAGGCAGTGACCATGGTCAACCGCACCATCGAGCGCCATCCTGACGCCGACCACCTGCTGGATGACATGATCGTTTGGCCGGACAACCCGGAGACTGCTTGGTACTACGAGCAGATCCAGGAGGCCACCAACTCCCACGAGTACACCATGAACACCGACGACGAGCAGAATCCTTACGAGATCTGGACCAAGCTCCTCCCCAACCGGGACTGGTCCGAGTTGGAGAAGGAATGGTCTGACGCCAACGACGGCGCCGGCTCTGGGGAAGTGGTGTAACCCCTTTTCCCACCCCAACCGATCTCCTTCCCAAAGCGCAGCAGAGGCGGGGCCATTTGGCCCCGCCTCTGAGACTGTCGAAAAACACCCTTCGGGGTTTTCCGACAGATGCGCCCTGCCGCCCATCGCATCACTCGTCGTCCGCCAAAGGCGGACAACTCCCACGTTTGCGGGGCGAGAAGTGTTTTTTCCGACGTACACGCCGCCGGAAAAAACGGATTTCCTTTGATTCGCGTCTGCGGACGCGAACTCTGCGAGGCTTTTTGACAAGCTGAGAGGCGGGGCCAAATGGCCCCGCCTCTGTTGGCGTCAAGGAAGCGATTTGTTCTTTTTGGAGAATAGGCGGCGGAACCGTCGCCGAGGTGGTTTCGCCGCCTGTTCTATTCCGGCGGTGTGGTGAGCAGGGGAGGGGTTTCCCCCAAGTCGATGGGCTCCCGTTGGAAGATGTCCTCAATGGTCTGGGTGAAGGTGCGGTACTCCTGGATCAACTGGTCCAGGTACTGGGACCCCCTCTGGTGTGATGGAGAAGTAGATGCAGGTGCGGTTGTCCTCCGACAGCTCCTGGTAGGCCTCCTGGATGTACTTGTCGTCCTGCAGGCGGTAGGTGGCCAGGTAGAGGTTGTGGAAGGAGATGACGCCGCCGCTGAGCTGCTCAATGCTTTGGATCATCTCATATGGTG
>VOFC01000398.1_pt1 | contig 24000 bp, 39 predicted proteins | sample 5384161 | NCBI WGS metagenome assembly VOFC01 (sample SAMN12384722, study PRJNA508395) | human gut metagenome | isolation source: healthy gut B | host: Homo sapiens | reverse complement strand
GCACCGCATTCTGTATCACAGTCAATGTACGAAGGCCCAGGAAGTCCATTTTCAGAAGTCCAAGTTCTTCCAAGTGTCGTCATGATAAACTGCGTTGTGATTGTTCCGTCTGCTGCCCTTGAAAGCGGTACATACTCATCAACCGGCTTCTGACAGATAACAACACCGGCGGCATGCATAGAACAATGTCTCGGTAGTCCTTCCAAACGCTTCGCCATATCGATCAGATTTGTTACCGTCTCATCCGTATCATATAACTTTTCAGATCCGGATTCATTTTCAGAGCTTTATCAATTGTGATTCCAAGCTCCTGCGGAATCATTTTGGAAATAGAATCCACATAAGCATATGGCAGATCCATTACACGTCCAACATCACGGATCACACCTCGTGCTGCCAGGGTACCGAATGTAACAATCTGAGCCACACAGTCTTTTCCATATTTTCTTGTAACGTAATCAATGACTTCCTGGCGTCTCTCAAAGCAGAAGTCCACGTCGATATCCGGCATGGATACACGTTCCGGATTCAGGAAACGCTCAAACAGCAACTGATAACGGATTGGATCGATTGTCGTGATCTCAAGGCAATAGGACACGATACTTCCTGCAGCGGATCCACGTCCCGGTCCTACTGAGATTCCGTGATCTTTTGCGTATTTAATAAAATCCCACACGATCAGGAAATAGTCTACATAACCCATCTGATGGATTGTTTCCAATTCATAAGACAAACGCTCTTTCAATTCTTCCGAAGGATCACCGTAACGCTTTTCCAATCCTTCATAGCAAAGCTTCTGCAGATATTCCCAGGAAGTATAACCATCCGGCACATCATATTTCGGCAGTTTTGTTACACCAACGTGGAGATGTGCAAAGCTCATAGCGTTCTACTTTCCTGATTCTATCCATAATGAAAAAAAGGTGCCCCCTCAGGGAACACCCTTTCAAACATCACTGTTCGTCTTAATCTTCTTTTCCATTTCCAAGAAGCATGAATTTTACAAGTTTATCGATATCCTCTGGCTCATGAGCAACGATTTCCAGTTCGGAATTTCTCCGTTAGAGAAAATGTTTGCCATAGATACATACTGAGATAATTTTGACTTTAAGTTCAGTCTGTCACCTTCGCCTGTTACAAGTTCAACTTTTCCTTCACAAGAATCAACTACTTTGAAAAATCCTTCGATATCTGTAATGTTCTGTACTTTCATTTCTCATTCTCCTTTTTAATCATCTTATTCTTATCACTTTTATTATACCTTATTTCTTTTTCATTTCAATATTCTTTTCAGAAATTTTTATATGTCCTTCTTTAAGAAGTCTTCCAACGGCACGTTTGAATGCATTTTTACTTAATCCGAATTCCTGTTTGATTACTTCCGGATCTGCTTTATCGTTAAATGGAAGCTTTCCACCGTATTCTTCCATACGTTTCATGATCATCGCCGCATCGGCATCCATCTGAAGAAATGCTTTCTCTGACACTTAAGTCAAGCTTTCCGTCTTCTCTTACTTTCAGGACTCTGGCGGATACACGGTCTCCGACTCTTAACCTGCCAAATGCTTCTCTCTTCGGGATCAGTGCACTGTAGCAGTCATCTACTGCCACGAACACTCCGAAGTTATCACTCGTCTCGTAAATGATTCCTTCTACATGATCATCCTTTTTTATATGGAGAATCTGTACGAAGCTTTTCGTATACTTTCATTGTCGCACAAAGTCTTCCGGACTTGTCCACATACAGTGCGACAAGCACTTCATCACCTTTTTTTACTTTTGCAGTCTGTTCTTTGAACGGAAGCAGAAGGTCTTTTTCCAGTCCCCAGTCAAGGAAAGCCCCGATTCTTCCGGTATCTGCAACTTTCAATACTGCCAGTTCATCTAACGTGATCTTTGGCTCCTGCGTTGTTGCGATCAGACGGTCAGACGAATCTTTATACAAAAATACTTCTACAGGATCTCCGACTTCTACATCTTTTGGTACCTGTTTTTTTCGGAAGCAGGACTTTGTCATCTTTATTACCAAGATATACCCCGAACTCTACTTCTTTAACGATCATCAATCTTCTTTTCTTTCCTAAATAATCTGTTAATCCCATATTTTTCCTCTCTGTTCCCTTTTCTCTTTTTTCCAAAGTGTATATGTTTTCTTATTGTATCAGCATCTATATAAGAATGTCTATGCAAACTTAAATTCGATCACTGCATACGGTCTGGCCTTTTCATTGCAAAGCTCTATAACCGTTCTGTCCTCTTCTATGGCAATCCTTGGATAGATCACATCACCATATACCGCTGATTTCTTATATTCCACACGCATCTGGTGCACTTCTTTATCTTTTGGCAATGATTCCAGCGCCATCTGTACATATTGGCAGTTGTTGACATGCTCATTCGTATCAATATGATATCTGCGTACCGGAAAACTTTCCAGTTCTTTCGCCTCTTTCGGAAGTGCGATTTTTCTTGATTCATATTCCATCTCATACGGATCTCCTACCCCGTATGGTGCAATCTCCGATTCTTCCGGTCTTGACGGACGTCCCTTTTCCATGTCCATATATACCCACAGCGAATTTGCATATGCTACATCTTTTCCTTCACTGTCTGTCATACAGAAATTACGTTCTCCAAACAAACCGTTAAAGTCCGTCGCCCATGTACTTGTCTGTATCTTTTCACCGATCTTCGGATAACGTTCTACCACTACCTGCCAAGATGACAGGATCCATGCCCGCTTTTTTTTCGCTGCAGTGTTCGATTCCAAGTCCCAGATCTTCTGACTGGAATGTACTGCAGTCCTGAAAATAATTTACGATTCCCGGCAGGGTAATTCTTCTGGTATGATCCACTTCACTGAATCGTATTCTTCCATCTATCGTATATTGATTGTCTCTCATTTTAGTCTGACTCCTTTGCATGATCTTTTCCGAAGAAAAACCACTTTATCTTAAATTCTGAAGTGGCCGTTACCATTTCATATTCTTCTGCACTTAATGCTTCTTTCAGTTCTTTCTTTCCATCTTCATCTACCACTGCACAGGTTGCATTGGTAAAACACAGATTTGGATAAAGTACACACCACCAGTTATGTCCATTTCCCTTCCCAAGTACAATTCTCAGTGCTTCGTAATTTCCCTCGGGAAAAATGATATCTCCATACCGTTTGTCCGGAAAATAGCAGGTGGTCACCTCCGCTTTCGCCCGGTATGATACTTTCTCTTTTTTCAATATTTTATCTGCTGTATCCGTCAGTTCTTTTTTGTGAGTCAGGGTTATGCTTTTGTCGCCTTTGCATCACTTCTTTCGGCTCTGGTCATATGTGCTTTCATATACTTTAGAACCGCATCCTGCACTTTCAGTTTGATTCTCTGATCATTTGCACTGTCACTTTCTGCGATCACATGAAAACGGAAGACTTCTTTGGCCAGTGACTGCTGTGTATCGCTAAGTTCTGCATGTACAATTTCCATACGCCAGTTCATAATGCCCGCTGTCAGTATGAACGATATCAGACAGGCTATGATCAGGCAGATCGTTTCTCGTTTCATCTATGTATCTCCTTCCTGTATACTGCATTTTTTCTGATACAGGAAGTCTTGACACAGCTTATCTTATCTATACACTTTTACAGTCTTTTAATTCTGTTTTGTGCGGATCACATCGATCACAGTGGTCACCTGGTTATCAATATGTTTACACATAATATCTGTTGCCGCCTTCTTCTCACCTTTACTGATGTATTCTATGATTGCGGCATGCTCTGCGATCAGCTGTGGATGTGCTTCTTCACGTTTCAGATATTCCACACGATAACGATACATCTGTTCTCTTAAATTATTCAGAAGCTGGATCAGTTTCTGATTGTCTGTTGCCATATAGATAATGTCATGGAAACGTACATCTGCTTCAGCGATCTCTGTAATATCTTTACTCTTTAAAATCTTCTTAAAATCTTCCGCAGCTTTCTTCATCTCTTCGATCTCTTCTTTCGTGATCTTATCACATGCAAGCTGCACAGCCAGTTCTTCCAGTGCTTTTCTTACTTCCAGCACGTCCTGCATATTCTTTTCTGTGATCTCTGCCACCTCTGCCCCTTTTCGCGGAATCATCAGAACCAGACCTTCCAGCTCCAGTTTACGGATTGCTTCACGGATCGGGGTGCGGCTTACTCCAAGCTTGTTGGCAAGCTGGATCTCCATCAGCCGTTCTCCCGGTTTTAACTCTCCTCGCAAGATCGCCTGTCTCAAAGTATTGAACACGACATCTCTAAGTGGTAGATATTCATTCATATTTACTTTAAAATTCGATTCCATGCTTATTTCCTCCTTGCATTATGTATGCCTGTCACATACACCTGCTTTGCCAATTGCTTTTCTCTTATCTTTGCTGCTGCTTTTCTTGCTTTCTCTTTGCTGTCATAAATTCCAAAAACGGTCGGCCCACTGCCACTCATCATAGCATTCAGAGCTCCCTGTTCTTTCATTACATTCTTGATCTGTTCAATAACCGGATATTCTTCGATCGTTACCTTTTCCCAGTACATTTCCCATGCTCGAAGCAACTTTTTCGATATCATGAGCCTTCAGTCCGTCTATAATACCATCAATATCCGGATGATCCTCTATCTCATGCGAATCCAGTTTTTCATAGACCATCTTCGTCGATACACTGATCGGTGGTTTTGCGATCAGCACATGACATTTCGGGCAGGCCGGAAGTGGTGTCAGTATCTCTCCGATTCCTTCCGCAAGAACAGTTCCCCGCATAACGCAGTACGGAACATCCGCTCCCAATGTCACTCCTCTTTCCATCAGTTCTTTCTGTGAAAGACCAAGTGAAAACATACGGTTAATCCCGAACAGAACTGCCGCTGCATTCGAGCTTCCTCCTGCCATTCCTGCTGCCACCGGTATGTGTTTATCAAGGGTGATCTTTACACCCTCTTTTACGTCGAACTCTTTCATCAGAAGGTCTGCTGCCTGATATGCCAGGTTATTCTCATTCACCGGCAGATAAAAAAGATTCGTCGACAACTCTATTCCCGGCTTTTTTCGTCTTTTCTATCCGGATCTGGTCGTACAGGTACACTGTCTGCATCACCATACGTACATCGTGATATCCGTTCTCTCTCCGCCCCAGAACATCCAGACCCAGATTGATCTTTCCAAGTGCCTTCAATTCCATTTTATCCATTCTATTTATCTCCTTACATTTTGTATACAATGTGCTTATAGTATACTCAAATTTTGCTTAAAAATCAATATTTTATCGCCTTTATTTACATCTTCTTTTTTTCCATATGATTCACTTCTTTTATATTTTTCCACAGTCGTATTATATTTTTCGCCAGATTCCACAATGTATCCCCGTTTTTCACAAAATATCCCACAATGCCGGGTCTGTTTTCCAGCTCCTCGGTACTCATCGGGGTGAACTTTGCGGATTCAATATTTTGCACCATAACAGGCTCTTTCTGGAAACAGTTGAATGCCAGCACAGCCTTTACTTCCACCTCTCCGTTTCCCATAAGTCCTACGGAAAGCTGCTCAACTGTCCAGTCCAGTTCTTCTGCTTCAGGTTCTCCGCCCCCATTCTCTAAAAGATATGTAAACGGCACCATTCCCTGCCATACACCAAACGGCATCTGATCATCTTCCCTGACATACAAAAAAACATCATATGAAGAACACCTTCGATATGGATTCCATCTTCTTCTGCTTTCGTAGATTCCGGCTGTATCTTTCCTTTACAGTAACAGATCTGAAGAATATTGTCTTTTAGTTCCGGAAGTGTCAGTTCTTCGGCGATCCTGCATTTTGAATGGTTCTGAAGCTTTAAGCGGAAGCACTTCTTTTCTTTTTATATCCGGAACGCAGACATGATCCAGCATATACATATCTTCAAGAATCTGGATTTTTTCTTCTTCATATACAACAAGACGTACTTCCAGTGTCGCCTCTATACCAAGAATACGCATTTCCCCCGTTTTCATCCATGCGGGCTTCAACATTCACATCTGTAAGATTCAGACTGGCCTGATGATACATTCCCGGCACAGTCCCCATACATTCTATCCTTCCCTCATATGGAACCGTCCTGTTTATCCAGTCTGTCTTTTCTTCCACACTTTCATAGAGGCAGAATATATTCAGTTCTCCTTGTATCAGGAGTTCATCCGTTCCAATCTGTGTATCTGCTTTTCCGCCTGTCACATCCGTCCAAAGAATCGTACCGATATTCTCTTTTGTCCCGCTAAGAGACACCTCTTCTTTAATCCGGTACGTATCCTTTCCTGTTGCAAATACCTTCAGAAGTTCTTCTTCTTTTGTCTTTTTAAATACAGGATTTTCTCCTTCTATATCTGTTGTGAGCTCTTCTCCCACACATTTTTCCATTCCGATCGTAATCTCTGCAAGTGTCTTGATATTCAGTTTTCTTGAATGGATTACCGTTACCGTAAGATCAACATCTGCTGTCTTTAGTACCAGATTTCCATCCGGCTCTTGCTCAAGATAGATCATTTCTTCAAATGGAATCCTTCCTTCCAGGCTTGCAGGCTCCGGTATCGTTTCATCTGCAGTATACAAAACTCTGAATTCCAGTTTGCCTGTCACTTTCAGATAATTTTCTACCTGTTTCATCTCTTCCACCTGTAATGTCCCGTCACTTATTATAATCCTGCCTACATCCTTCTTTGCATCCGGAACATTATAATCATCATCAATATAGAACTGGTCATTTACCGTCTTTCCGTTCTGAAAAGTACGGATCTCCTTTTTAAATACTCCATTGACACTTCCTGCCTCCTCTTATTCATATATGATCTGTTTATCCGTATATGGTATCTTTATGACAATATATGGATATGTCTTTTTTCTTATGCGTCTTTTTTCTTTCTTCTGTGGCCTGAGAAGTGTTGTACGTACAACCACTGTATGTTCCGTCTCATAACACTCATTCACTTCGATGCTGTATCCTGTCGTTTCCTGCCGTCCGTATCCTCTTACTATATAAAGGTATCTGCCTTCATTCCCCGTATCTGCATAACTGATCCACATCTCCGACTTTTCGGCTTCTGCAATCTCTTCTTTTTTTTAATTTTTTCGGGGATTTCTTCTTTCTTTACGATCTCATATTCTATCTCTCCTGTTTTCTGTTCTTTTAACGTGCCAAAACTACAGCCGGTAAACAGCAACATCACTGCGACGGCTGCCACTTTCTTCTTTTTTTTTCATGCTGCCCTTCTTTCTGACACTTCTATTTTCTCTTTACTATCTTACACACTATGGGTGTAAAAATGCCGGATTTATGCTATCATAGAAAATACACAGAGAACCTGGCAGCCATTACAGAATCTTTGACAACTGGCAGTTTCTCTTGCATACTTTGGTAGCAAAATGAAAATAAAGGAGATTAATTATGATAAGACTTATTTTTGTCGCCTTATTCGTAGTTCTATTTCTGATCATCGGTATTCCGGTTCTTGGAATTGAATGGCTGATCGGCAAAGTCAGCAAAAAAACTATGGATTATTCCAGTCTGCGGCTGGTTCAGTGGGCATTTAAGATGATCATTAAAATGACCGGTATCGAACTTACCGTGATCGGAGAGGAGAATATATCGGAAGGAATTTGGTTCTTTATATCGGAAATCACAGAAGCTTCTTTGACATCGTTATCACTTACGCCAGATGTAAGAATCTGACCGGTTATATTGCCAAAAAGGAGATGCTTTCTATCCCGCTTCTTCGCACATGGATGAAACGCCTCTATTGCCTCTTCCTTGACAGAGAGAATCCAAAAAGAAGGACTGAAGACCATCCTGCAGGCAATCGATTATATAAAACACGGTATTTCCATCTGCATCTTCCCGGAAGGCACCCGGAATAAAGGGGAAGAATTATCCTTACTTCCGTTCCATAACGGTTCCTTTAAGATCGCAGAAAAGACCTACTGTCCGATCATACCGATGAGTCTTAATAACACCTGTGATATTTTCGAAGGACATTTCCCGTTCATCAAAAAAAGACTCATGTCATCTTAGAATATGGCAAACCGATCTATCCGAAAGAACTGGATAAAGACGAGAAAAAAAGCGTATCGGAGAATATTGCAGTAATATCATCAGTGAAACCATTCATAAGAATCAGGCACTTGTATAGTGCCTGGTTTTTTTTTTTTTACATTTATTCCCTTAAGTGCTATAATAAAACGGTATAACTAAAAAAGAAATGTACTGCAAACAGCAGAAAAAAAGGAGTTTGAAAATGAGCAAACGAAATCTTACCTTGCTGACAGACCTGTATGAGCTTACTATGATGCAGGGATATTTTGAAAAAAAGGGCAGAACGAAAATGTCATCTTCGATGTATTTTTCCGCCAGAACCCTTGTAACAACGGATATTCTGTATGTGCAGGTCTTGATCAGGTAATCGATTATATAAAGAATTTGCATTTTACTTATGATGATGTAGACTATTTAAGAGGTCTTGGAATCTTCAAAGAAGATTTCCTTCATTATCTGAGCGGCTTCCACTTCAGCGGTGACATCTATGCCATCCCGGAGGGAACAGTCGTATTTCCGAAGGAACCTCTTCTGAAAGTGGTTGCCCCGATCATGGAGGCACAGCTTGTAGAAACTGCGATCCTGACCATCATCAACCATCAGTGTCTGATCGCTACCAAGACTTCCCGTATCGTATTCGCAGCCAATGGCGACGGTATCATGGAGTTCGGACTTCGACGCGCCCAGGGTCCGGATGCCGGACTGTACGGAGCGAGAGCTGCTGTGATCGCTGGCTGTATCGGTACCTCCAATGTACTTGCCGGACAGATGTTCGATTCCTGTTATGGGAACCCATGCGCACAGCTGGATCATGAGCTTCCCGGATGAGTACACCGCATTCAAAACTCATGCAGAGATGTATCCGGACAATTGTACACTCTTAGTTGACACTTACGATACTTTAAAATCCGGTATTCCGAATGCCATCCGCGTATTCCAGGAATTTAAAGACGCCGGAAAACCTCTGATCAAATACGGAATCCGCCTGGACAGCGGTGACCTTGCATATTTATCAAAAGAAGCCAGAAAGATGTTAGACGCAGCCGGATTCCCGGAAGCTACCATCTGTGCTTCTAACGATCTAGACGAGTTCCTTCTCCACGATCTTAAGATGCAGGGGGCAGCCATCGATTCCTGGGGTGTCGGTACCAATCTGATCACTTCCAAGGACTGTCCTTCATTCGGAGGTGTGTACAAGCTTGCAGCCATCCAGAATGAAAAAGGCGAATTTGTTCCTAAGATAAAAATATCTGAAAATACTGAGAAGATCACCAACCCTGGCAATAAGACAATCTACCGTATCTACGAAAAAAGCAAGCGGAAAGATCAAAGCTGATCTCATCTGCTTTGCCGATGAAGTCATTGATCCAAAACAGGATCTGCTTCTTTTCGATCCTATGGATACCTGGAAGAAGACTAAGCTTGCTTTATGGGTACTTACACCGTACGTGAAATTCTCTTACCAATCTTCAAGAACGGCGAGTGCCTCTACAAATCTCCTACATTAAAGGAGATCGCAGCATACTGCCGTGAGGAAAAAAAGATACGTTATGGGACGAGACCAAGCGTCTCTTCTACCCGCACAGAGTTTACGTGGATCTTTCCCAGAAACTCTACGCTGTAAAACAATCATTACTTGATCAGATGACTATGACAGATTAAAGGAGGACTTATCAATCATGAAAATTATAGTATTAGCAGGCGGACTCAGTCCGGAAAGAGATGTATCCTTACTTTCAGGAGCCGGAATCTGTAAAACTCTCCGTGAAATGGGACATCAGGCATTCCTTCTGGATGTGTTCTTCGGCCTTCCATGCGATTCTGATAAATTAGAAGAAGTATTCGACCGCCCGGACGGCGGACTTGAGATTTCAAAGGAATCTCTACTTCTGTACCGGATCTTGATGCACTGCGCAAGTCACGTCCGGACCAGTCACCTTCCGAGATCGGACCAAATGTCATTGAACTCTGCCAGATGGCTGATATCACATTCATGGCACTTCACGGTTCCATCGGTGAAAACGGAAAACTCCAGGCAACATTCGACAACCTGGGAATCAAATATACAGGACCAAACTCTCTTGGATGTACACTGTCCATGAACAAACTGGTTACAAAACAGATTTTCAAGACCAGTGGTGTTCCGACTCCAAGAGGAACTTCCCTGACATCTAAGACTAAAGATACCCCTCTGGACGAGCTTGGTTACTATCTTCCACTGGTTGTAAAACCATGCTCTAACGGATCTAGTATCGGTGTATACATCTGCCACACAGAAGAAGAATATTACGATGCGATCCACAAATCCTTCGATGTTGACAACACAGACGAAGTTGTCATCGAACCATTTATTAAGGGCCGTGAATTCGCCTGCGGTATCCTTGCCGGAAAAGCTCTTCCGCTTGTTGAGATCGTTCCAAAGGACGGACTCTTCGACTATGCGAACAAATATCAGGCAGGCGGCGCTTCCGAGATCTGTCCTCCTGTATCTCTCGATGAAGAGACGCAAGAATTGATCCAGCGTGCCGGAGAACGTGCATTTGAAGCACTTCGCATGGATGTATATTCCCGTGCCGACTTTATCGTATCCGATGCAGACGGTGAATTCTACTGTCTGGAAATGAACGCCCTTCCTGGAATGACAGCAGCAAGCCTTCTTCCGAAAGCTGCCAAGGCTGCCGGATATGAATACAGTGAACTTTGCGAGGCTATCATTCAGGAATCTATAAAAGCCCGCTATTAAGGAGGATGAAGATCCATGAAAAATCTTTCAATTAAAATATAACCAAGGCCTGCAGAGGTACTTTCCATGGTGATAAAAAGTATCCTCAGCCAGGAAGTATCCGGCGTCGTGATCGACAGCCGGAAGGTTCAACCTGGTTACTTATTTGTTGCCATTGACGGAGAACGTGTCAATGCACACAAATTCATCCCGGATACTGTAAAAGCCGGTGCCATGTGTGTCGTATCACACGAAGATCTCGGTGAGACGGATTTCCCTTATATCCTGGTAGAATCCACAGGCCAGGCACTGCTCGACATTGCCAAGCTTTACCGTGATTCTTTCGACATGAAGGTTGTCGGAATTACCGGAAGTGTTGGAAAGACCAGCACCAAAGAGATGATCGCATCCGTTCTGGCTCAGAAATATCACGTACACAAAACACTTGGCAACTTCAATAACGAATGGGGACTTCCGATCACCATCTTCGATATGCCGGAGGACACAGAAGTTGCGGTCCTTGAGATGGGTGTCAATCATTTCGGTGAGATGCGCCGTCTCTCTTCTGTAGCCAGTCCTGACATCTGTGTGATCACCAATATCGGTATCGCACATCTGGAATTCTTCAAGACAAGAGAGGGAATCCTTCAGGAAAAATCGCAGATGATCCAGGATATGAAGAACGGTGGTTCCATTATCCTGAATGGTGACGATGACCTGCTGTCCAAAATGAGTCCTGTCAAAGGTGTGACTCCTGTCTTCTTCGGAATGGGAGACAACTGTGCATTTCGTGCTGACAATATCGAGCCACAGGGACTTCGCGGAACTTCCTGCACCATCACATTAAAAGATGGCTCTTCTTTCAACTGTCTGGTTCCTGTACCGGGTATCCACATGGTAAGCAATGCTGTTGCAGGTGCTGCTGTCGGATACACACTGGGACTGACTGCTGATGAGATCAAGGCCAAGATCGAATCCCTGCCTTCCATCCCTGGACGTAACCACATCATCGAGACCGATCATATGATCATCTTAGATGACTGTTACAATGCCAACCCAATCTCCATGAAGGCTTCCATTGATGTCCTTAACATGGCAATCGGACGTAAGGTTGCAGTTCTTGGTAATATGGGAGAACTCGGTGACACTGCAGAGGCACTTCATGCAGAAGTCGGTACATACGCAGCTGAACAGAATGTAGACCTTGTCTGTGGAATCGGTGATCTGACACGCTCTCTGGTAGAAGAAGCGTCCAAAGGTGCGAATACAGAGGCACTCTGGTTTGCAGATAATGAAAGCTTTATCCAGGCTATACCTGACATCATCAAAGATGGAGACAATGTTCTGGTAAAAGCTTCTCACGGAATGAATTTCCCACAGATTGTTCACGCTCTGGAAGAATTATAGATTTAAGGAGAACATATTTATGGATTATCAGATTCTCGTCCTTGATCTGGACGGAACTCTTACCAACTCCAAAAAAAGAAATTACACAGCCGACCCTGGAAGCTCTGATCGAGATCCAGGAGGCCGGAAAAAAAGTTGTACTCGCCAGCGGCCGCCCGACACAGGGCGTTATGCCGCTGGCCGAACAGCTTCATCTGGAAGATTACGGAAGTTATATCCTTTTTTTTAACGGTGGCCGCATTACAGACTGCCGGACAAAGCAGGCAATCTACAACAAGATTCTTCCTGCTGATTGTATTCAGGGAATCTACAAAACGGTCCGAAAATACGCCAGCCAGGGGATTGATGTCCTGACTTATACCCCGGAATATATCTTATCCGGTATTAAATCCAACCAATATACAGAACTCGAATCCCGCATCAATCAGATGCCTGTCATTGACGCAAGTGAGAACTTTCTGGACTGCGTTCCGGATGATCCGAATAAATTTCTTGTAACCGGAGATCCGGCTGTATTAGATCAGATACGCAAAGAACTAAGTAAACAGTTTCATTCTTATCTTTCGGTCTACTGTTCCGACCCTTTCTTCGTAGAAGTTATGCCAGCCGGAATCGACAAGGCGCATTCCCTGCTTAAGTTATTAACGAGTATCGGACTGACCACTGAACAGATGATCTGTTGCGGTGACGGATATAATGATCTGACGATGATTGAAACTGCCGGTCTTGGCGTGGCTATGGCAAATGCTCAGCCTGCGGTACGGGAGACGGCAGATTATATTACGAAATCGAATGATGAGGATGGGGTACTGCATGTGATTAATGAATTTATGCGGTGATTTCATTTATTAACTTTAATTGACCCCTCGATCCTTGAAGGAAACAGTATAAAGTGGTTCTTGTTCAGGTTTCATGCTCTAAGAAAAACTAAGAGCACTCCACATTCACTAGAACCACTTTATACTGTTTTCTTCAAGTCGTGACTGGCTGCTGAAAGTTAGTAAATGAAATACCGGGAGTGTGTGGCCTGGTGAAGACCACTACTGTGCACTATCTAATAAAACTCTTAAAAAAGTCCACTATATGACAGATAATACAGCAACCTCCCGGTACCACAAAGGTTACGGTGGGTAACCGACAGCCTGCTGAATTAAATACCTGTTCCCGAGTCAAATTCCGGGATGAAGCTTTCTTTGCAGCTTCTCCTTCCTGAATGAAGCCGTCTTCCATTCCAAGTTCCAGTGCGTAATCTATAACTTTTTCGTATTCTCTTTTTTGTAACTTTACGGCTGAGTAATGGATCTCCTGACACTTGCGGCATTGGGGTGTATTGATTCATGATGCTGATCAGGATCTGGTCTTGATAGGTTTCGAGCAGATATTTTATGACTGCTTTAGAGTTTTTCACATGCCCCGGAAGTACCAGATGTCTTACAATCACGCCTTTTGTATCATACCGGTGTCTTTATCAATCTGAATGTTTCCCTTCTGATGCAGCATTTCTTTTAAGGCTGCTTTCGCATATTTCGGATAATCGGGTGCCCCGGAATATGCTGCCGCAAGTTCTGATTCCATGTATTTAAAATCCGGAAGATAGACGTCTACGTATCCATCCAGCATTCGTATCGTCTCCGGCTTTTCATAGCCGCTCGTATTGTAGACAATAGGAAGAGACAGACCTTCTTTTCTTGCCAGATCTAACGCTTCTATGATCTGCAAAACATAATACGTCGGCGTTACGAGATTGATATGGGCTGCCCCTTTTCCCTGCAGTTCCAGGAATATTTCTGACAGTCTTTCTACCGTAATTGTCTTTCCTGCTTTTGCTTCGGCTATATTATGGTTCTGACAAAAAACGCAGCCCATCGGGCAGCCGGAAAAAGAATACGGCTCCTGAGCCAGCATCTCCGGATATGCAAGGTTCTTCCCACATATGCAGCTCAGCCCTTGCCACCACGATTTCTGCGGTCTCATGACATCTTCCCCATGCCGGCCGTTTATACGGTCTGCGTGACAATTCCTTTGGGCACAGTACGCAATCTGTTAACATGCTTTTCCTTTTTTCTATTTCTATATGGTTATCTGTATCATTCTTTTTACTCATATGCTTTCCCTGTATCTTTTTTATTTTCCAGATATCCTCTTACAGATATCTATTACTTCTTATACGCTTCTACTGTATTCTTTTTATGCAGTACTTCTAACGCATGAATATTGTACCACGAATTTCCGCAACAATTTCACCTTTTTCTCCTTCTTTCCCTTTGTAAATATTGAATTTAATCTGAGAAAATGATACAATTTTTATCACTTGGAGTATAGATTAGTATTCCAGATATATTAAGGAAGGACTTGAACATTATGAGGGATTATATTATCAGCTGCTGTTCAACAGCAGATCTTACTGAAGAACATTTTAAAGCACGCGACATATCTTACATCTGTTTTCACTTTGAGCTGAATGGCAAAGAATACGCAGACGATCTTGGAAAATCTATCCCATTCGATCAATTCTATGCAGCTATGGCGGCCGGAGCCGATACGAAGACTTCACAGGTCAATGCCGAAGAATTTGAAGAATATTTCGAACCTTTCCTTAAAGCAGGAAAAGATATCCTGCATATCACACTTTCATCCGGAATTTCAGGAGTAATTAATTCTGCAATGATTGCAAAAGAGAATCTTGAAGAACGTTATCCTGACCGCAAGATCCTGATCGTAGATTCTCTCGGCGCATCTTCCGGATATGGACTTTTGATGGATAAACTTGCCGATCTTCGCGACGAGGAGAAATCTCTGGACGAGGTTTTCCGCTATGCTGAAAAGCACCGTCTCAACGTACATCACTGGTTCTTTTCTACCGATCTTACATTTTACGTAAAGGGCGGACGCATTTCCAAAACAGCAGGTGCTATCGGAGGTGTCTTAAATATCTGCCCTCTTCTTAACATGGATAATCAGGGCCGTCTGATTCCAAGATATAAGATTCGTACAAAGCGTAAAGTCATTCGCACTATTGTAGATAAGATGGCCGAATATGCCGATCACCAGACCGACTATAATGGGAAATGTTACATTTCTCACTCCGAATGCTACGAAGATGCCAGAGCAGTTGCCGATCTTGTGGAATCCCGCTTCCCATATCTGAATGGAAAAGTCGAGATCAATAACGTAGGTACGACGATTGGAAGTCATACAGGGATCGGGCACAGTTGCTTTGTTCTTCTGGGGTGATACACGAACCGAATAATCATATTTATAATGAAGAATATTTATTCCATAACTGATAGATAGTAAAGAATACAAAGGAGGTTTTCACATATGAAAACAGCTGTTATGACAGATACCAACAGCGGAATTATGAAAGCAGAAGCCGACTCCATGGGAATTTTCCTGATTCCTATGCCAGTCATTATCGATGATGAGACACATTATGAGGGAATTGATCTTACAGAAGATTCTTTCTACGGAAGCCTGACCGGCGGACAGAATGTATCTACATCCCAGCCATCTCCAGGCGATCTGATGGATCTCTGGGATGATATATTAGAACAGGGTTATGATGAGATCATTCATATCCCAATGTCCAGCGGACTGAGTGCTTCTTGTTCAACCGCTATCAGCCTTTCCGATGATTATGATGGCAAGACAATGAAATATAAAAGTCCTATATGGGGGTATTTTCATGTTCAGAAAGAGTAAGATAGAACCAGTAGAAAAAGTAAAAATAGTCGAACGCTACCTTGCAGGAGAAATTGGCATACGGCAAGCAGGAAAAGAAATTGGGAGTTGATCATCATAGTATTCGAAATTGGATTTCTATTTATCAGTATGATGGACCAACTGGATTACTCAATCAACCGAAAAACAGATCTTATTCAAAAGAGTTAAAAATATCTGCTATAAATGATTATCTTAACGGAGAAGGATCTCTTCAGGATATTTGCACAAAATACGGAATTCGTTCACACAAACAGCTTTCCGATTGGATTAAGGTGTATAATTCTGGTGGAATATTAAAAATATCCACTGGAGGTGCTTACATGAAAAAAGCCAAAGAACACTACTCTTGATGAGAGATTAAAAATAGTTACGGAATGTCTGGCAAATGATAAGAATTATGGTGCAATGGCTTTGAAATATCAATGTTCATATCAACAAGTTCGCAATTGGGTAATACGATACGAAAAGATGGGTCAAGCGGGTCTGGAAGACAGACGTGGACGTCGTATAGCTTCTCTTCCAAGCAGAACACCTGAAGAAGAGCTACGTGACAAGATAGCTGAACTGGAAAAAAGAAATCTAGACTTACAAATGGAGAATGATCTGTTAAAAAAAGTCAGAGAACTGGAAAGGAGGGGTCGCTATCTTTAATCCATCGGTTAGCCGAATATGAAGCCATCCAAAAACTATCGTCTACTAAGCATTATCCCATAGATAGACTTTGTAAATATCTTAATGTTACACGTTCTGCGTATTACCGCTGGGTAAAATATCCGAAAAGTAATAATGAACTTCGAAACGAAAGACTATCCACTGAAATCCAAAGGATTCATAACCAGCATCCAGATATGGGATACCGAAGGATTCGTGATGAATTAGATGGACATAAAGGAATTCATGTGAATGATAAACGAGTACTTCGTATTTGTAGGAAATACGATATAAAATCAAATATTAAATGGAAACCTAAGAGTTGTACCAAAGGAGACAGAAATCCTGATCACATAGCAAAAAACTATTTACACCGTGAATTTCACGCCAAAACCGAATGAAAAGTGGCTTACAGATGTTTCTGAATTTAAATACTACAACGGAATAGAAGTTCATAAAGTTTATCTGAGTGCTATTTTAGATTTATATGATCGAAGGATTGTTTCCTTTAAAATCAGCGATCATAATGATAATCCATTAGTTATGGACACGTTTGATGAGGCTGTTCGTCAGGAGCCAGATGCACACCCATTAGTTCATTCTGATCGAGGCTTTCAATATACAAGCGCACAGTTTTATACTAGATTAAAAAACATCATATGAAGCAGAGTATGTCCAGAGTTGCCCATTGTATCGATAATGGACCAATGGAAGGGTTTTTGGGGAATTCTAAAACGAGAAATGTATTATAAACAGCGTTTTAATGACAGAAGCTCTTTGATTACTGCGATAGCTAATTACATAGATTACTACAACAACCAACGACTTCAAAGGAAACTGCATGTAATGACACCAATGGAATATCATAATCAATATACAAAAGTAAAATATCGCCAGCCGTAGCATGGCTGACGATACAAAAATTTATTATTTTTTATTGTCCTCTTGACTGTAGGAGATGCTTCACCCATACCAGATGCGCTTGAGAATGTACCTCTCTTAACACCCTGCTGGATGATCACACCGATTGTTCCACCAAATACTGCATTCTTGGCAAATGCTGCTGTTACAACTGTTTTGATCAGTGCCTAGGTACTGCTGTAATGTTCATAACAATAATTACAACTGCTGCGATCAGATATACCGTTACCATGAATGGTACGATCATAGATGCGATCGCACTGATACGTTTTACACCACCGATAACTACTACTGCAAGAATCAATGCAATGATCAATGCACTTACCCACATCGGAATCTTGATCGCATTATGGAATCCGTCACAGATTGTATATGTAGCTGCTGCCGAAGCATGAATACAGAAGTTCCGATCATAAGGATCAGGGCCATAAATGTACCATATTTCTTCCATCCAAGACCTCTCTCTGCACAATAAGCTCCACCACCACGATACTGGCCGTCAATACGTGTCTTATACAGAACTGCCAGTGTACACTCTGCGAAGCATACTGCTGAGTTCGTCATACCTGCAAGGATCATCCAGAACAGTGCTCCCCGGACCTCCCATGTAAATTGCTACCGCAACTCCGGCTACGTTACCTGTACCGACACGCATTGCCATAGTCGTACAGAACGAACCGAATGCCGAAATTCCCGAGTCAGAATCCTGTTTGTCAATAATTCTGCTCCACATATCCTTAAAATGTACAAACTGGAAACCATGCAGTCTGATTGTAAAATATAAACCGCTTCCTACAATCAGTACCAACATTCCTACACCCCAGATGTAACCATTCAGGAAGTTTACAATGTTGTTTAAACCGTTTAACATATTATACCCTCCGTATTCCTTTATTATTCGTTAATTTTATCACAATTATTTATGAAAATCAATAAATAGATGCAATTATAGACGAATGTTTTTTGTTTTTCCTCCCAATTTTATACATTTTATTCTATTTTTATGCATTTATGCATCATTTATATTTGTTAATTAAAAAGACAGTTTCTTTCATCATAGTACTGCGTTAAACAATCTTTCTCTTATTTCTTCTTTGGAAGTGACAATATGATCACACCGGCAATGATTCCGACAAATCCTGCCAGATCCATTCCGGAAAATGCCACATGCATAAAAATCACGGACATTGCTGTCGCTGTTAACGGCTCTACCGATGCGAGCAGACTTGCCTTGGAACCACCAATCAGCCGTACGCCTTCCATATAACAGCTAAAAGACATCACTGTACCGAAAATAATCACAACTACAATACAGCCAATACATTGCCAGTCCCAGGTAATATCTTCCACCAGCGTCCATGGCCGCACAAATGGTGTCAGACCGATTCCACTGATCAGCATACCCCAGCCAACCATCGGAAATGTTCCATAGATATCCATCAGATTCCCCGGAACCAGATTATAGAATATCGTTGCGACTGCCGATGAAAGACCGAATATCAATGTCGTTTTCGATACACTTAGCTGAGTCAGATTACCATGTGTTGCCAGCAATACCGTTCCGCCAAATGCAAGGATCAGGGCAAGGATTTCATTTTTTCCCGGAAGTTTCCAGTTTTTAAGTGCAAGAAGTACCATAATCATTACCGGCGCCGTATACTGCAGAACAGTTGCAATTCCCGCATTGGAATCTTCCACCGCCAGATAATACGTCATCTGACATCCGGCGATACCAATCACTCCATATACCAGCATCCTGAGCACATGCCGCTTATTTTTCCAGATACGGAATATTCCGTCCTTCTGCACCATATACGCTCTGGTCAATAATATGATCCCTGCAATGATCAGACGTACATTCACGATCCACGTTGCAGTCACTCCTTTGTACTCAAATGTGTATTTTCCGAATACTCCGGCAATCCCCCACAAGAACCCTCCTGTAATGGTAAGTGCAGTTCCCCTCACTGTCTCTTTTCGTTCCAACCGCTCTGTCAGATTCTCCTGTGCCGTATTGTTTTTTTTGTCTGTGGTTTCCCCTTTGTCATTTTTTCCCCTGCATTCCTCTCTTTTGTCTGGTTTGTCTGTTCTATTGCATACTATGATATAAAAATCGTACATCCCATCGAAGCAGTCATTCTGTGTGAAATAGATATCACCGTCCTGTCCTTCGAAATCGTGAACTTTCTCATTCCTTCTGCGCAGTCATCCACGTCCAGAATTGCCTTGGTCATGATATCCCCTTCGCCTTCTTCTCTGAGACTTGCACGACTCTTTAATACGAGACTTCTTTGATCTCCAGTACAACGCGCTCAAAAATAGTTGTACCATCAACTACTTGGATGTTAGTACAACTATTTTTTTCTGTCAATATAGAATTTTATTATACACAAACCGAGAAGGGCAGGTCACCCTGCCCCTCAAAAAGGATAGTATATCAATATTTAGTTAAGCGTCTCTGTTATTGATTTTCTAATCTGTATTCTATGCAGTTGCCGGAAGAATACGTGACAGGAAGGTCTGTGTTCTTTCTCTTTCGGAGCTGTAAAGATGCGTTCTGGCTTTCCTTCTTCTACTACATATCCATCAGCCATGAAGATAACTCTGTCTGCCACATCACGGGCAAATCCCATCTCATGTGTCACAACGATCATCGTCATTCCTTCTTTTGCCAGGGATTTCATAACATCCAGTACATCACCTACCAGTTCCGGATCCAGTGCGGATGTCGGTTCATCAAAAAGAAGTGCTTTCGGTTCCATTGCAAGTGCTCTTGCTATGGCAACTCGCTGCTGCTGTCCTCCGGAAAGTGTACTTGGATAGACATCTGCTTTATCTTTTAATCCGACTTTATCCAAAAGTTCCAGCGCTTTTCATGCGCTTCTTCTTTGTTCATATGTTTGGTAAGAACCGGTGCCATCATAACATTCTCCGCAACCGTCTTTAATGGGAACAGATTGAATCTCTGAAATACCATACCAACCTCTTCACGGAATTTACGAATGTCACATTTCTTATCTAACAGGTTCTTTCCTTCGTATTCTACAATTCCTCCGGATGGACTCTCCAACTGGTTGATGCATCGAAGGAAGGTACTTTTTCCCGGAACCGGATGGTCCGATGATACATACAACTTCTCCTTCCTCGATATCAAGGTTGATATCTTTTAATACTTCCAGGTTTCCAAATTTCTTTGATAAATGGCTAATTTTAATCATATCAATCACCTCATTTTTTTTTCTTTCAATCTGTTTCTGAACAATTATCAATATAGAAAGTATTATCAAGTAAAACACTGCCAGTGCGGTATATGTAGGAATTGCTTTAAAGCTTAAAGCTGCATATGCCTGTGCCTGATGTGTGATCTCATTTACCGCAATGGCTGATAATAATGCCGTATCCTTTACGGATGTAATAAACTGGTTAAAGAGGGCCGGTAAGGCGGATTTGAATGCCGGAGGAATGATCAAGATGGAGCATCGTCTGTGAACTGGTAAGTCCAAGAGATGCTCCTGCTTCTTTCTGTCCCGGATCAATTCCCATCAGTGCTCCTTTGACGATCTCAGAAATAAATGCTCCGGAGTTCAATGCAATAACCCCAATTCCGACGATTGTACTGCTGATATCTACGCCGACCAATTTTGGAATTACAAAATATCCGTATAAAGCCTGCACCATAAGTGGTGTCGCACGAATGATCCAAATGTAAACTTCTGCAATTGCTTTCCCTACTTTATACTTAGACTGTAATAAATATCCACAGAGACTTCCGATCAGGAATCCGATACCGATACCTACTACAGCGATCAATACTGTTAGTTTTAATCCTTCAAACATCATCGGGGAGTAAAACATCCAAAAATTTCATATCCATATACTATCTCTTCCTATCTGTTGTTTTTTTCGTTCATTTCAAATATGATCCATAAGATCTATTCGCACCATTTCGCATAGAGTTCATCTGTTGTGCCATTATCAATCAGTACCTTTACAGCTGCATTGATTTCATCATAATATTTGCATTCTTTGAAATTGCTACGCAATACGGTGCCTGGCCCTGATTAAACTCATCCCCGACTACCTCCAGGTTGCTGTCCGGTGTTGTCTTAATATAGAAATATGCTCCAGGTCCATCCTGAATAACTGCATCTACTTTCTTCTGTTCTAGAGATTCATATGCAGTTGTGATCGTGTCATGTACTTCCAGATCTGCATCGGAAAGGTTCTTAGATGCATACGTATGAGAAGCTGTTCCTTTTTCTACGGCTACTTTCTTGCCTTTCAGGTCATCAACACTCTTAATTCCTTCGTCATTTGATTTATTTACCATAACAACCTGGCCGGAATCACAATAGATATCTGAGAACTTCATAACTTCTTTTCTTTCATCTGTTGCACAAAGTGCTGCAGCTCCCATATCCAGTTTGTTTTCTGCAAGTGAGGTTGTGAGAGCCGAATAATCCATTGCCTGAATGCCTCCGTCAATCTCAAATCCTAACAGGTCCTGCAAATCATTTATCAGATCCAGATCATATCCTATCAATGTCTTTCCATCTTCATCATAATAAGAAAATGGTCTGAAAAAGTCCGGTTGTTCCGACTTTCAGTTTTACACCTTTCATGCTGTCTTTGATATCATCTTCTGTCAGAGTTTTCTTGGTCCCGGATTTGGATGAAGAATCATCACTTGATTTACTTCCACATCCTACGCCAAGCATTGCCACCATTGCTGCACACATCATAACTGCTACTAATTTCTTTTTTTTCATAATTGTGGTCCTCCTTACTGTTCCATTTTTTGAAATCTGCTATAAGACAGTTTTCTTTGGATCCTCTAATAACTGAAAATGTAAGGGCACATTACAAATGATTTTGTAATGCGCCCTTGCACTTCCGTCCGACAGACCTTCTAACCTACCCGGGATGAATTAGAAAATAGTTTCTTATATTTCAGATAAATGAAATACAAAAAGCTTTAGCATACGAAAAGGCGCCGCAGGTATGTGAACCGCGACGCCTTTGTCTGTCTTGTTCTTTATGAACTTGTGATTATTCTAACTGTTTTACTGATTTCCGTCAATCTGCAATTTTGCTTAAAATTGTCTGTTAATTTTGTTGATTTATCGTTTTTATCACGAATTAGTTTCTTCTTTTTTTTACTATTTCTAAAATGTAATCTTTGTTTTAGTATTATTTTGTGTTATTTCACTATTAAAGTTTGTAATACTTCTTTTTATTTTATTACCATGATATACAGGTCAACCGATAAATATTCTTTTTATTTTATTCTTTTTCTTCTTTCCGGATATATTCTTCCAATGTCGGAAATGATATGGCTTCTCCGGTACACATGACCATAAGGTCATCCCTGAGTGCTCTTGCTTCTACTGTATCTACCTTTCCAAGCTCTTTCAGCAGACCAAGCGTCTTTTTTTCTGAATTTCTTCTGATACATCTTTCCATTTTTCACGGAATCTGCGCTGTCTGTAGTACACTTCCTTCTCAGCCGTATACTTTTTCATGATCTGCAACATATGCTCCGAACATCCTTCCAGATCAATGTGCTTAATGATATTCTTCAGATCTACCGCATCATCCAGTGCATTATGGCTGACTTCCGTTCCCAGCCCACAAAGGATCTTCAGACTTCCGATCCCGGCACTCTGCAGATCCAGTTTCGCCGAATAGATGTCTTCTATATCTTTGATCATACGAAGGATACGGTTCACGATCTTTTTGGTCCGTTTCGATGCATCCTTGCGGTATTCCAGGAGATCTCTCTGTATCACGTACTTATCCGGTCCCCATACATAGATCCTTGATACCTCCCACGCTTCCAACTGCTCTGCGACTTCTTCCATCACAAGTTCATAATCCGGCGCACTTAAGAGATCTTCCTCCTCAATTCCGGTCATCTCCTGAAACCGGTCATGCAGCTTATCCTCTGCATAAATATAAGAATGAAATCTTGTCACTTCCTCAAAATCTTTCCCGCAGACCACGAATCCAACCGATACAAGCTTCGCTTCTATGCGGTGCCCTTTACCTGAGATGTCAGGAATTCTGTGTCTAAGAATGCTACCATCTCGTTGTCCAGTTTTTCTGCGATGTTTGGTGTATTTTGTATGAATGATTTTTTATTTATGTTTTTCGTTATATTCTTCTTTGGTTTTTTCCTGACTTTTTTCAATGAAACCCACTCCTTGTTATTTCGTTTTGTTCCTTTTGAAATGATACAGGGTGTGGGGGGGGATTTTGCAAGTGGGAGCAATTATTTTCTGTCTTATATCATTTTATTTTCTTCATAGCAGGTAAATATATACGATGGATTTTCATAATACAAACTGCTGTTATAATCATCTATCTTTTCGATACGCTCTTTTCCCAGTTGATTCACAATATCTGCTCTAACATTTTTTGTTTTTTTTGCAATATAGTCGATCAAGCTACATGTATAAAATAAATCATTCTGCTTCTGTTTCATTTACAGTAATCATCTTTGTATC
>VOFC01000355.1_pt1 | contig 24000 bp, 37 predicted proteins | sample 5384161 | NCBI WGS metagenome assembly VOFC01 (sample SAMN12384722, study PRJNA508395) | human gut metagenome | isolation source: healthy gut B | host: Homo sapiens | reverse complement strand
ATCATCATAAAAACCTTCTTCCAAAACATAAATGTTTACAATCGAATTGTTGTATATTTCCCACAAATCCATTTTACCGTTGACAGCATTAATCAATTCCATAAAATCTTCTTTTGAAATATCATGATTTTGCTTGTCGTATATTTCAAAAACCTTGTCCAACGGAACAATTTCGTAAAGTTCCGCAAAAACATTGCAGTAATTTATTATTTTATCTCTGACTTCCAAACCGCCTTTTGATTCGTTTGTATAACATTTAGCAACTAAGTATTTTACTTCGTCACACAAGCTGTACTGTTCATTTTCAAATGATATATAACCTAATTCCAATAAAAGTCTGATTTTGAAAACGTCTGACTGTTTAATTTCATTGCTCTCGCACCAATTTACAAGACATTCTGTTTGTTCTTTGTCAAGCGCCGCAAGAACCGTCTTAAAATACTCGTCTGATAATAATATTTTCGATATGCTTTCTGCCACTTCGCCCTTGTTCATTTTTGAACGACCTTTTATATTAAGCTCTTTTTGCCAAGTCAAGCATTTCGGGCTTTTTTCCAAGACATTATATTATCAAATATTTTCATTTTTTTCTACCCCTTAATATTTTTTTAATATTATATCATTAAATTTTCACATATACAAGCCATAAAAATAAACAATACTTTCCGCAAATTCTATCTGTCAAGTCAGCCAAACCTCTAAAAATTCCGCATAAAGCAACACCTACGGCAAGTGTTAGAGTTCAAGGCAACGTCCTTAGCTCCCTCACAAATACCGCAGGTGATATTTTATCAACCTACTGCTTCATTTGGGTCATCATATGCAGGCACACTCGGTACTACCCAAATCAACTGATTGTTGTCGTCCCACTCAACGCGGCAATCCAGTGCATCTGTTATATCGCGAAGTTTGAAATAATTGTTGTCGTCAATATTATAGCAGGTTGCCTTTATAGGTACTCCGTCCAGTGTTAAAAACGCCGATGATGAAAAGGCTGTCCTTGTAACATCGTCGCCCGGTGTTAATTCACCGCCGACCGCTGTGTAATCATAGAAACTCAGCATGTCAATAGAATTTGTTGCACTGTCATACTTAATGTCAAAGGTTTTAATAGTTCCGTCGAGGATTTTCGCAATATCTCTGAGCTTAAAGTAGTTGTTGTCATCTATATTATATGCAACGGTGTTAAACTTGCGGCCGTCCAGGCAAACAGTCTGGGTTTTTTGGCAACGGAGTTTTTGCTGAAGCCGTTTCCGGGATAATACGTAAATGTATCTTGCATATCGTCTTCGTGAACCAGATAGCGAATTCACCGTTGTAGAAAATAGTGTAGATTTTTCCTGTTATAATCCAGGGCTCTATATCGGCGGGATTTACTCCGGGAATATCCCTCATATCTGCGTCGCGGTCAAACGAAAATTCTTCAATTCCGTATACGTTTACCCATTCTCTGTCTTGTATTTTATTGATATCACCGTTGTTTGAACTAACCCATTCACTGTATTCTGTAAGGCCTTATCCATATCAGCGTTGATATATCCGTAACGGTAATTTTTCAGCTTTTGCAATTCCTTCGGCAGAATAGGTCAGCGCGCCCCATTCGCCCCAGGGTGTATCTACTGACAGAACGCCGATAGGTGCACCGAGTGCTGCCGTGTCCGCAGCAGACAGGTTTTGGTTAAATCATCGAATTGCTTGTCGGAATGTAACATACTTTTGAATTGAAACCAAATTTTTGAATTTGTTCCGTCATAGTTCATTCGATAACATCAATTGCCGCCCCTTTTTTTACCGAACCGACAACCGAAGAACCGTCAGAAATATCACAGTCGACAGCCGCTATTGCTTTATACTGAAATTGTCGGTTTTTCGGTGTTTGCAAGTTGTATATTTACATATTTGGATTCAACATAATAAAACCGTTTTTGTAATAAATTTTATAATGTCCGTTTTGCGGTATTGCGTTTACTATTTGAACAGACTGATTTATTTTATAAAACACCCGATTTTACATAATCCGTTTCGTCAGGAGTGGTTTTTACCATCAAATTAGCGGTTGCCTTACCGACAGCCTTCAATTTCTGGAGCAGTCGCCACTTGATTGTTAATATCTAAAATATAACAATTGTTTCTCGGCAGGAAATAGACGCCCGGCTTCCAGCTTGTGAAAGCTCCACCGTCTTTTTCTTCCGCACAATCTATATTGAACCACGGGATTCGTCAACTCCGCCCTCGATCCATACGGCAACCCAATTTTCGTTATAAGCAACAACATCAAATTCACTTGATGCACCTACATAAAATGCGTGTTGGCATTTGCCTCTGTTCTTGACTTTTCTGCAAACGGAGGATCATAGCCGATTTCTTTAAGTTCGTCCAATCTCTTAGAGTGATAATTAATCGGCGGATTGCCCGGATAGAAAGATGCTTTTACCGAGCCGAATTTTCCCTCATCGCCTATATGCACAACAGCCATTCCAACCATCGGTAACGATTCAGGTCGGTCATGCCTTACCCATTCAGTCGGGACTTTTGCATAAAAATTTCTTTCATTGCCCTTCGGTTGTTTTTGAGCCGCCATAGATATAGTCGGAAAGAAAATACATATTTATTGTATGTTGATACTTATCCGGATCAGATGACGCTGTCGATTTCTATTTCTTTTCTGCAACCTCTGCTGTTTCAAGTGTATCCTTTCTGCCGGCAAGAGCAGGAACATAGCCGATTGTACCGTCTTTAAGCTGAATCTTTGTGAAATTGTCCGCCATCTCCGACTACATTAGGGCTCCAAAATTGTTAATTTTGTTGTACTGGATGACCACTGCAACAGAACGACGGTATGATGGATTTTGATAAACAGACATACTTTCTATTCCCGCCTTTGACATAAGCCGTATCACCCGCCTGAAAATCAGCAGCCGACAGGTTTGTGCAAAATAACATTAATGTACAAATTAATGAAGTAATAAAAATTTTCAACATGATAAATCCCTCTTTCTTAAATTTTTTATTTCGTCTTGGCAGACTATGTTCTATAATTATTATACATCGTACATCGGTGTACGATGCAATAGATTTTCAAAAAAATTAATTTTTTTATTCTGAAACAAAAACTTTTAATGTCATATCAAAAGGAGTTTTATTTTTCATCGCTAAAGCTACACTGAACCTCGGAACTGTCTGTTTTTTTCATAATACAGCAAAAACCTCCTGCATAATCACAGGAGGTTTTTGTACTGATTTATCTTCGACAGTCACAGTCATTGTCATCTTCCGGCTCCGGATATGTCATCTTGATCACATTCCAAGAATTCGCCCCTCTCAGGCGGGAAGAATTCGTCAACCGGGAAGTCTATTCTCTCAAATAAGTCACAAGGATTGTCATCCGTTGCCCCTACACATTCTTTTTGAGGGATACAGAAGTCATATGACGGGATAAGAAGTTGAACGTGGCGTTCGATTTTAATTATGGAGAAAATACCCAAAGATACGAACACACGTTTTTGCCTCATTGCCTGTTACGAACTGATCGTCAAACACTCTGCAAACCGATGCAGGCACAGACGCCAAATCGAAATCATCATCACAGCAACAAGATTTTCTGTCACGTACATCAACAAGCTTTGCACCCAATGTTATCGGGTCTACCACCTCTACCACAGACCACAAAATGCAAGGTCAATTTTTTACCTAATTTATTATAGTCTAAATATATCATATTATCCCTATAAAATCAAGTCTAACCGTAATTGACAAATCAAGTATTTCATTCTATAATATAGCTATCTGATTGATAAAGGAGGATTTTATGAAATACATTTTAATGCACAAAGATATACCCGTCTGTGAAATTGAAATATCCGACGCAAGTTTTTCTATTGAAAATGTAAGCAAAATATATAATCCCGAACACATACCTCTTGGTCTTTCAGAAAAAATGAAAAATCAATCTCAGAAAGTTTAACAAATGGTATAAAGGACGTTCTATTCCTGCGAGCAGACAAGGGCTTGCAAATGCACTTGATATAATCGGTGTTACACACCAAGACGAATTGATTTTAAAATGTTACGGTTTGAGTTTATCCGACCAATATTGGTTTAAACCGAACGATGTAAATTTACAATGGAAAGACATCAACTTTTTCGATAATGATTTTAGTGAAGATGTCGGCAATGCGTTATTCGGTACTCCAACCAAAAGTGACAGTTTTTCGCTTATATCACCCGACAATACTTCGGATGGATGGCTCAAAAAGAAATGGACAATTATAGACGGAAAACGTTGTCTTATAAAATCAGGCAGCGCACCGTTTTTCCAAGAACCTCTTAATGAAAAAATAGCGTCAATTCTGCAAAGCAGATTAAACTATATGCCGTTTGTAGATTATGATTTAATTTTTTGATGATGAACAACCTTTATCGGTTTGCGAAAATTTTATCACACCTCAAACGGAGCTTATAAGTGCTTACAGCATATATGAAACTCTACCAAAAGAAAAAATATATCATCATACGAGCATTTCAAAAGATGTTGTGAAATACAAGGAATTGCAAATACAGAAAAGTTTTCTTAATTATATGCTTGCCGTTGACTACATTATCGCCAACAGCGACCGTCATTTTCGCAACTTCGGCGTAATACGAAATGCAAATACTCTTGAATGGATTGGCTTTGCACCTCTATTTGATTGTGGAACAAGCCTATGGTTTAATCAGATTGCAAAAAATATAAAACCGATAAAATATGACGAAAGCAAGCCATTTGCCACTTCTCACACTAAACAAATTGGATTTGTAACTGATTTAACTTGGCTTGATTTTCAAAACTCAACGGCATTGAAAACGATTGCAAAAAAATTTTAAGTTCATCAAAATACATTGATGAAACACGTTGTGAAAATATATGCTATTCAATTTCAAAAAGAATAGATATGCTAAAAGACTTGTTGTGATTCTTCTCACAACAAGTCTTTATTATAAGGGGTGTAGCCATATTCTTTTAAATATTTATTTTATCTCAAAATCGTGAAACTACTTCTTTGCATTTTCCTCTAATTCCAATAGATATTTATCATAATCCGACATGAACAATCTATCCTGAATGATTCTATACTTTTCAAATTCAGTTTCTGCATGAAGCTTTGCAATCTCAGCAGACACTTTACCTGCATCCTTTAAAATTCCATACTCAAACATTTCAATGAAACTATTAAGACGTTTCTCCCAATCTTGCATTGTCAGCGGAATATGTCTTAATGTCATACTTTCTGCAAAATCTAAGTATGCCGTAACCATACGATTTAATTGCCTCATCTCATCTTGACTCAAATAATTCTTGACAATTATAACATCGCTTTTCTTAATCTTTCCATTCGGTGAATCTGCCCATGTAGTTAATCCCATATGCTCTTTTGTATGGTCTGCCCTTTCTACAATCAATTCAGCCGCTGTATGTCCATGAACGGCATAATGCATTTTATTCTGAACTGTTGCATAAAACCTCTTGGTTGTTGCCGAATTTCTATCATAATCTATCGCCGTTGCATACAGGTCAGTGATTTTCTGATAAAACTTTCTTTTTCACTTGCTCGGATTTCACGAATACGGTCTAACTGTTCATCAAAATACTTTTCGGTTAGGTATGTTCCACGCTTTAACCTTTCATCATCCATAACCCAACCTTTGATAGTGTAATCTTTTTTTGCTATTTGATTAACCCATTTTCTAAACTGTACGGCACGTTCAGAATTGACCTTAAATCCTACTGCTATAATCATCTCTAATGAGTAGTGATTTGTATTATAAGTTTTTCCGTCTGCAGCAGTTATCCGAAATTTTTGGATAACTGAATTTTCCTGCAATTCACTATCACTAAAAATCTTTTTTTATGTGATAGTTTATTGTGCGAACATCTACATCATATAATGTTGCCATCATTTTTTTGTGTCAACCATATATTCTCATCTTCGTAACGCATCTCAATGCTATCGGCTTGTTCTCCTACAGATGCAACATACGTCAGATATTCCGCCGCACTTGAACGAATAGTTATTTCATCTTTTTTTTTTCTTTGTCAAATAGAATTCCTCCTTCATCATAAGATCATCCTATTATTCTACAATCGCATAGCACATCTTACCTTTAAACGCCACTCCGTATTTGATAATATTCTTATATCCATCTTCCCTTGCTTTTGACGCATAGTCACGGTCATTTATTTGCTTTAATGCACGTTTTGCGGCATCATCTGCCGTTTCATTTTTTACCGCACACTTTAAATTCAAGTATTACTGCATTTTGTGCCACATCTTGTTGATAAAAACCAAATCACTACGCTCGTCACCGGTTTCACGATTCGATTCTACCTTATAGTACACATTACCCGACAGCAATCCTGATATTAAGCCATGATAAAATGATTCAGTACTGTCATAATAGCTTATAGTTTTTCTCAACAAATCCGTTATTTGCTCTGCAAAGTCTTGTGCATTACGTCCGAGCAAAGCTTTTATACAAATTATCTTTATTAATTGCCTTTTTATATATTTCAAAATATTGAATTATTATATCTGTATAACAGCTTTTTATTTCAAGATTAGAATGACAAGTGAATAGATTGTAGGCTCGCCCGTCAATTCACCTGTTTTGACTATCTCTTTGATTTTAAGATAGCCGGTAAAGAACAGAAAGCTCCATATATTTTCATTATTTTCAGTCAAATCACCGTACGTTACTGTGTCTTTTTAATACAGTTTCTACGCTTCCGCCATGAATTAAATTTTCAATAATACCCTTTGTTTCATCATCTGCTTGACCAATTAATGTTCTGATAATATTATTTGAACTTGTATTCGCCCACCATGGCATTGCCAATATATCTTTATCATCAAACCACTCTTTTGTTTGGTTAAGTACGCTCCATGGATTATATACTTCGGATTTTCCGAACAAATATCCGTCATACCATTTTTTCATGAGTTGTGATTTTTCTTCTATATTATAATATTCCATCAATTCGTCTACTTCAGATTGCACAAACTGAAACTTTCGAATATTTATTTGAAAGTATTGAATTTACCGCAAGATTATTAAGTCCGGTAAAACTACTTTCTTTTGATATTCTAAGACAACCTGTCATCACAGAAAACTCCAATGCAGGATTTGTTTTCAAAAGCCGATTCAAACAATGAACGAATAAATTGAACCATTTTATCATAATATCCCTAAAAATATGCGTCCTCAAGCGGGACATCATATTCATCAATAAGAATAATCGTATTTACACCGTAATACTGTTTTGACATAAGCACAAAAGCTTTATTGAATCACCTAAAACAGTATCCGGCATCCTTTGCCATTATTTCTTCTGCTCTTTTCTGTCGTTCACATCTATTTTTTCACTTTTCAATACATCGCTGTATTTTTTGAATTGGTATTGAATTTCGTTTCTTAGACTGTAAATCGCCTTGTCATAATCACCTTGCTTTGCACACTTCAAAGACAACGTAATAACAGGGGTGAGTATTTCTGTACATAGCCAATTCTTCATAATGCTCCGATATTTTCAGTCCGTCAAAAGATAAGCATTATCCTTTTCATTTATATCAAAGAAATATATTTAAGCATACTGAAATTTAGTGTTTTCCAAAACGTCTTGGGCGAATTATTAAGTTATTCTGTCCGACGCTATGCTGAAGTTCATAGATAAGCATTGACTTATCAAAATAATAAAAGCCACTGTCTATAAGTTGTTTAAAATCTTCATAACCTATAGGTATTCTCTTTTTTTTTACCATTTGTCAATAACATATTCTCGCCTCCCGTATTCGTATAATGTAAGTATAACACAAATTTTTACCTTTATCAACGTTATATTTTACTTCATAAATATTTCCACCGACTTATCCGGATACACAACTATTTTTTCAATTATCCGCCGCATATCGTCGTTTGTATATTCGTTCTGCATGAGAATTTGTTCAATATCCTTATGTATATCATCAATATGCGTGGCTTTTTCTGAATTTCATCATACGCTTTTTAATTCCTCGTCAATACTTCGCATACCCTCATCAATGGCGGACATTTCTTTTTTTTGAGTTCGTCCATTGTGATAATATCCGCAGCAAACATTTCTTTAAATTTGCTCCGACGTTTTTCAAGTGACTGTCTTGTATCAATCAATTTTGACACATCAACATTTGTTGTTTGTGCTTGATATTGTTTCATCAGCTTATCCGCAAACGCTTTTTTATCTTCTATTGCCGTAAGCAGATATGCTTTGACTTCATTTAGCAGTTCCTGCTCATCAACAGTGACACTGTTTGTACAATGAGCATTACCGTTATTGTTATGCACACAACAACGGTATCTCACATAACGATTTTTCCATTGATACACCTTTGCGGTAAAGCTTTTGCCACACTCACCGCATTTAATCAAATTTGAAAACAAGTGTCGATTTGAGAATCTGTTACCGGGATTATCATTTTTATATTGCTCTTGTCTTTCTTTAATTTTCTGCTGAACAAGCTCAAAATCATCATCGCTGATTATTCTAAGTTCGGGGCGTTCATGTATGTACCACTCCTCCGGTGGAATTGCTTCTCTTGTTCCCGAAAGAAAATCCTTTGTGACGCTTTTATTATTTATAATCTTACCTATATATATTGGATTTTGCAAAATCCTGCGTATTGTTTTCGAACCCATTTAGCTTGCTTTTTTTGTCGGGATAGCCATTTCGTTTTTAACTTAATGGCTATCCGACGTGTGCCTTTCCCCTCTATATACCACTTAAACATTAACTGTACAATATAGCTTTCCTGCTCATTAATTTCAAGTGTATATGTATCTATTTTGTTGTAGCCGTAAACCACATTCGGAACACGACCTTTTTTTGCATTTTGACGTTTACCGAAAATTACACGCTTGGACAGGTTAGAGCTTTCCTCTTGTGCAAGTGCGGCAAACACCGTCAATACAAATTCACTTTCACCTATAACCGTCTGATTATTCGACAAAAATCTGACATCAACACCGTTGGAACGTAAGGTGCGGATACCGTATAAGAAATCAGATGTGTTACGGGCAAATCGGCTTATGTCTTTTACCGCAACATAGTCAAACGCTCCCGTTTTGGAATCTTCCAAAAGTTGAGTAAATGCTTCACGCTTGTTCATGCTTTTTCCGCTGATACCCTCGTCAGCGTATATTTTCACCAACGTATCGTCCTCTTTATCGGCGTACTGCTCGAAAAATTCTCGCTGATTTTCAAAGAGAAGATAGTTGTTCCTCTTTCTCTGTGCTGACACGACAATATGCCGCCATTCTCATTCTACCGCACCTCCCTTCCACTCGGTATATGTATAATTATCTGCGTTTAATAGGTTTCCTCGAAAGTATCTTCAATAATTCCGATTCAAATATTTGCTTGCTCTTTGGCGGTCTGATTTTAATGTGCATAGTATCACCCCCTATAAAATGGTATGAATTAAATTCAATGTTATATGTGCCGGTGTGCCGAAAAAACTTGAAAATTTTACTGTAATATGCTATAATAACGGCATACTGCAAATAATTTTATAAAAAATTTCGGCACAGCGGCACAAGTTTTACTTTGTAAAAGCTAAACCTTCATAAACAGCAATCGGATTTTTTAGAACCGTTAATTCGTTTACGTTCTAACTTGACCTGTGAATAGTTCAACGTGATATAGTTCAGTATGTCATGCGACTTAACATTTAGATTCCTTTTTGTATGCGAATTCCTCATAACGCTTTTGCACTTCTACTCTTGATATAAGTGAATCTTCATTAAATTCAAGATATTTTTCAAAAAACACCTGTTCCGGGCAATAACGTGATTTATACAATAACAAAACATCTTTCGACTCTTTAGTCAGGCTAAATACAAAGTTGTTTTCAACTAATCGTTTTAAACCTTTGATTGCCCACGTTAAAATATAATCACGCTCTTTGAAAAGGTCCTCAGCAAGGCTTAAATTTCTTTGCCCTTCCGGAATTGATTTTGTGAACGGAACAATAATAAGTCGTTCAAAAAATGCTGCAGCATTGTTGGCATCAAGTCGATTAAGAGGTACAAATTGATTTGTTCCGAATGCAAGCTTGCAATAACATGGCTGACTGGTTGGATTTTTGTACAATTCCTTGGTTTCGATCACATCCAAGCTTGATACAACACTCTTAAAAACTCCGATATCCTTAATAGGTGCTTGCGGTAAATCTGATGCGATATTCACTGTTGCGTCCTTTAATTGTGCAACATGGCATGAATCCGATAATTGTTGTAAAGCGACATTGCTCACATTTTCCTTTCCAATAATTTTACCGATTACATTTAGAAGTACAGATTTTCCCGAATTCGGTACACCATAGAAGATAAATGCCTTTTCGCCCAAACATATGTTGAAAGTAGGTAGCCGATCACTTCTTGCAAGAATTGAATGCTATCTTTGTTACCTGCTGTAATATCTTTTTTAAAAACCGCTTGAATACTTTGCCTTTAGCGTTTTTATCATATTTTGCTTGAATATATGATGTAAATCCAAACTGCGGAGAGTGTTTTTCAAGCTCACCCGTTTCCAAGTTGTATACACCGTTCTCACAATTAATCAGTGGCAAATTTACCTTTTGCGTCAAATCCCTTTGAATATCAGGGGTTCAACAGTAGATGTTTGTATGCTTTGTTGACGTTATCCGCTGAAACAACAAGCCTTTCATCATCAGAAAATTGATTCATCAGATCACGCTTAACATATAATGCTACACGTTTTACAAAGCACCCATGTGCCTTGTCGTAATAGTATATTTCATCTTGACAGCTTGCAATAAAATTACTCGCGCTAAATAGTTCACTTATAATTGATGAAACATTCGGACTGGCACCCTTTAAAGCCTCCTCTTTCAATCTTTTCAACCCTGCGTGCAATTTGCTTAATTTTCCTACGTTTTAATGATTTGTCTTTAAAGCGTTTGGAGCTTTTGTGTTTAGTTTTTGACTCCTCGGAATGTGATTTTTCCGTTTCACCAAAATCACCAACCATTTTAAACCACTGTTTAGTGGATTCTGAAATTTCATTTTTTGATTCGCCTTAACATCCTCTCTAATTGCCCCGGATGACTTTATGATGATTCTGCCGTCAGCGTCACGTTGTAACCCGTCATGCTTGTCGCTCTTCTTAATTGCACAGTCTGCCAAATTTGTTACAGTTTTTGATTTACAGTTGTCAATGTTTGAATTGCTTTTCCCTGTTGTACAATTTGATTTTGACGATGATCTAATAATAAAACGTCCATGAGAATCTGTGGGGATTTCTGAATTAAATTTGTTTTGATTTTTCATAAATTATCTTTCCTCTTTTTTAATTTTTAATTTTTATTATTTATTGAAAAGCTTTTTCTCTGTAATTAATTATACATCATATCAGGAATTTGCACATTGAGTAAATTCATCCACCGTTTTTGGAAAACCCATTAAATGACAACAAAAAAAAAGTATATATGCAAAATACTATTTGCCTATATACTTTACAATCAAAATCTTGTAATTCAATCTAATTCTTCTATAGCATCCTTTAATAATTGATCACTATTTCTGAATGATTTATTCTTCAAATCTTTAACCTCATCTAAGACATTTAAAATTTCTTCTATTTCATCATCACTTTTTTCTTGATTACTTTCTTGTTTTTTAATATTTTCTTAAATTCACTTTTTCTTTGCTGTATTAACCAATTATCCAATTCTTCTTTCAGTTCTTTCTTTTTTCTTTTCATCAGCCAATCTATGATTGTTTGACATAGCATTTATCTGCTTTTGAAATGTTTTATATTTTTCATCCGAAAACACTTTCGATATTGCCTGTTCTTCAATATACTTTATAATAGATAAGTTCTGTATAATTTGACGGAAGTTCCAATTCAAATAAAGCGTCAATAAATTCATCATTTCTTAACTCTTCCATTTTCTCCAACACATCATCGGCAAAATCAATCCATTCTCTGAATTTATTATATACAAACTTTAACCATGTCAATCTGTCTTCCGCGCTAAGCATTTTTTCTGCATACATATTTGAATCTTCTTTTTTTTACACAAAGCAGAATATTCCGAAAACTCTGTATAATTATTATCGGCAGATATGTATTTCAATTTACAACATTTGTTTTGTGAATCCCAATTTCCGCTACACCCTATACATTCAGTATCTTTTTATTAGAAATAAATTGTTTTTCAAATCCTTTAAACGTTTTTTTTTGGCATAACATACACGAGGTTCTCTTATCCCTTTAAATATTACATCTAAAACTTCTTTCATCTTATCAAAATACTTATTTTGATACACTGCATAGTATCTTGTCTTTTTATATATTTTAGATCTCAATTTATTATAGTTATCACTGTCTACATATGGCTCTATAAACTTACAAAATCATCAACAGATTTTACTATATAATTTGCATCCGAATCTCTTAAATAATTAACACGCATTTTCTTAAATTCTTTAGATGTAAATTCGCTCAATATTTGGGTTATATATTTTTTGATGTTTACAATAAAAAAAGAATATTCATTTTTAATTTTAAATATATCAGAATCCTCATCTATACCAAAAAGCTTGTAATATTACATGAAAAGCCTTTCCTTTTGCTTTCTATATTGATTATCTTTATCACATAGCAAAGAGTTTTTAAATAATTCGTATTGACCGTCATTTGATATTGCATCAAGAATACTATCCATCATTTTATTAAAGTTCAATCTCTTTAAATTTTCTGTTTCTTTCACAGTTGACATTTTTTACACTCCATTCTTAATATTATTATAAAATCGTTACATATCCCCAACAGCTTTTAATTCTGATTCGTTTCAGTTTACCGTCTTTCATAAAACCTACTAATATTCTTGTTGCGGTAGCAGATGAGACGCCAGCAATTTTTGAACATCACTATTCAAAATATACTCATGTGTTTCGAGGTAATCATTAATTTTATTCCACCTCAAATCACTTTTTTGATGATATATTTTTCGGCTTATCATTTATGCTTTTCTGCAATGCTTGTTTTATAACAGACAACATAAATTCAATAAATACCGTTGATTTACCATTATTGTTTGAAATGTTGATAGCATTGTAATATTCACTCTGATTATCATGAATTATAGATTCTATCGGCAACCATGCAAATATAGGATTCCATTTTGAAAGCAACAACGTATGCCACAATCTTCCCCATACGACCATTGCCGTCTGCAAACGGATGTATAAGTTCAAATTCATAATGAAATACGCAGCTTTTAATCAGTAAATGAATTTCACTTTTTTCCGTCCATTCAAGTAATTCTTGAACAAGCTTAGGTACATATTGTGGCAAAGTTCCGAAATGAAGTATATTACCCTCACTGTCAGCCACTCCGACAGGACGTGAACGAAATTCTCCGCCTCATTAAGAAGTCCTCGTTCCATGACACTATGAGCTTTTAAAATGTCATCTATTGAGTACGGATTCAACTTATCCATATTATCATAAATTTCATAAGCATTCTGCACTTCTGCAATATCCTTTGGCGGTGCAATAACACGTTTGCCCGATAAAACAGCAGTGACTTGTTCTAAGTCAAGCGTATTTTGTTCTATCGCAAGTGATGAATATATCGTTTGTATTCTGTTCGTTCGTCGCAGTGTAGGATTCATTGATATTTTATCTGTAACGCTCACTCTGCCTACAAGCTCCGCAATCTCTATTACATCTGCCATGATACGTTCGTTTATTTCAAACGGCGGTTGTTTGTTTGTCAATGCTCTCACCTCTTGATTTGATTATATCATTCCATCAATCAAAAAATCAAGCCATCAATCATTTAGTTGATTAATGACTTGATTAATAGTCTTATATAAAACCATCGTTTTTGAAACATTTTGAAATTGTATCATAAACCCACTTCAAAACCTTTAATTCCGTATCAAAACTCATCCCAAAATCAACGTCCCAAAAACCTACCTTTATGCAAATATCATACCCATTTTTACTTTTTTAAATGCCGGTATAAAAGTAGCACGTTTCACTCCGGTAAGTTCTTCTATTTCGGACATGGTATATTCCTTTGTATCGTACAATCGTTTTGCCTTGTCAATCAAGTCGCTGCTTATCGGTGGTCTGCCGCCTTTTCGCCCTCTCGCACGAGCGGCGGAAAGTCCTTCTCTTGTTCTGTCTGCAATACAGTCACGTTCAAACTGACTTATTGCACTTATCAATGTAAACAATAACTTACCGGTTGCCGTAGTTGTGTCTATGTTTTCTTTAAGTGAAACAAGATTGACTTTTTTCTTATTAAATAGCTCCATAAGTTCAATCAAGTCTTTCGTTGAACGACCTAACCTTGAAAGTGATTCTATAACAACAGTATCTCCCTCTGATAATCTGTCGAGCATTTTTTTCAAGCTCCGGACGATTACGTTTCGTTCCGGTCATCTTCTCACTGTATATCTGATTCACACCATACTCCGATAACATATCAATCTGTCTGTCAAGTACCTGCTCCTCCGTAGATACTCTCGCATATCCAAATTTGTAATTCTTCATAACTTCGCCTCCAATAAAAAATAAGACCTTTGCAAATAACAAAGGTCTTTATTAATCATCATTTGATTTTATCTTTCACGTGCTAATTCAATTATCTCTCCCGTTTTCTTATTTACTTTACAATATCCCATCGGAATTTCATATGTATCCATAATTTGATTATATCGTGCATATGGCACAAGATAATAAAATTATCATCTTCATCTTTAAATATTCCCGTAGCACATCCGTAATAATCAATCACAAGTTGTCTTGCCTCATCAGCGCCTATCTGATGAACCTTTGGTTTATTTTTTAGTCTGCTGATACTCATTTGTATTAACCAACCAGTTATATGTATCTTCCGAATTGATAAACAAACTGCTTGTCACATCGTCCCATATCACACTTACGCCGAAGTTATCGCGATAAAATTCGGCAGGTACCATTGTATTTCCGTCTACAAGTTTCGGTGCTGTTACAAGATTATAACTGTTTCCGTTCCAGTCATATACCGCAGTACTTCCGTTATAGAAATCTCTGTGAATATCTCCCTTGCTTACACTGATACACTTGTCGTTTGATTCCAGCTTACATCACAACCAAGCTTTTCTCCCAAATAGCGTACCGGAAACAACGTATAATCGTTTGATATTGTCGTAAACACCTCGTTTGTGACGTCCTCGCCGTTTACATATGTTGCCGCATACGCTCCTGTTCCTACTGCTAACATTGTCGTGGCTATTGCCGCTACTGCCAATACCTTTTTCATCTGTTCTCCTCCTTGTTTAATTAATTTTTGTAAAATGTATAACTGTCTTCCAAATTACCGAATGTGTCATATTCCTCCATTATTATATTTGGCTCTACTAAATAGAATTTGAATTTTTTAGGAACTAAAGCTCCCTCACTTGGGAAACCAATACTTCCATATAACTCCGCAGTTGTTTCATTTATAAAAGTTGCTTTTCCCATAGTATATTCATATCCCTTACCACGCAGCCTATTAGCATTTACAATCATGTAATTACTGTTAGCCTCTGTGATATTAAGTTCCATCAACGGCTCTCCATAACTTGGTGTAAATGTATGAACCTATATATTGAGTATATGCTTTATTTTTCTTAGCCTGCTGATACTCATTAGTGTTAACCAACCAGTTATATGTATCCTCCGAGTTTATAAACAAACTGCTTGTCACATCATCCCATATCACGCTTACGCCGAAGTTATCGCGATAAAATTCGGCAGGTACCATTGTATTTCCGTCTACAAGTTTTGGTACTGTTACAAGGTTATAGCTGTTTCCGTTCCAGTCATACACCGCCGTACTTCCGTTATAGAAATCTCTGTGAGTATCTCCCTTGCTTACGCTGATACACTTGTCGTTCGGATTCCAGCTTACATCGCAACCGAGCTTTTCTCCCAAGTAGCGCACCGGGAATAATGTATAATCGTTCGATATTGTCGTAAATACCTCATTTGTGACGTCCTCGCCATTTACATACGTTGCCGCATACACTCCTGATTCTGCTATTACTGTGCTTAATGCTAACAGTACCGCTATTATTTTCTTCATCAGTTTTCCTCCATATTTGTTCGTCTAATATTCTCAGTAATAATTTCCAACTATATTCCCCAATACGAATAAGAGTATATCTTATTTAGCGAGCCTGTAATTAAGGCTGCTATGGCTATTGTACTTCCATCCTTAACAGCAGCATACATCTCTTGCAACGAATTATGCCAATCATCACTTGAAGAAGTATCTATATGCAACTTAAAAGTATTATCCGAATAATCTGTTAACCACAAATCAAAACCAAATACTTCTCCCTCCTGTACTTCTGATGCCAATTTTGCCGTTCCACACACTCCTTGAACACTTCCATAACCAAATGTCTGTGATAATGTGTTATAGTGTTCACTATTTAAAAAACTCTTGCAATTTGCTTTCTAATTTTTCTTTGTTCTCCATTCTTTTTTTTTCGTGTAAATCAATTCTTTCAACCAGATATTCATACCTACTTGTATTTTTAATTTCATCTCTATTTATTTTTGCAATCAAATCGTTTGCACTATCGTAATCATTTGTATTATAAATTGACGTTTCAGCTTCTTCTAAAAGCTAAATACTGATTCATAAGCTTTTCTAATTTATCTACATTATTTTTTGTATCAGTTGAAACCAAAAATTTCTTTGAACTGTTTACGACTTCTTCAACTTCTCGCTTTGTGTTATCGGATATATTGACTTCATCGTCCATTTCATCATAAAAATCTGAACTTGCTTTATCATAAAAGCGTTGTTACACGTTGATTATTTACTATACTGTTTGATATAACTATAGCCATCATTATTCCCGCTACAGCTATAATAATTCCAATAATAATACCTATTTTTCTTGTATTATTTTTTCCTGTCAACCTAAGTCCGCAATTACTGCAAAATGTTTCGTTATCTTTTGCTTCACGACCGCAATTACCACATTTCATATTATCTCATCTCCTATTAATTTTTTTTATTTTTAATTGCCATTACAGCTGCATTAATCATTACAGCCAACTGTTCTGCATCTGATTTCCACTCTATCGGAACTGTATATGTACCTCCGGAATATGTAATTATGGTTTCAGCAGTTCTTCCCATAAATAAAGCAAACGGAATAATAATCAATGCAATCCATTCTCCTGTTATAATCGCTACTAATGCAATAATAATCGAAAATATTAGGTTTGGTGTACTCATTTTATTTTTGTTTCAACATTATAAATTGAATCATAGTCAATAACTGTACTAACCTTATTTTTTATAGTTACAAAACCGCTTCCTTGTTGAAATTTTATTTGCTTTTGCTTTGAAAATCAACATCAGTTTCAATAGTTTTATACGGAAATTTTATAAACCATTTTCTTCCCGAATATTTCTTTATTTCGTTCTTCACTTCAGTTTGGTTTGTTTTATCTACAATATTGCTCTCAAGAATAGCTCCGCAATTTGCACAAAATTTGTTATCACCATTTATCAGCGCCCCACATTTACTGCAAAATTTTCCTTTTGGAGTTTCTTTCAATACTTTTGTACCACAATTACCGCAAAATTCTTCGTCGTTTATCAATTCAAATCCACAATTTTCACATTTCATAATACAATATCTCCTTTTAATAACTTTCAAAAATTTCTTCTATAGCAAGTCCTACACCATAATCACCCAATACATTCTCTATTCTCACACCATCAACTATGATATTCTCTACATTATAGTAAAAGCCATCATCTGCATCAGTGATATTAAATACTATATCTACATTTTCATTATCAGCGGTTATGCCTGTAAATCTTACTCTTTTTTATTGAACCATCTTTTTCATATTCCCAGTCACAATTTCTGAAATGTCTACTAAAAAGCTTGTTGATAAGTTATATTATAACCTGACGGTTTTCCGCATTGTATTTGGTCAATATAATTAAACTCTGTTGCCATATGTTTAAGCTTTACACCACCAGCAACACAAATTATTACTACAAGCGCTTCAGCAATAAACTTTATTACCGATTTTATCGGAATTGATTCTTGTTTTTTCCCTGAAGAATTATAGGTCTGTTCGTAATCCTTATTTAATACAAATTTACAATAAGGACAAATGTATGAATTTTCAGGAATATCTTTTCCACAGTTGACACAAAACATCTTATTTCCCCCTATTTTGATTTAATCATTATTTTTTTAAATAATATTCAAAAATAATGTCTATATTTGTTGTTTTGATTATAGCACATCAAAACACAAATTGCAATATTATTGCAATTATTTTTTATTGCTTTTTGTCCTCTTTAATAAGTTCAGCGTTAGAGTATATAATAATATTGAGGTGACTGACTATGCTTAATCAAAAAAAATTTGTTGTAACTCCTAAAACAGAAAGTTCTGTTACTGTTACAGTAAGAATCGAAAAAGAATCACACGACCGACTTGAAGAGTTAGTTTTAAAAAGTGGTCGCAGCAGAAACGAACTTATTAACAAAGCTATTAAATTTGCTCTTGATAATCTTGAATTTGACGACGGAAAAGAGGAATAAAATTATCCCTCTTTTCTTTTGTCGTTGTAGTAATTGAGCAGCGTTGTTATACATATTTCGACCAAGCCGAAAAGCAGCTGTTCAATATACTTGTTGTTTGGTGTTACACTTCCAAGAAATCATCTGCGTACAACATTTCCTCCACCTCCTCCGACGTAAAGCCGTTATTTAGCAAACAGTCGATTTCATCGCTGTCATACCCATAATACTGTGCGACGCTCTTTATGTCGTCTACATACTCGTTGGCATTTGAATATTCAAACCCCTTTCGCCAATCGTAACCGCAACTTCCGTATTCGTCAAAGTCGAACTTAGTTCTCTGTATCTTACCTTTATTCGATATTTTAAGTATTTCGCCGTCTTGTATTTCAATATCTTCGTAATCTCCACGTTTCAAGTCGTGAAACAATTCCGTATCAACAAGTGCTTTCCAAAGTATCGATATTGTTGACGCATACACATATACTTGTCTTTTCTTGAAATGCAATATTGATATTGGACTGTCGCCTTTGACTATGTAAAGATTATCATTTGAATCAAGCACTGAAAATGAGAAACTTCCCTCAACTTTTTCAGACATATATTTAAGACTCTTAAAATCAAGTTTCTTTTTGTGATTCAATTAATTGCACCGCAATATAGCTGTCTGTATCAATAATAGTTGACGGCAATCTAAGTTCACGTCTTAATTTTTTATCATTACAAATTATGCCGTTATGTGCAAGTGCAAATTCTACGTCGCCACACATACCTTTAAACGGATGGTTATTACCGTTAAAATTTAGTGTCCCTTGTGTAGCATGACGAGTATGTCCCATTACTGCAACTGTATTTTTAGGGAAACTAAAACTCATTTCATATGCACTCTTACTTTTCTTGAATACCGTCATTTTACCGTTCTTGTTATATGCAATTCCGGTTGCGTCTGTACCCCTTACCGCACTTTCAACGGCAAGTGCTTCCGTTATTTCTGCCATGTCTTTTACCTTATTTCCGTATGACAACACACCATACAATCCACACATATCTTACTCCTCCAATCCTCTTATCTTCAAGTATTCCTTTAGTTCCTCTTTATCGCTAGATACCGTTTTCGCAAACTCTTTCCATGTCATTGTCTGAAATTCCTCGTCCGTCAGATTTATTGCCATTTCACAAAGCAAATCGACAAACTGCAACGTAGCTATAAATGTTTTATATCTTAAAGTACCTCTGAATATTCGCAGTTCAACAGTAAATGTGTTTGTAAGATTAACCGTCGTGTATCTACCGAGCCCGGACGTTTTTGCACCTTTTAAACTTTCTTTAGGATTGTCCATACTGCAACCGTATCTTGACGCCCATCTGTCCGCTTGAGTTTCGGTACGACGAGAAAATCTCAATATCTTATCCCAAAACTTCTCAAAGAAGTACACAATCCTTGCAATAGTGTTCTCTTGCTCCTCCACACTTTCACCGAGTGCCGCTCTGTTTATATGAACATGCAATCCGCATGTACCGCTATTATGACTGTAATATCCCATTTCAAGTGCTTCGTCTAAAATATTTTTCCACGGTATTGTTTTTTTGTGTGATATTCCAAAGTTGCAGGATGGCTTACAATTTCAAAAACCATCATCAAGCGAACCGTCATGTTTGCAATAAATATGCTCGTTAATTCGATTGCCTATATTCAAAATTCTCGGCATTATCATCATATTTCACCGCCTTCATCTATTTCAATCTCTATGCCGTAATGCGGTTGTCCTTTTGCCGTAAAATATCGGATCCGGTTTGTAATAGTAATCATGTATTATAGAATCGTTTATTTCGTCATAACAGTTTTGGCAGTACGGTTCATCGTTGTGATAACATACATCATCTCTGCAAACGTCATCACCACATTCGGTACAAGTTTCGTATAGATTGTCATAGCAATCTTGGCAATACTGCCGTTCCTCGAATCGTCACGCCATATACTTCTGCCGCAATGACTGCACTCCGTCACTGTTGATTAAAACAGTCGGTACATAATATCGTTCCGTCAAATCTTATTGCATTTTGGGAGCTTATTTCTTCTCCGCATAAATCACATCGTACATTTTTATTTTCTTCACTCATTTTCTTTTCCTCCGTTAATATTCATAATTAAATAGCATTGTTGAATGTGTCACATCGTCTATGACAAAAAATCTTTTGACACAAAAAAGGAGTACCTGTTTCAAACAGACACTCCTTTTCATATTCCGGTTGTTCCTGTGAATGAACAATCTTCTGTTTTCCGTTTTCCTCCGATAAGTCGAATACTTGTAAATAATCCTTTGGTTCGTCCATGGTGTCAATCATATCCCACATTATCACTTGTAACAATAGCGGTACTTTCTCCGCAATCCCACTTGTAACAAATCTTTTTCCACTAAACATCTCAACCCTCCTCTTTAATTTATTTAGTCTGTGACTATTCACATATATACTATATATTTATAACTTTGGAAAAATCGAAATAAATATGCAAAATAAGTATTGAATTTCTAAAAATCTATGGTAGAATAATATGTAAGGAACTACAAAATAAAGTATAATTTTCATTTATACATTTTATAGATTTCAATACTACATTATTTACAGGAGATAAAATTATGTTTCAATTCTTTTGTCAGAATATAAGAAAATTAACTCATCGCCAAAAAAGATACATATAAAATTACTAACAAAATGTGATATTATTTTGATAGTTACTCTTATAATTTCTTCAATAGTACTCCTTGTTTTTCAGTATTTTAAAATACACTTTATTGCTTCTCTTCTCGCAATCATTATGCCAATTATTGTAGCTTGTATTGACTGTTACAACAGAAACAAACATCTTAATCTCATGGCTTTAGAAAATGCATCTAATTACAAAAGTAATAGAATAAAAAAACTTGTAGATTTATGTAATAATCCTACATTTAATTTATATGACAAAAAAGGTATAGATTTTCTTATATCAATGTGCAATAAAAAGCTAAATGAAGAAACTATTGCTTCTTCATTTACAAAAAGCAGCTTCATTTTTCTTCAATAACCTTTTATATCCAGTTATTGCATTTATTGGAGGTTTTGTTATATCAAAGATAGATGGTATTTATTATATAATCAATATATCAATTCAATTAATTCTTTTAATGATAATTTGTTTTTTTCTATACATGGCAAAGTTAAACCCCTAATAGATGATCACCTGCATCCAAACAAAGAAATTATCGAAAATTTACGTGATGATTTAGAATATATAAAATTAGAAATTGAATAATAAATTGCACTAAGCATTTTAGTTGCGTTAATAAAGGAGGGCATATGAAAAAAACATCTTGTAATAATTATAAATATACTTTTTTTTATACTTACAGCCATAATTTCACCATTTATTATAAATGAACTATATAAAACAAATAAAGGATATTTAGTTCTTTGGGAAGCCAAAGATATGTTAATATATGTTTCATCAATTATTTCAGTGTTAGCCACAATTTTCATAAGCTGTATTACCGTACTACAAAATAATAAAGCAAATGAAATTAGCAATAGATTGCTAAACTTAGAAGAACTCAATGTTGTTCCTTGTTTCAGCATTATTAGCGACAAAACAAATTTTTTTGAATATTATGAAAATACAATTCACTTGCAAGTTCATGTTAAAAATATAGGAGATGGAATCATAGACATAGAAAACATTCATAATTTTTCTTTTCACATTTTACAAAGTGATAAATATGAAATTTTAAAGTTTGTTAAAAAAGGATTAGATTATCCAACAGTATTACCTAAACAAGAAAAACAATTAGATTTTTCTATTGCCTATCACGATGATAATCTTAATACTCTGTATGATATAAATTTCATCTCAGAATCCAAATTAACCATTAATTGGAACGGGTCGTTTGATATTATTTTAATTTATCAAAATTCAGAAATTAAATATAGAGAAACAATCAATATGTCTGGCAATATATTTTTTCACTTTCTAATGACCTTTCAATAAGAGAACAAAAAATAACCAAAATAGATTATAAATTAAAAAAAAATTTCAAGTTGCTCTCAGTAACTCTATTATATTAGCTTTATAAATGAATCTATTTTAAATATTTTGTAACCCCTCATCATGGTACATCGTGATGAGGAGTTTTAATTATGACAAGAAGAAAAAAGAGCATCGAACGAAATTGCTCAAATGGAACGTACAAAATACGCTATACCACCGTTAGATGCTCAGAAAAGTCAACTTGATTGTTTTCCCCATACCTCAACACCTTGTCTGTGGTTTTTATGTATGTAACATAATCCATCAAGATGGGGATTTGTAGTCAATTTATCTATACGGAACGATTCCGATACTTTTCTAGATTGACGGTTTAGAAAATGTCCCACCAACTGCTACTTTTCATTTCGTGTTTTATGTTTGAATGCAACCCGACTAATTGCTATCTTTTGCAATTCTTTTTAATAGTTCAAGATGTTTGCTGTAATTAATATTGTTAAGACATCTACGTTTTCTGTGAGCTTTATTACATTGCTCGCTTTCTCTTCTATCCCAGTTTCCCGTTCAGTTCCAACAATGACTTGCCCCTCATCAGACAAAAATAATTCTAATGATTTGAATATACTCTCTAAGTTTTCGGCATCTTGCCCTTGCTGATTAGGAGTGTCGACCACATAAAAAAATTGAAAGGGCTATTTGTTCTATATAAATTATATAGATACAGAGCCGACTGATACATATAAACTAATCGTGGAGTTTCGCTTCCGGTACGGTCTATTATTTGCACAAAATCCCTTTAGTTTGATGAATGTTTTAGGGAGATTTATCGCATCCGCTAAGGTGCGGCAATATTCTTCTATATCCTCTCTTATATCTTTAGAACGTTTTTTGGATTTCTTTTTCGTTTATTTTCTTGTCAATTATTGCAATTTTAGAAACATATGAATCTATTTCTCCTTGTAAATCTTCCAATTGCCTCTTACAGGATTCATATATCTCATACTGTCCCTTGTTTTTATAAAAAAAGAAGAATAAGATAAAAGTTCTTGAGAGTTATGAACTTTTTGTTCAATCGACTGAATTTCTAAAGAGACTTCGTTATATTTCTCCTTAAGTTCTTCTAATTCTTCTGTAGCAATAGATATGCTATTCCTCAGTTCTGTAATAAGCTTTTCACAATGAGCATAATCTGAAGTTATATTTAATTGTTCCTCTAATCCATTTGAATAAATAGTGTCCACGCAGTCTTAAATCTTCCTCAGCTATCTTGAATCCATCGTTGGATTTATTAAGAATTTCCAGTCTTTTTCTTATCTTCTCTGACTTATTGCCTGTAAC
>VOFC01001987.1_pt1 | contig 24001 bp, 32 predicted proteins | sample 5384161 | NCBI WGS metagenome assembly VOFC01 (sample SAMN12384722, study PRJNA508395) | human gut metagenome | isolation source: healthy gut B | host: Homo sapiens | reverse complement strand
AGAAGATAATCGCACCGATATTTTCTTTTTTCGCTGCATCCCAATTTTACGGAAGTTCCTTTTATCGTAACTTCTGCCATAGGCATTTTATCCTCAATCCCAACTTGTCCCAACTTTCGGTCGCAAAGGTACTTGACATGTCTTTCTTGTATGCAAGGTCACAGCCTGACGGTTCACGACAAAATCTCCACGCTCCGCTTTGCGGAGGTCGTATTTGGTCGTGAAACCCTGCATAAAGAGCCATAACACCTTTTGAGGCGACATAATTTTCAATCAAGCCCGAAAGTAGCTGATGCTAAAAGAGGGAAAATAGAAAACTTAAAACTTAAGATTATGGCGAACTATGCAACAAACATTTTCTACGCAAGGACGGAAAACAAAGCAGACCTCGACAAGATAGAGGCATTCTTGGATGACACTTTTGACGGCTTTGTCAATAGACACAGCGATAGCGTGGATGCGGAGTTTACCTCTCGTTGGGTTTATCCGGAAGAAGAAATCGACAGGCTGATAGCTTCGTTGGAAGCCAAAGACAAAACTTATATCAAAATTCTGTCCTACGAATTTGCAGACGAATACGTGAGCTTCAGAATCTTCTCACAGGGTAAATGGGATATCAAGTTGTAACCCTAAAATGACAAGACTATGTACGAATACGAAAAAGATAGCGAAATTATAGGTGCGCACTGCACCCTGCTTACCCCCTATAAAGGCTACTCCGAGGGAACAGTTGTCGGCGACTTCGGCAATAAAATAGTGGTACGTCTTAGCAGTGGCAAAGAGGTGGTCGAGTACCGTGATGAAGTGATTATTTACGATTAAATCCAAGAGCGATGCAACAGGTAGCAATGAAATTCGTCCAATGGGACGTACCCGAATTAGAAAAGCTGAAAGGCTGCAGGGTTTACCAGTTACGGGAACAACTTGATAACGGAGACAAGTTGAGCCGTGAAGACAAGAACTGGATTACCCGAAACGTGAAAGAGTGCATCCATTTCAAAAGAGGTATCGCATTGATGGGCTACTTCTTTGATTTCTCCGATGTTCTCAAACGATATTTCGTGAAACAGCACGGACATATCACCGAGTATTGCGCCATTGACAAGACTGCGTTGCGCTCTGTCTTGTATGGTCGAATAGAAGACGTAGTAGAAGTATAATTAAAATCAAAGAAACATGAAAGCAACGATTGAGCATAGCTTTTGTCCTTATTGTGACGAGGTAACAGAACTCTACTTCCGTATCATCAACACGATTCTTTTCTCAACCGATGAAACGGAACTGCGTACCGGCATGGAACGCCTACAAGAAAAAACACGTCTTGATGATTATTTCGTCTTCGGCTATGGCAAGCATCACCTATGGGTCTGCCAAAGACGTCCCAGTAATCAAAAAAAGATTTTCGAGCATCGGGTAATCATGGCAGAATTTTGATGATACAGGCAGGAACGGGATAATCTTCCATTCCTGCCACGCCGCATTCCCTTTTTTACATCTATCTCTCTCTTTTGGCTGCGCCATATCCTTTTGTAAAAACCAGCCATTCGTGAAAAGCTGCCGTCCGCTTTTCCGAAAAGCAGGGTTCTTTCCTTTTTCCCTTTTGTCCCCTATTCTTTCTGCCGGACGGGAACATGGCAGCACCCCGATACCCCGTTCCGCCTTTTGTCGCCACTTCGTTGATATTCCCTTCTGCGGTATCGCCACCTGTTGTCAGTTCAGTGTTCTGTTTGTAGCCACCTCTATTCAGTCCGACCGAATTACACGAAAATCCCTGCCGATTCTGCGGACTTACAGCCGAAACGCGCACCATTGTGCCGGTGGACGGATTGCTCTTTCACTTCCCCTGCAACTACGGCTTTCCGCTCATTTTCAGAATAGTTTTCCGCCGAAGTCATCATCATTTTCCGATGCAAAGATAGTATGCAGACGGGAACGACTTTGGAAGTCTTGACCAATGGCACAGCCGTACAATCTTCCTTTATCGAGCCTTCTGGTTTTGCCTACGGACAAAAATAAAGAGTATTGATGCGTCCGGCCTTGGTGCATTCCCTTAACTGCACCTACTTTTTGAGGCAGCGTAAAATTGATTTAATAACTTCTAAAAACAATTCATTATGAAAAAGATTGAAAACAATTTCGTAGTAACCGGTTTCGTAGGAAAGGATGCAGAAATCCGTCAGTTCACCAACGCAAGTGTAGCACGTTTCCCTCTGGCAGTAAGCCGACTGGAGAATAATGGCGAGGAATCCAAACGCGTTTCCGCCTTTATGAATTTTGAGGCGTGGCGTAAAAACGAGAACACCGGGTCGTTCGACCAACTGACCAAGGGTACGATGCTGACCGTCGAGGGGTATTTCAAGCCCGAAGAATGGAGCGACCAAAGCGGTGTGAAACACAACCGTATCGTGATAGTCGCCGTCAAGTTCTATCCGCCCGTCGAGAAGGAGGAGACTCCTGAAAAGCCGGCCAAACCAGCGAAAAAAGGCAAGAAATAATCCTTGCCTTATCACGACAAAAGCGGCCTTTGGGTCGCTTTTGTTTTACTCATTACGGTGTTGTTGCACCATCTGTACTTCTATACTCTACTTGTTCTCTTTTTACCGCATTCAGAAATGCTTTGGCAGGTTTGAATGCAGGGATGTTGTGAGCGGGAATTTTAATTGTCGTATTCTTCGAAATGTTCCGGGCCGTCTTTTCAGCTCTCCGTTTTATAACAAAGCTGCCGAAGCCGCGCAAGAACACCTCGTTTCCCGCAACCATCGACTCTTTTACATTTTCCATGAATGATTCCACCACAGTCATCACAACCGTTTTCTCAATTCCGCTCTGCCGTGAGATCTGAGCGACAATTTCCGCTTTTGTCATATTGTTCTTGATTTTAATGAATACGGTGCAAAATTAACAAATATCCGCCTGTTATAACAATCCAAACTTATTTGTCATCCCGAAAACTGCTTTTACTGAATCCGCCGAAGACGCCCTTCAAGAGCCTGCCCACTACCAAAAATACCAACAATAAAATTATAATATCTCCCATAGGTCTTATTTTTTATAGTTATATCCAACTTAAAGATACGAAAAAATAATGAATTACGCAAGTAATCTACTGATTTTCAATATCCATATTTGATTTATAAGTTCTATTTCCGGATGCCCGGCACGCGTCCCGGTGTTCGGTTAAGCTGAACCTTGTATTTATTGAGAATGCTGTACACGGTGCTTTTACTCCGGACACCGCTCTCTTTCCAAATATCACGGATTGAATACCCATTGTTATACATATCCACGATTTTTTTGTCCCGTTCAGTTTTACTCATACTTTTTTTGGTAATCGGAATACTGATACTCTGCTGCAGGCGTATAATCTTATCTGACGACTTCCGCAAAACAGCCACTTCCTCCGGTAATGCCCCGAACATGGCCAATACTTCCGCCGGTGTCGTGTCCGGAAACAATTTGTTGTCGGTGTCAATTTTATCGTGAATGGAGATAATACGCACGACCTTGATGCGGCATAGCTCGATCAATGCCGATAGTTCCCGTAAACCACGCACGGCATTGCTGAATTTTGACACCACCAATTCGTCGCCTCTTTCAAGATTCGACATCAGTTGTTTCCATCTCGGTCTGAGCGTCTCGTGTCCGACCGATTCTTCAACCACTTGTACACACCCGTACTGGCGCATCCATTCCTTATCCGCATCAAACGCATCGTAGGAATTCGCCTCGAATATATAACCGACTTTTGCCATATCAATATACAATATTCATGATAACAAGTGCAAATATACAAGTTTTATTCGAGTATCTGAATCATACTATATTAAAAAACGAAAATCGTACATTTTTCATGTTTTTATCTTCACTTGTTTTCATTGGTAATCATACTATTAAGTACGATATTAAAAAATGCGCAAAATACGGTTTTTCGGATGCGAAGTATCAAAAATAATATATAGTTTTGCACTAAATAGTACGAAATAATATAGTATGAAAACATCAAAATCGAACTTAAAACAGCCGATAATCTTTGCCAAAATAATTGCCGTTTCGATTGCCGTATTCCTATGCGCGTCATGCGACAACGGCAATGGCAAACGATTGGCGAAAGCCAAGAATGACCCTGCCGGAACATACAGGGAATACCTGTCTGACATACGCAGGCAGAAAAGACTCTCCATTAAAGAATTGACCGGACACCTCAAGCAATGGCAAACATTGAGGGATTCCGTATTCCTGTATCTCGAATGTGATACGCTTGGCCGGCTTCATTCCACTGTAAGAGAAGAGTGTGAACAGATACATGATTCCATCCGCATGGAATTTTCACGGATGGTGCTGTCTCAAACACGCACTTATAAGGATATACTGTGGGTAAAAGAACAAATCTCGCCGCATCTTGAAGACAAAGAGTTGCATCGTGTGGCTGAAACAATCCGGCCGTTCTTTGCCTCATTGGATAACCAGCCCGTCAGTCAGAGAAACCGACAACATATTCTTGCCACTTATCGAGCTACCCTTGCTGAAACGATTGATTACGGTATTCATTGTATGGCAGACCTGACGACCTTTATCGAAAAGGAGGATGCTGTGTACCGGGCATTCCTTTCACGTCTGCCTGATTTCGACGGCGAGAATCTTTCCGACATCACGCATGACACGGAACGATGCTGCGCACAGGTATTTCTTGCCGCCGAACGGAACGACATCACCTATCGCAATGCCATGATTTATTTGGCCATGCGCACCAACCGCAGGCTGATTCAGAATGTCCGAACCTGTATCGACGACATCTGCAATCAAAAAGTCAAGACACCGGCACAGGCACAAGCCTACATCTGGATGCTTCTCCAGCCTTATTCGTCGTTGGACGGTTTCTGCTTGGCGTTGCTTTCAGCCGAAGAAAGAGAGCAACTCGATATGCTTGCCTCGCAGACACCCGACGCTTTCAGAGAGTTGGGCAGGATGCTGCACCCAGGAGACAACCGCTTGGACGAGCTGCCCGGAATGCTGATGGAAGCATTCATACACACGCTGTAAAATATGACAACAGAAAAATATATGAATATGTTACGACATTTTTATAATGACTTCATGGCATTCGTCCCCCTGCAACTTCCGCAGTTGCTCGATGTGACGACGATGGAAGAACCGCAGTTCTACGGCGACTATGTGCTGCTTACGTTTCCGTTGCGCACCCCTTACGAACTGGACGAAGTAATGGATATGTTCGAGGACGACATGGAGTTGATCACGCTTTACCACCATATCCCGATGCGGACGGAAAAATTCGGTCATAGCACTTGTGCATACTCGAATCCCGCTTTCGGACAGATGTTCAAGATGAACGCCAAGACTGATACGGAGGGTAATGTAAACAGCATCCTTGTTACCATCTATGATTCTTTGGAGCAGATGTACGGGGACCTATGCCTCGATTTGGAACTTCACTCCAAAAGCGGGTTCCTGAAATACAAGAAAGACAAGTCCGACGTGCTGATGAATTTCATATGAGAGAAAGTTTATACCGACAGATGGTCTATTGCATCAACACCTACCGGACGTGGATAGAGGTTGCCGATGACAATCTCTACAAGGAGCATATCATCTCAAGAACCGACCGCACCGATTACCTCGTTTCCCGTACATTGGTGCTGCGTGCCTTCAAGACGAACGGCATACACGCCGAGGGTACGACATGGACTATTCCCGAACACGAACTGGACAAGGCTTTGGCCATCTACCGAAAGCAAGACAGTACATTCAAGCAGCGCATCAAGAAAGCGGCCATGTACTTTTCGCCCAAGGATGCCGAAACCCTTATCCGACTGGCGACATACGGTATTGTCCAGTTGGAACTCATTGTGCGCCCCACTCCCATACCCGAAAAGCCCTATTACTTATGTTACTGAATATCCTGCTACTCATTTTCTGCGCGATACCTTTCGGGGTATCAATGTCATTGTACAAGAACAACAAGCGGTTCATGACACCCTTTTACATGGCAATGGCACGAAGCGGCAACGCCCGTAAACTGTATGTGCAAGTATGGCTGATATGCCTGCTTCTTTTCCATTATGTATATGCCTGTGGACATATGGGTGAGTTTGGAATCCTACTCTCTACCGGTGTCTGTGCCGCAATGTTCTCGTTCCGATGGACGGACAACTGGTTACGCAGGTTGCTTGACCGCCCCGGTGCATTTGTCACACTCGCATCGGTCGCACTGGTCATCGGCTTTGTGCCGCATCTGTACACCTTGGCGATAACCATTACCTATCTTCTTCTGGCAGCCCTGTTCTATCCCTCCGTTCGGGTCATGTCCGAATGCAAGGACACGGGGACACTTTCCGGATGGGCAAAGCATCCCGGAATGCTGTCAGAATCCTATCACGAGAATCATCACGCAAATCTGCCGCATGAAGCGGACAGCGGCAACACTGACATATCCGCACAATATGAATCATTAAAACCGAATGAAAATGAAAAATAACCAAAAGATACCTGTTTCCATATTGGCAGACAGGGAGGTATTCGAATATCTCAAGGAGAAAGGGGATGAACGCAAGACACGCACCGAAGCGTACTGTGACCTGTTGGACAAATCACTGGCAGGTTTCGTTTCCCCGTTTTTAAGAAAGAAGGACTACGTGCTGCAACCCAACCAGTGCTACCTGACCGTTTCCGACCTCGCATCGGAGTGGCATTGGCACAGGGCTACCGTCCGTTCTTTTTTGAGTGCAATGGAGGCATTCGGCTTGCTGACCCGCATCCAGCTTCCCAAAAGCGTGGTCATTACCATGACCGTACAATCCGGTCAGGCAGCACAGCCCCGCGATGCACAGGAGCAGCCGGACTTTGCCGGACAGCTCCGTGAGGTATTGTCCGATTGGGTAATCGGCAAAACGACCGCTGCCGAAACTGGCGTAATGTGTGGACAACTCGTAAGTCTGGCAAAGGCTGAAATTGCCGACCGTGACGCCGGACACTGTTCGGACACCCATTCCATCACGACCTCCGCACATTCCGGCACTTTGGTCACGGAACATCGTGAAACAGCCCTGTGCTGCATCGCCCACGCCGCCCTCTTCGCAAACCCTTTTTATCGCTTCTGGCGAAGGCACAGGCGATGGTGGATTGAACCGGGAGTCGAAAACAGATTGTATAACGCGAACAATTCTCCCTTAACGGTCATCCTGCCAGTTATAGCAGGCACACGGGCTTGCCCGTCTGCCACGAAACAAAGGGAAGGGGGAGCCTAATACCCCTGCTGACTGACGTCGCAGGGAGAAGTGTCCAAGCAAGCAGCAAGCTGGGACACGGCGAATTGTCCGAAACAACACGAAAACAGTATGGCAAATGCAAAACAGGTTCTCGATGTTCAGGTATCGAAAGGGATCACCGCCGCCCAAGGCAACGAACACCTGCGTAATCGCAGCGAAGAGGCGGAGAAGTACGCCATGAGCAAGGGCAACTACGACCCCACACGCAAACACCTGAACTTCGAGATTGCACCCGGAGGCAAGGTACGTCCCATCGACACGAGCCGCAACATTCCCGAACGGATGGCGGACATATTGGGTCGTCGCGGGATCAAAGACCCCAACGAAGGATTGGTTGAACCGAAGTACCGCACGGTGGTGAACTTCATTTTCGGCGGTTCCCGTAAGCGGATGCACGAACTCGCATTCGGCACGCAGAACGTGGATTTCGATGAAGATGCGAACAATACCCGTATCAAAAGAATGAGCGATATTGAACGCTGGGCGAAAGACGTCTATGCATTCGTTTGCGGCAGATACGGCGAGCAGAACATCGCCGCATTCATCGTACACCTTGACGAATTGAATCCGCACGTCCACTGTACGCTCCTGCCAATCAAAGACGGTCGCTTTGCGTACAAGGAAATATTCGCCGGAAAGGACAAGTTCGAATATAGCGCGAGGATGAAACAGCTCCATACGGACTTTTTCGCCGAGGTCAACACGAAGTGGGGAATGGAGAGAGGCCGGAGCGTCGCCGAGACCGGCGCACGGCACAGGACGACGGAAGAATACCGCCGTATGCTCTCGGAAGAATGTACCACCATTGAGCAACAGATTGGCCGACATCAGGAAGTCCTGTCCGCCCTCCATTCGGACATTCGGCTGGCAGAGCGCAGAGTCAAAGGCTTGACCTCGATGGTGGAAAACTTGAAAAGGGAGAAGAGCGAAAAAGAGGCTCAACTGTCGGCACTCGAAAATGATATGGATACCCGGAAAGGTGATGCTTTGACCCTATCTGCCGAGAAAGAAAAGCTCGAAAAAGAACTGGCCGCTATCCAAGGGAAACTGGCAGACAAACAGGAGAAGCTACAGACCGCCGACCGACAGCTTTCCGACCTCAAGGCAAACATGGATGCCATTGAGGAACGTACCGGGGAACTCAAGGAGGAAGCCTACAAATACTCCCATGATGTACATTCCAAAGTGGACACCTACTCAAGGACGTCATGCTGGAAAATATGGTCGATGAGTGGAGGGAACTGTCGGCGCGGATGAAGCCTTCCGAACGGCAACTTTTCGACGACACACTCGTGCGTTCCGTGGCGGAACGGGGAGCGGAAGTCATGCGCTGCGCCACGATGCTCTTTCTCGGTATGGTCGATGATGCCACTACTTTTGCCGAAACTCGTGGCGGCGGAGGTGGCGGAAGCGACCTGAAATGGGGACGCGATGAGGACGAGGACAACCGTGCATGGGCACTCCGCTGCATGAGGATGGCGAGCCGCATGATGCGCCCTTCCATTGGCAAGAAGCCCAAGCGGTAAGTGGCAAGGTTTATAATACAAATCAAATAAATAACGAATAATATCATTGGAATATGACGAAACAGATCTTTTTTATATTGGCCGTGCTTTGCACGTTGCAGGCACAGGCAAGTATACAACCCGTACAGGTGGATACTGTACAACATACACCGTACCGTATAATGATCTCGGAGGAACTGGCAACCGATACAGCCCGTCTATCTTGACGGAGTGGTACTTCCGGCATCCCTGACTGGCAACTGGTTTGTCAGTATTGCCGGGGGTACGTCCGCCTTTCTCGGCACACCGCTCGGCTGCGAAGACCTCTTCGGACGCTTGAAACCCTCGTACAGTTTCGCAGTCGGAAAATGGTTCACTCCGTCCGTCGGCGCACGTATCAATTACAGCGGTGTGCAGTTCAAAGATGGAACATTGTCCAATCAGGACTACCACCATATCCATGCGGATCTGCTGTGGAATGTCCTTGGCTGCAGATATGCCCGGCAAGAACAGGTACGCTGGAATCTTGCTCCCTTTGCCGGTGTCGGCCTGTTGCACAATGCCTCTAACGGGAATAATCCCTTTACTGTTTCGTATGGCGTACAGGGAGAATATCGGATTTCCAAACGAGTAAGTGCCATGTTGGAACTCTCCGGCACGACCACCTTTCAGGACTTCGATGGTTACGGACGCCCGAACCGCCTCGGCGACCACATGGTATCGCTGACCGCCGGTTTCACGTTTCATCTCGGAAAGGTCGGTTGGAAACGCGCGGTTGATGCGACATCTTACATTCGTCAGAATGAGTGGCTCGTGGATTATGCCAATGTCTTGTCCGGAGAAAACAAGCGTTATAAAGACTGGTACGACCGCAACCGACGGACGCTCGCAGAATTGTTGAAAATTCTGGAAATAGAAGGCTTGCTTGACAAGTACGGTCATCTGGTTAATGACGATGAGACCGACCGCCGTCAAGGTTATCCCAGAAATAATTACAGCGGATTGAACTCACTTCGGGCAAGATTGAAAAACCGGCATTGGGATGGAATCTCGCCACTTGATTCTGCAAGTATTATATATGGCAACAACGGAGATGATTCCGAACAACCGGGCATAATCGTTTCTGAAAAGACGGAACTCATACAAGCCGGAAATTGCATCGGGTCGCCTGTCTATTTCTTTTTTAACCTCAATACGGCGCACCTGACGGATGCTTCCCAAATGCTTAACCTTGATGAACTGGCTCGCGTGGCCAAGAAATACGGATTATCCGTGAAAGTGACCGGCGCGGCCGACAGTTCGACTGGAACTCCCGTGCTTAATGGTTCATTAAGCACATTGAGAGCGGATCATATCGTTGCAGAATTAGAAAAGCGTGGCATACCGATCGAACGCATCGTCAAGGTAAGCAGGGGCGGCATAGCTGACCATGTGCCGGTCGAAGCCAACAGGCATACGAAAGTGGAGTTATTCTTTTAGTTTTTACATTAACTTTCATCAAGTCCCTCAATCTATAATCCGGATTGCAGGGACTTTTTTGTGAATGGCTATCATAACGTTATCAATGAGAGTAATAAGATTATAGGTTTCCTGAATCCGGATTACGCTTCGTATGACTGATAATATTTTCTGTCGAGTTATGAAATAATCCGCTTACGAGCACAAGATATTCTGGTAAAATATCATTCTTTCCCCAAAGCAGTTCTATCCCGAAAAGTTCCGAGAGGGTACGTGCTATATCGAATCCGAATGCTTCAAGCGAGGGACGTACTTTGTCCGGATGCAGGCAAGGACGGTTGCATTTGCGGGCGCATTCGGAATCTGGACAGTATAGGCATTTTCCTACATAGGCGAATGCCCTGCCTCCGTATCTGTGCTCCAGTTCCAGCAACTCTTTTTCTATCCTGATTCGTTCTGGTCTGATTAACTCTTGTGATTTGTCTATCGGGATGCCTTTTTCGATAGGAATAATTTTGGTAGCCATAAGATAGGCATACTTGTACTGGCGCAGAAATTCTCCGGTATCGAAATCAAACGGCGGACATCCCCAACTGTTACCGTAATTAGGGCATTGCCTGCAAAACTCGACAAACCGTTTCTCATCCCGGAAACGTGAAATATATTCATCCACGCCGATGCCTGCCGTGAAATTCTCTATGATATATTTTTCAGTCATTGCTTCACTTTAATGAATCCTATTGTAGTGTCGAACTTCACGCAATTATTTCGGAACAGCCGTTCTATACAGCCGCTCAGGCGCATCTCCTTCGTCAGCAGAACCGGTAAATCGAGAAAAGGGCTATAAAGGTAATATCGAGTTATGTGCCGGTTTATCGGCTCGAGTCCATTGCAATGGTAAAATATTTGTTTGAGCATGCGCGTATAAATCAGATGATTTGGGTGAATAGGTCGAGTTGGTGCAGGAGCGTGACGGTAAAGAAGATGCCGACGACCAGACTCAGCGCAATGAGCAGTGCATCGAGTACGTGGGCCGAGGGTTTCGTCGGCCGGTCGGCGTTGCTTCGGACATACTCCCGAAAGAAGATGTAGAGTGCAGGTACGGTACTGCACGCCAGCAGGTAGTCTTCGGGTATGCCGAAGAAGTAGACTTTCGACAGTCCGATCAGCGCCCAGTGGCAGAGGAACATGGCCAGCACGATATTGACCTGCTCCGAGAAGGCGAGCATCAGTCCAATGGTGAAAACCGCCACCGAACAGGGCATGACGGGCGAGGTCATCATGGGGAATTCGTGGCCCAGCGCCAGCGAGCAGAGGGGATATATCAACGGCATGGCAAGGAGCAGGACAGCGAATGCGTTGTGCTGGCCGGTGCGTTCGAGCGAGGCGTGTTTCACCAGCAGGTCATAAATCCAGATTCCACCCATGATGGCCCAGAAGAGTGCTAACATGCCGTGATATTCGCGCGGTCGGCAATAGATCATGTAATAGACTCCGGCAATCCAAAAGTTGAGCATCGCCATGAAACTCTTCATGGCGATGCGCACAGTGTTTGTCGGCCGCAGGCAGAGCAACAGAAGCAGCAGGGTTGCAATGCCCGTAAAGACAATCTGCGCAGGCCAGGTTGCGGCATTGTAGGCCGCGATCGTGTTCCAAAAAATTTCCATAACCTAACTATTTTTTCGTGTGCGTCGGGTCATAGAGAAGGCCCGGCGCTTGAAGATGAATATCGGCAGCGTGGCACCGGCGGCAAGCAGCGCAATGACACTCAGCGATACGGTGGCATTGAGAAAAAACTGCTGCATGTAGCGCATCCCTTCGTCAGCCCGATCGAGCGACTGGAGGAACATGATGAGCGAGAAAACCGTCTTGTAGGCGTAGATGCCCGGCACCATCGGCAGCAGAGCCGGGATGTAGAGACAGGTCATCGGGCAGCGGACACCGCGGCCGAGCCATAGGCTGCCCATACCGATTGCAAAGGCCGCGAAAAGCGATGCGGTGGCGATATCCAGTGCGGAACAGTGCATCAGCGTGAAACGCAAGGCGTGGCCTATGGCGGCAAGCAGGGCGATGCGTGGAAAGGCTCGCATCGGCGGATCGGAGATGGCCCCGAATCCGATGGCGGCGACAGCGGCGAAGAGTCCGTCGAGCAGAATATCCGTCACGATCATAGCAGCGAATCTTTAACCATTAACAAAGTGGCCGACAAACCGACGGCGATGCAGACGATCAGCAGCATGGCGTTGACCAGCCGGCTGACACCCATAAGGACGTGTCCTTCCATGATGTCGATCACCCCGTTGATGAGCGGCACGCCCGGGACGAGAAAGAGCGGGCTGGTGGCCAAAGTGATCTCGGCTGTGCAGTCGAAACGCAAGGCGGCCGTGGCGCAGAGTGACGCGACGAAAGCCGAGCAGGCGAAGACGAGAAAGTGATTGACTGCGTGAGCCTGCATGCGCTGTTTGACGGCGAAGCCCACGAGTGTCGCCGTGAAGACGATGCCCACGGCCGTCCAGTCGCCGCCGAAGAGCTTGCAGAACGAGGCGTTGGCCAGTCCGACGAACACGAGCGTGAAGATCGGGTCCATGCGCGGTTTGTCAACCAGCGTCCGGTAACGGCTGCGGATTTCGTCGAGCGAGAGGCCCTCGTCCAATGCGTCCCAGCTCAAGGCACTCAAATCAGAGTTCCGCTCGAAACTGATGGGGAGCGACGGGATTGCCACCACACGGGTTGCGGACTCGCCGCTCCCGAGGTCGAGCACAGTCAGTATCGTACTCTTTTGGAAACTCGACAACTGAACGTCCACGCCCAGCGCTTCGCCGATCCGGCGTGAATTGCGGACCGCCCGCGAGGTGTGAACTCCCGAGCCGAGCTGATAGGTGGCGTATTCGGCGATGAAACCGAGTATATCGCAAAGTTCCTGCTGCGTTTTCATATGCGGATCATTGTTTATCGGACTTTTACCACACCTGTCGCAGTATCGAACGTCACGCATTTATTGCGGAACAGCCGTTCGATGCAGCCGCTCCGGCGCATCTCTTCGGTGGGCAAGCATACCAGTCGGGGCGGGTCGATAAGGGCTATCGCATCGGCGAGCGACATGGCGATATCGAGTTCGTGGGTCGAAAACAGGATACATTTCCCTTCGTCGTGTGCCAGCTGTGCCAGCAGCGTACACAATTCATAGCGGTTGGGCATATCGAGGAACGAGGTGGGTTCGTCGAGCAGAATAATCGGTGTATCCTGCGCCAACGCCCGCGCGATCATGATGCGCTGGCACTCGCCGTCCGACATCCTGTCCATCGTGCGTTCCGCATAGTCCTCCATGCCTACCGAGGCGAGCGACCGCATAACGATTTCCGTGTCGGCCTTCTGCATCCTTCCTATCCAATTGGTATAGGGTGCGCGGCCGATAGCCACGACGTCCTCGCATTTGAGGTTGGCGATGCGTGTGCGCTCGGTCGTGACGAACGCCAGCGTTCGGGCCATCTCTGCGGTTCGCGTATCGGCGGCGGGGCGTCCGTCGAGCAGGATTCGACCGGAATAACGGCGGTTCAGCCCGGCAATAGCCCGGAGCAGCGTCGATTTGCCCGTACCGTTGCGGCCGATTAGGGCTGTCAGTTTGCCCTTTTCGATTGTGGCTTCTACCTCGCTGAGCAAGGTTCGATCCCCGTAGCCTATGGATAAATCGTGTAATTCTATCATGCCGTAACGGATTTATTGCGCAAGACCACCCACACCACGATGGGGATTCCCAGCAGCGCGGTGATGGCGTTGATCGGCAGGGTGAACAGTTTGGAAACGAGGTCGCAAAGCAGCAGCACGGAAGCACCCGAAAGAACGGTGCCCGGCACGAGCACCCGATGGTCACTGTTGCGGAACAGCATCCGCGTGACGTGGGGCATGGCCAGCCCGATGAAACCTATCGGACCGCAAAAGGCGGTCACCGTGCCGGCCAGCAACGTCGTGGAGAGGAACAGCAGTCCGCGTGAGCGACGGACGTTCAGCCCCATCGTCACGGCATACTCCTCGCCGAACAGCAGCAGGTTGAGCGGCTTGATGGTGATTACGGCCAACAACAATCCGGCGATAATCGACGGGATGAGTACCGCAAGCTGATTGAAGGTCACGTCGCCGAGCGATCCCATCGTCCAGATGACGAACATTTTCAAGGATTCATCGTTGGCAACATACTGCAATATTTGGACGACCGCACCGATTCCCGACGAGAACATCATGCCGAGAATCAGAATTACCATGATATCTTTGATGCGGTGTCCGACGGCGGCGATGACAACCAACACGATTGCCGCTCCGAGCCATGCCGCCCCAGCGATGCCTATCGACGAGCCGACACCGGCAAGTACGACGAGTGCCACGCCGAGGCTCGCGCCCGAACTGATACCGAGCACGTAAGGCCCGGCAAGGGGATTGCGGAAGAGGGTCTGCATCTGAAGACCGCTGACCGACAGGGCGGCTCCGGCCAGCAACGCGACCACCGCCTTAATCAGTCGGATATTCAGTATGATTTTCGCCGTCGCTCGCGGACAATCGCCACCCGTCAGGGCCGCCCAAACATCGCCGAGCGGCACGGCGACAGCCCCCACCGCCAAATCCAGCAGAAACAGGAAGAGGGTGAGGGCAGCCAGTGCGGTAAATAATAGGACGGAACGGGAGCGCATTTATTTCAATTGCTTGTAATAGACGAAATCTTCTGCGACCAGTTCGGGGTGGAATATCTTTACGAGGTCTCGTAGCACGAGGTCGGGATTCACCACGGCCGACTCGTAGTAGTCGTTGCCGCCGGCGGCATTCGTGCGGGCGTTGTTGTTATAGACGTATCCGTTGCGGAAGCACCGGGTGTCGGTGAACTTCGGGCAGGCGGCTCGCAGTTCGTCGAGCGTGTTCGCCATACCCACATGCAGCCACATATCGACTTGCGAGGCCGGCAGATACGCCTCTTCGAGGTCGATGGGCGCGGAAGCGTTTCCCGTGTTCTTCTTGTAGATGTAATCGCCTCCGGCATCTTTGATCAACCGGGCGACATAGCTTTCGGTCGAGGGCATGAACCAATTGTCGCCGTAAGGCGTGTTGAGCATCACTGAAGGGGCATCGATGGCTGCATCGGTTACTCGCTTTTTCAAAGCGTTATAGCGAACCGGAATCTCGGCAAACACTTTCTCTCCCTCTGTCCGTTTTCCTGCAACCTCCGCCAATGCCACCAGCCATTCGGCTTTGCCCAGCGGCGACTCTTCCAGGTAATCGCCGACATACATGAACGGGATGTTCAGTTCTTTCAGTTTCCCTTCCATCGAGCTGGCCCCGTTCACGCCGTAAAAAGCAGTACGAGGTCGGGATCGAGCGAGAGCAGCAGCTCATAGTTAATGTTCCCCTCATAGCCCACGTCGCCGACGCTGTCGCGTCGTGCCTGAATATCGGGATTGGAAATGTAGTCGATACCCGATACCCCGACCACGCGCCCCGTTTCGCCGATCGCGTCAAGCATGGCGATATGGGTCGAAGACATGCAGACGATGCGTCCGGCATTCCCGTTGAGTACCTGACCGGTGAAATCTTCGGGAGCGGCTTCGCCGTCACGGGCGATGAACAGGCACGTGGTAATGCTGTCGGCTCCCTGCCAAGGGTTCGTGACGGTAACCAATACGCTCTTTCTGCTGTCAGCACCTTTTATGTTAAACCCCGAAGCGTATTCAGGTGTATAGGCCGTTCGGTTGAAATCGGCAAGTTTGGAACTCTTATCATGGCAGCCTGTGAATGTCAGTACAAGCAGCAATATCAGGCTCAGATTTTTCAATGCTTTCATATTGTTACAAATTTGTATTTACGGATTTCTTCTTATTTTTTCCGAACTTCGGGGTGATGCCGATGAACAGTTCGAAGTTGATACCGGGCATGGGGCGCGAGAGCACCGAAAGGTAGTCCTCGTTGAAGAGATTATTGACTGCAAATTTCAATTGAACGTCCACCGGTTTGAAAAACAGGTTTTTCTCCAAGGAGACGTTGCTCATGAAATATTCGGGCAGGTGTCCTGTCAGCGTGTAGTCGTTGCTTGACATGGTGAAACGCTCCGAGTAGAACGCCCACTTGTAAAGGAACGCCCACGACCGCCACGACAACCGTCCTGTCAGCGAGGCGGAATGCTCCGGCACGTAGGGCAGCTGTTTGCCCACCGACTGGTCAGCAGGTGACATTTTCTCGCCCTCGTTGATAGAGGGTGTCCACGAATAAGAGCCGTTCAGGTCGATGAGCCAATCCTTTGCCGGCTGCACGGCCAGGTTCGCTTTGACCTCGATGCCGTAGGCGTGTACCTTCTTCACGTTGCGGGGCGAAAAGAATCCTTTGGTGGTGGGCAGCCAGATAATCCAGTCGTCGATGTAGGAATCGAACCAGTTCACGCCGCCGTTCAACTTATAGGCATTTTCTTTGCCGACCTCGAAACTTACACCTGCATCGTAGCTGAAACCATGCTCGTTTCTCAGATTGGGATTGCCACCGGGCAGGAAATAGAGGTCATTCAGCGTCGGGAAACGGTAATTGCGTGAAACAGAAGCTTTGAGCATCACATTCCCTTTCGGAGAAATGATGCCGTCAATAAAAAAAGCCGGTATAAGTGGAGCCCACTCGGAACCGTACATTTCTTCTCGCAACACAACCGACATGCCAAGCCGGTCTATCGGTTGCCACTTGGCAGATACGGGCCGGAAAGTTCCACGCGTCCTTTGTCATAGCCCACGATGGCCTTGCCTCCGTCCTGCAAAATGATATTCTTGTCCTCACTGCGTACCAAATGCTGGTGAGCCGATACGTTAGCGGTGAAAAACCAACGTTTTGTTGGACTGTATTCACCTTCAGCCTGCCCGTAGAACGTATTTACCTTGCTGCGCGAACGGGTCATCGACGCCCAGTTATCAGGTGCGACCTCACGCTTGTAGTCGTAGGCCATCCATGTGTGTATGTAACCGCCTTTCACGCCAAGTTTCCAATTGCTTTTGATATGATCCCACGAAAGGACACTGCGGAAAGTCTGTTCCCGCTGGCGGTTCTCGAAGTCGGTTGCATCTCCGTAGTCGGTCGTCAACATCGGAAGTTCCCGGTTGGAGTTGATATACCATGCGTTCAGGCCTAATTTGTCGCCTTTGCGGGTGTTGTAATAGACTTCTTGAAGCAGGTGCAGGTCCTTGAACGCACCGCTTCGGTTGCGCTCTACGGGGTGATACTGCCCGATGATGTTCTTGTCCTCGTCGTAGATATTTATCTTCTTGTCGTGGTTGGTGTACTTGTAATCGTTAGGCGAGGAAGAATAGACCGCACGGGTAGAGCCGTGCCACCGCTTGCTTCCGTAGGTGAAGCGAGCGAACTCGTCGAAGGTCTTGAACGAGCCGATGCCCTGCACGTACTGGGCGTTGAACCCTTCGGCGACTTCGGGAGCCGTGCCGAGCTTGACTAAACCGCCCAGTCCGCCGCCCGTTTCGTTCACCGACGAAGTGCCGTGCAGCAGCGACGCTTGGTCGATGAAGTAGGACGGGATAGTAGAAAAGTCGGTCATGCCGAGCATGGGGTTGTTGATGCGCATCCCGTTCCACGTCACCTGCGTATGGCTGGGCGACGTGCCGCGGAAGGCAACGGTCGAGAGCGTGGCGCGGCCGTAGCTTTTGACAAACACGGACGAGTTGAATGTCAGGATGTCCGCCATTGAGAGGGCGATGTTCTCTTTCAGTGCGAGTGAATCGAACTTCGTCTTCTGCACGCCGATTTCTTTCATCGGCCGATGTCCGATGACCGTGACTTCCGGTATGGTGAGATGCCAGCCTGACCGCTTTTTGCTTTCCGTCTGCTGCGCAAAAAGTGCCGTGGGGAGACATGCCGCCAAAGCGAATAACAGATATAGTCTTTTCATATTGCCTCCTTTCTTATTTCCAACAAAATGCACCAGGGATAATCCCAACATAAAATTCATCAATCAGTTCGCCGTCAAGTGAGTAGCGGTATATCATGCCCTGCTGTTGGTAGTCGATGGCATCAGCGATGTACACCTCCCCGTTAGCGGGGTTCACCGTCAAGCCGTAATAAATCGTACCGCTGTATTCGAGGAACGGGCGCACCGGCACACGGCTCGCCGTCACGTCCATGCACCAGATGTCTTTGTTAATCCAGTAGAGTTTGTCCCTGTCGCCGTTGAGCTGCACCTCCGAGGGCCAGTCGCCCAACTTGAACTTGAACTGCTTCTCCACAGTGAAGGTCTCGGCGTCGATGCGGTAGAGCGAGGGGGCTTCGTAACCGTAGGGGCTGCCCTCGTAGCCGCCGTCGGTAATCGTCCACATCTTGTTATACTTGTCCATGACCAACGATGTGGGCTGGATGCCGATTTTCAGTTCATCGACAACTTGGTCGGTCTCGGTGTCGATTTTGATGATACGGTTCTGGTAACTCCAACAGTTGCAATAGACGTATTTGCCGTACTGCACCATCTGCTCCGTCGAGCCGCTTTCCATCGTCATGTCCGGCACTTGGATATGCCCGGTGATTTCATACGTTCGCGGATTTATAATGAAGATGCGGTTGTCCCACAGTTGGGTGACATAGGCTTTCTCGTCGCTCAGGAAATGGATATAGCGCGGGGAGGTCAGATTCTCGATGCGTCCCACCTCCTTGAAGGTGTTCAGGTCGATGGCGAAAATCACGTGGGAGTTGTTCACCACGACCCAGCCCTTGTTGTCGTAGATGGTCATCGACTGTGCCACGTCGCCGAGCTTCATGCCGTTGGCACGGAAGAAGACCTCGTTCTGCACCTGTTTGGTCTCTGGGTCGTAGTAGCTCAGCGAGGCGTTGCCGTACTGGAAGTTGCCCTCGTTGGTAATGAACAGTCCGGCTCCCGTGGCGTTGAAATCCTCCACGGCATCGCCGTAGTCCCACTTCATGCAGGCGGTTAAGGATAGTGTCGCTCCGACAACTACGCTCCATAGCAGATATTTCAATTGGTGATGGGTCATACCGTTGTTTTTATAGTTAATCCCCGGTAGTCTTACCTTACGGCAAGCATACCGAGGATTGGCAGAAAATTTATTGTTTGGTTATCTATTCAGCGGGCTTGTACTTCCCGTCTATCATGTCTTGGTAGGTGGGGTTGTATTTGCAGCCACTTACAATCCAATTTGGTTCAGTAATTTGATTATCCTTGATAAAAGGCTCAAATATAGAAAAATCAGAAAAAGAAGTAAGCTTAACGAAATTCACTCCTGATAAACTTTTAAGCTTCGGCATATCAAAAGATGTTAATTTGGAAGCAGCATCTGCACTTAAAGATCCAGCTATAGAGACTAATTCAGGGCATGAGAAAGCGGAAAATCCATGAATCGTTATTCCCGCTCCTCCAACTTTTTCAAGCACAGGAAAAAGCTCATAAGTGGTTGTAGAACGGATATCTAATCCTCCATATGGAAGGTCGTTGGTTGACCACTTACCTTCTTTTGCATATGATGGATTTGAATTGCAACAAATCGATTTTAAATTACTAAAATTATGAACCATTTTAGGAGTATTAAGTGCCCCCTCCATAAAAAATTGACCGCCAATTTTTTTCAAGTTTTGAAAATTCTAAGTTTGATGCCATCATATTAATTTTGAGATGCATATAGCCGTCAACAAATTTGAGATTATTTGCAACGATGCCAGATTTCATCCCTGCACCAAAATAAAAGTCGCCGTGTACCTCTTCAATTGGAAGGGTAAAAACTTTTTTGTCTGGTGTTATGTATGATAAATTCTTTACCTTTTTAAAATTGAAATCAACATAGTTATTCGCCCAGGCATCAATATAAATAGAAACATTCGAAAGATCATCTTTCGTTATAAGTTTTTGTAGTTTCTTACATTCCGAGATGCGTATAATGGATTCCTCTGAATCTTCATTAGAAAAAACAGCATCACTAATGTCTATAGGAGAAGAACAACTTATTAGCTTCTCTAATTTTAACGATCCTATTCTTTTTAAGTTTTTAAGATTTGATAATGATGAAAGTTCATAGAAATAACAAATTGAAAGAAGGCCTGTTACGGTTGCCAGATTCGACATTTCATCAAGATTAGTAAGAGAAACATTTCCTGTAGTGGAAAACAAATCTCCTTGAATATAGTTCGAAATAATAAAACAATCTCCATTAACAACAGAAAGTTTGGGCATTGATAATTTTTCAAACTCGATAGGCAAAGATGAAAAATTAATACTTCCTGTTTCAATAAGCTCAGGGAAAGAGATAGATTTTAAAGTCGAAATCTCATTAATGCTTAACGAATTTTTAACAGTCTGTACTTTGGGAAATACCAATGTGCTAATTGCACCTTTACCCATACCGAAAATGTTTAATGCCCCTCCGACGTTTATCAGTTCGGGTATTTGAAGCGTTGTCAATGTGGACGAACTGATAACAAAATCACCCTCAATAGCTTTTAGCAGATCAAACTGAACGAATTTTACACCATTGTTGTACACATGGATATTGCCCGTTACCTCGTTCAATTTGGTCATGGAGACCATCTCCAGCGTTTCGTTCGCAGCCGGGTTTTCCTCCGAACCAATCGACAAACCGCCGATTTTGGTAATGTTGTCCAAACCGGTCAGCGTTCCACCGGTATAGCTGTTCTTTTATTGTGATGGTTCCTTCGACTTCTTTAATAATACTAAGTCCAGAAATATCACTGATATTTTCTGCATTTTCTGCGTCCGAACCAATAATAAGATTACCTTTTATGATTGTAACGCCAGATTCAATAAAAGCAGCTACTTCTGAGTTTTTTTTCAGTTCTACATCACCCTCACTTCTTATCTCATCCTTCACAACAACATAAGTATAGTCATTGGTAGCTCCATTAAAAGAAGTAACACGGAAAGTACGTTCAGTGTTCCAATCAGTTATGGATGTTGGATCAGGGAATATCTTTGCAGAAGGTGTGTAAATGAAAGATGCCTTTGCTCCATCAAGAGAAACTGTGTATGGTACAGTCATCGTAATTGTGTTGTTCTCAATGACAGCATCATATGTCTTATCATTCACACTCAGTACCACGGATGTGATGAAATTATCATCAGCATCAACTGGAATTTCGTTCTTATCGGAACAGCCGACAGCCAAAATACCGAAGAAAAGGCCGAACAGCAAGTTAAAATTGATTGGTTTCATTTGTAATATGTTATTATTGTTTTTTACTTTATGTTTAAATCTTGGAACGAAAATACTTCGGTAGAGATTTCTCCTAAAACGCCGCTTTTAGCCAAGGCTCCATTCTGAACTTTTATGAAGTCGATGTATTGGAGATTTACCGGAGAGCCGTCGTGATACATGGCATTAGATATTTTGAATCCGTTTTTCTGTCCAGAACCGTCATACGAATCACCAGCCAACATATCGGAACCGCAATTATCCACATACCCCCAGTCATAAGGAGAGTTACTCCAGTAACCTGTGGATGGACTTTGTGAATTGCGTGGCAATAGTCGAGTACCGTACGAAGTGTAGGAGTCGGCCGTAATCCACAACGGATAATAGTAAGGTTGCGTGTGGTAGGCATTGAAATCGACCCAGCCAGTGTTTCCCAAATTGTCAATCCAATAAGTGTGTGAACCATCCGAGGCCGGTCGGAAATAGGTCACCTCATAATCTTGAATGGTGGTGGGTTTCCCTGTTTCGCTGCCCCGCAGTTCGTACCACTCATCATCGGGAAGTCCATTGCCGTTGACATCCTGCATCACCCACACTATCCCCGGTTCATTGGAAGAATCAAAGGCATTGCCCTGAATAGCAAAATCATATCCACCCTTATTCTGAATGCTGTGGTCAAACCCTACTATGATGTAACCGCCAAAGGAGCCGAGAGATACATAACTTTGCTTGGCAATACGCTTGGAAGCATATTCGACGGCCGCTTCTCGGGTCGATTCGCTACCGGTAAAACCACCAGTATTGGTTTCGTTGATGAATTGTCCGGGAGCCGGCGTATATTCATACACTCTGTTGGAATAGGCCGAACTCGCACCTGAAGCAGCACGATATCCGGAAGATTCCGACCCGTTCACGCAAACTACGGTGACGGCGGATTCCACGGATATGCTATTTTGCATTTCGGTGACAGAGACGGTTATCCGGTATTCTCCGGCGGACGAAGGGGTGAACTTATACACCCGACCGGTTTCACCTTCCACGGGCTTACCGTCTATGCTCCAGCGGTATTGCGGATTCTCGAAATAGTCCAGCAATGGACGCAAGAACACTGGTCGCCCGGCAAACGTATAGCGTGTGGAAACAGACTGCTCATAAGACGGGGCAGGGAAAACAACCTCATAAGGCATATTCTCGACCACCTCTATCTCCAACTCTTTCTTGGTTTCACCATCCTCGTTGGATGCTGTTATGGTAATCGGAAAAACTCCCACCTGATTTTCCTTAAACGTATAGGTCGTATCGGTGGATACCACAACCCCTGCACGTACCCATTCCACCTTGAAACCGGCAAGGTCGCGATGGGCAATCACGGCAGTCAGGGTATTCTCTATGCCTTTTGTACTTTCAATCCTTTGGCCGGCACATACAGATTGATGGCCGGGGGGCAACAAATCCCTCACTTCCACTTTCACCTCTTCTTCGGCATGACCGTTTTCGTTGTCCACCCGCAGCGTAATAAAGACCTCCCCGATTCATCCCACGTGTATTTCAGGGTCGGGTCTGTGGAAATCAGTTTCCCCTCTATGGTCCAGGCAAACAAGGCATGGTCTGCGTACCGGTAAGTCGGTGCGATGACCAGTTCCCGGCCAATCTTGACTGCATAGATACCGTCTTCACTATCGAGTTCAATCACTGGGGCTTGTCCGGATTCTGCAACGACAACCTCATCCCGATTGCAGGATATGAATAATACAGCGAGTGTAAAAAAAATAAATTTTTGATTACCATGAATACAAGCTGGTTAGATTAAAAAGACAACCACCACTTCCAAGTTTAAATTTCCTTGAAAGGGGTGGTTATAAAATTAGTTTTCAAAAACAATATCATCAATACAGAGGTATGCAGGGGTATTTAAGCCATACTCTCCTGTGTCGGAACCTGAAAAGTTAAATTTCACAAATCCTACTCAGCTTGATTAATAGGCCAATATGTCCATGTAGTAACGGGATTTTCGTTCTTCCCATTTCTATAATCGGCTAATACCTTGGTGTATGTAGCTAACTTATTACCAGCAAAATCATAACATTCAAGTTCAACTTGGAAATACCCAATATGGTTTCCGCCTGCATCGACTTGTGCTGACAGCGGAGTAGCTACACCGGATGCGCCGAATTTATTACCATGCATGATTACACCATAGGTATATGATGAATTACAGAACCATAAACCTTTTAGAGTATATTCGCCTGTTAAATAGAATTCGGGTTGAGCCATCCATTCGGTATTATATTCATCAGAATAACCATAAACAACAGCAAAATTATTTCCGCTATGACCTGCACCTTCGTTAGAGCCATTAACAGAAGTCGTATCATAAACACTCATTTGATTGTTATAGGAATACCACCAATCACTCGGTATGGTATCACCGGTAATCGTAATTCCTTCGGCAGAAGATGGATTGGTACGGTAATTCCATTTAGACAATGCTAATCCACCACAAGAGAAATTGTTGAATGTTCCATAATTATTAGTCACAGTGTTAATCTCAGACATGAACACTCCATCTGGATCAGCA
>VOFC01001721.1_pt1 | contig 24001 bp, 47 predicted proteins | sample 5384161 | NCBI WGS metagenome assembly VOFC01 (sample SAMN12384722, study PRJNA508395) | human gut metagenome | isolation source: healthy gut B | host: Homo sapiens | reverse complement strand
AAGACTTAAATGCATATGTAAAAAGTTTAGTGTTAAGAAGGAATAAAATATGAAATTTATAGAAAATATAAAAAAGAATTTATGAATATGGTAAAGAATTAGAAATTTATTTAGATATGGACAGAACAATTATTGAACTTATATTTGATATAGAAGAAAGCTTTACTCAAAAAGGTAATTATATAAAGAAAGTACCTATAAAACCAGTAATTAATCAATTGGAAAAAAATACATAGATTATATCCTAATATAAAGATTAAAATTTTAAGCTTTTCAAGAAATAATGATATGACAAAAGAATAAATGGCTAGATATAAATATGCCATATATAAATAAAGAAAATAGAATATTCTTGTCTGAAGAAAGTCATGAATATGGTAAAATTGATATTAATAAAATAAAAGGTGAATATATAAAAGCAAATATAACAGAAGATAAAATTGCTATTTTAATAGATGATGATGTAAGGATTCTTAATGAAACTAAAAAATTTTGAAAGAACAAGTATTTCCAATACATGTTACATCTGTACTTATATAATATAAAAGAGATAGGCAGACTAAATAGAGTCTGCCTACTGAAAGGAATTTAATGTTAAAAATTAAAGTTTTCTTAACTGTTCGAGTCTTTTATCAGCTAAGGCCAGTTTTCCATCTAACTCAGAATTGTGTTCGATTATTTTAAAATGTCTTTCGAAATGATCGTGAATAACTCCATCGGGTGTCATACTGAATTTCATGTGATTAGGATTTAAAGATTTGTTACCAAGTCTTGCTCTTGTTCCATCTGAAAGAATAAAAAAAGTAGCCTTATTTGAAGTACAGAAAATATCATCGATAGGTATACTTAAAAAGAGTTCTTCCAAATATGAAACATACTGGGAATCATAAGCTCCTTGATTAACAGGATTCATTGTGTTGGCATATACATTCATGCCAGTTGCTTGTCTTGCATATGCAAGAAAAGTCAAGTAGAGAATTGAGAGTCGGAAACTCTTTTTCTGTTACAAGTACTTCAAGAGCTAGTTTGGTTTTCCATTCAGACTGAATAAACTGCATAGATTCACTACCTCTATAAGAGATTTTGAATTCATCAACAATTCCATCTAACTGTTTTAAAACTTCAACCTTTTTTTCCGTTTGTAAACATTTTGACAGTAAGGCCAGCGTTCTTTGCAATATGAGCAAAGTCTACAATATCTGGATGCATAGTAGGTTCTCCACCGTGCAAAAAGAAATTATTAAGACCATGCTCTTTAGCGAAGTTAACACCAGAAATAAAATTTTCTTTTGTTTATAAAACCTCCAGTGTGAACTTCACGCTCAATGCAAAAAGCACAATTGCTATTACATTGTCTAGTTAGCAAACAGAAAAACTCTTGTAAATCATGTAACTCCCGAGGGTGTTTTTTAATAATAATTTTGTCACTCATGATAAATCTCCTTTCATTAAATCTTATGCATGTTGCATTTATAATATTATAACATAACACTTTTGAAATTGCAATTATGTTGACAAAAAAATGGGAAAAGCTTTTTATAATATATAAAGATTAAATCTTTAAGGAGGAAAAATGAAAGTAGTAACTTTAAACCCAAACAAATTAACAATGGATGATATAGATAGAGAACAACATAGAGTTAAAGTATTATTATTTAATTTAAAGATGAAATTTTACTATGTAAAATAAATGGAGTTTATAACTTTATAGGAGGACATATTGAGGAAAATGAGACAGTATTAGAAACAGCACAAAGAGAGATAAAAGAGGAAACAGGAATTTCAATGAGATTAGGGAATTTTTCAGCGCCTTTTTCAAACTTCAATCTTTTGAAAAGAATTATTATGGTTCACCTAGAAATTATTTTACTACGATAGAATTTATTGAAGGTAGAACAGATGCACCTATTGATTTAAATAAAACAAATTTAGATCCTGAAGAACAGAAAAAGGATTTTAGACTTGAATATGTATCATATAAAGATTTAGAAAATACATTAGAAGAAAATAGGAAAGTTGCTAGAGAAGAAGAAAGAGAATTTATTATAGATGAAATGCTAGCAGTATTGAAAGTTTACGAAAAAAAAACAGTTAAAAACAATATACATGAGGAAGAAAGATAAATGATTGATAGAAGAAAATATATAAAAGATACATATTTAAGAGGTATTAATAAATATAAACACTATTTTTTGAAGATAAAAAAATAAATGTTATATTTCAATAAAAAAGATTTTAGAATTAGATGAACCCTTTTTTTTACAAGGAAAGGTTTATGCTTAATTAATCAAAACTATTACATTGTAGAAATAGTACCTTTACATGAAAATTATTGCATAAGAGTATTTGTAAATGATAAAAAAAGATAATATTATATTATTTTGATATAACACTTCAAAATGGCTTTGATAGTTTGAATGATTCTTTATATTATGATGATTTATATTTAGATGTAGTAAAACAAGATGAAAATATAGATGTTTTTAGATGAAGATGAATTAATAGAAGCATTAGAAAATGGAAAAATAAATAAAAATGAATATGAATTAGCAATTACAAAAAAAAAATGAACTTATAGATAGCTTAATTAATGATAATAATAAATATATAAAAATAGATTTTTTTAAATATTTATAAGAGATAACAAAAATATATTTAACATCCTAAAGTAAGAGGGATATGAAAATAAGATGTTTTTTGTAAGATTTTATTATATAAATATTTTAATGGCAAATTATTGAGTTTATGACAAAAAGTATAAATAAAAATAACTAGAAATTAGTAAAAACTAATTATCTAGTTATTTTTTTGCGAAATTTTATAAAAAATTTAAAAATTTTTATAAAAATTACCGATTTTTGAGTTTTAAGTGGCATTTACCTAGTAGAGAGAAAAAAGTAATAAAATTTTTTTATTACTAATAAACTTAAATATCAAGTTTAAGAAGAGGTAATTGTCATATGAAATTTGAAAATATATGTTTAAAAAACAACCAATATCAAATGAAAGTTGGAGATATGCTAGTTGAAATGGAATACTCCAAAAATAATAAAAAATTGAAGAATATATGTTAAATATTTTAAGACAAAAAAAGCAAAATGGGCTGACATATTATACTGGACACGTTACACTATAAGAGAAGGGAGGGAAAAATAAATGGCTGGACGAAAATCAAAATATTCTTCAGAAAATTCAAATACAAAAGGAACAAAAATATGGTCAGTAGCAGTATATATAAGGCTTTCACAAGAAGATAGCAACAATGGAGAAGACAAGCAAGAAAGTAATAGTATAACAAGTCAAAAGGCATTATTAAATGAATTTATTGAAGAACATGATGATTTGATTGTCTATGATACTTATGTAGATGATGGTTATACAGGAACAGACTTTAATAGACCTGGATTTCAAAGACTATTAGAGGATATGAGAAAAGGAAACATCAACTGCGTTCTTGTAAAAGATTTATCAAGACTTGGAAGAAACTACATAGAAGTTGGGAATTATATAGAGCAAATATTTCCACTATTTAATATAAGATTTATTGCCATAAATGATAGTGTAGATAGTTTTAAAAAATCCTACAAGCACAAATACAATATTAGTACCATTTAAAAACTTAATAAATGATGAATACTGTAGAGACACATCAATTAAAATAAGGTCAGCATTAAATGGAAGAAAAAAAGAAGCGGAGAGTTTGTGGGAGCATTTCCATCATATGGATATATAAAAAATCCAGAAGATAATCATAAGTTAATCATTGATAAAGAGTCAGCCGAAATTGTAAGAAAAATTTTTGAATGAAAGTAAATGAAGGTTTAGGGAATTTAAGTATATGTCATAGACTAAATGACATGGGAGTTTTAAATCCAACAGGCTATAAAAAGAAGAAGTCTAAATCAAAATTATAATAATTCTCAAATAATGCAAGAAGATTATTCATGGTGTCCATCAACAGTTAGAAATATTTTAAAAAATGATATTTACATAGGAAACATTACTCAAGGTAAAAAGAAGAGTAAAAAGTTATAAAGTTCATAAAGTAGAGCAAGTGCCAGAAGAAGAATGGATTACAGTAAAAAATATGCATGAGTCTATTGTAGATAAAGAATTATTTGAAAAAAGCACAGGGTATGAGAAAAGTTGATACTAGAGTACAAAATAGTGGAAACTTAAGTATGTGGGCTGGAATACTAAAATGTGCAGATTGTGGCAGAGCAATGCATAAAAAATACTGTAAAAATAAAAGTGGTACTGTTTATGAATATTACATATGTGGAACATATAGAAAAAGTCCAATAAATTATGCACAAAGCATACTATAAAAGTGGAAGAATTGGAAAATGCAGTGATGGAGGCTATTAAATTACATATAGAATTGCTTGTTGATACTGAAAAATTACTAGAACAAATTAATAAATCTAATACTAAAAAATTAGCAAATGAAAATATGGAAAATATTAAAAAATCAAAAAAAAAATAGAAATAGAAAGAATAAGTAATTTGAAAAGATGTTTATATGAAGATTGGAAGAGTGATTATATAACTAAAGAGGAATATTTTGAGTATAAACAAAAATATGAAAAAACATAGATAGAATAAAAGAAATAATAGAAAATTTAGATAAACAAAAAGAGAAACAAGAAGAAATTATAAATGGAAATAGTCTATGGATAGAAAACTTTAAAAAACATAAAAATATAACAGAGTTAGATAGAGATATTATAACAGAGATAATTGATTACATAGAAGTACATGAGAATAAAAAAAATAACCATTCATTTTAAATTTATGAACGAATTAAATAAAATTTTAGAATACATAGATGAAGAAAATAAATCAAGTATCTTTGAAAGAGTAAAAGAAGCATAAAACTAAACCTACAATCAATGCTAAAATTGAGTTTAACTTTTTGTAGTGACAAAATACACCAAGGAGGTGGTGTTGCAGCACCTGTTGGAGGTCAAATTTTTAGTGAAGTTTTACCATATTTAGAAGTGAATCAGGGAAATACGGAGGAAGTGGAAAAAGTAGAACAAATAGAGACACCAGACATTGTTGGCAAAACTATAAAAGAAGCGGAAAGTATTTTGAAGGAAAGTGGATTAGAATTAGAGATAGAAAACGCACCTGAAGAATTAGATAAAGAAAACACATTAATTAAAGAACAAACGCCTAAGGCTGGAATTAAAGTAAATAAGGGAGGAAAGATATATATAACTATTTAATAAAGATATAATGATAGATAATTAAATTAATTTAAAAGCCAAAAGGTATAATAATTAGCCTTGGCTTTTTTGTTTTATAGCTGTTGAAGAAGGTTTTAATGTGAAAGAAATAAATATTCCTGAAAATGTAACTATTATAATGTCAAAAAAATAATAGAGAACTTTTAGCAATTGCATCATGTAATTTTTATAATAATCCATCAAATAGCTTTAAATTAATAGGAGTTACAGGTACAAAGGGAAAAACAACAACTACATTCATGATAAAAAGAAATACTAGAAAAAGCAGGAAAAAAAAGTTGGATTAATAGGAACAATTGCAACATATATAAATGGGAAAAAAGTTCAAAATTCAGATAGAACAACACCTGAAAGTTTAGAACTTCAACAAATTTTTCAAGAAATGAAAGAAAATGGCGTTGAGTATGTTGTAATGGAAGTATCGTCACAGAGCTTAAAATTACATAGAGTTGATGGATGCAATTTTGATATAGTTGTATTTACAAATTTTTCAGAAGATCATATAAGTGAAAAAGAACATCCAAATATGCAAGATTATTTTGAATCAAAATTGAAATTGTTCAAAATGTGTAAAAAAGGATTTTCAAATATAGATGATTTATATGGAGCAAAGATACCAAGTTTATTTCCAGAAAGTGATATTGAAGGATATGGAATAGATAATTATGGAAAATTCTTGGCAAAAGATATTACGGTTACTAATTCTTTTGTAGATTTTAAATTTAAATTATCTGAAAGAAATGAACGTATAAAAATAGATATTCCAGGAAGATTTACGGTATATAATGCTTTAGCAGCAATTTGTGTATGCAAAACATTTGGAATAGGTTCAGAAGATATAAAAGAAGCATTATTAAATATAAAGGTTCCAGGAAGATCTGAAATGGTAGAAAATAAGTTAGAAATACCAATTATGATTGATTATGCTCATTCACCAGAGAGTTTGCAAAATATTTTGTCAGCTGTTAAGAGTTACACAAAGGGAAGAGTGATTTCGGTATTTGGATGTGGAGGAGACAGAGATACAAGAAAAAGACCTTTAATGGGTGAAATCTCTGGGAAGATAGCAGATTATACTATTATTACTTCAGATAATCCGAGAACAGAAAATCCAGAGGAAATAGTTAATCAGATAGAAGAAGGAATCAAAAATACAAATGGAAAATATGAAAAAATAGTTGATAGAACAGAAGCTATAAAAAAAGCAATAAAAATTGCTAGCAAATCAGATATTGTTGTTTTGGCTGGAAAAGGTCATGAGCCATATCAAGAGATAAATGGAATTAAACATCCTTTTGACGAAAGGATAATAGTTAAAGAAATAATAAATCAAATGAATAAGAAAGGCTAAAAAAATGAATTTTCAAATGATAATATTAATAGCATCTTTTATTTGTACAATAATAATCTCTTTGATAATTATACCGATATTGAAGAAAATTAAAGTTGGACAGATCGAAAGAGAAGATGGACCAAGATCACATTTAAAGAAACAAGGAACACCTACAATGGGAGGGATTATATTTATGATAGCAATAGCTATTATGACTATTGCAAGTTTTATACATTATAAAACAACAGGAGAAAGCCAAATAGCTCATAATCTTTTACCAATATTATTTTTAACAATTGGATTTGGTGCTGTTGGATTTGTAGATGATAGAAAAAAATTAGCTTTTAAAAATACAGAAGGACTAAAACCAAGCTATAAAATGTTAGGTTTACTTCTAATATCAGTTGTATATACATTATTTATTGTTAAATTTTCAAATGTAGGTACAAATATTTTTATTCCTATACTAAAGACAGAAATTACATTACCTATATTTTTATATGTACCATTTGCAATATTGGTAATACTTGCAACAACCAATGCAGTGAATTTGACAGATGGAGTAGACGGGTTAGCATCAAGTGTTTGTGCTATAATAATAACATGTTTAACAGTGATTAGTATAAAAAATAATATACCAGAAATTTCTATATTTGGAAGTATAGTAATTGGAGCTGTTTTGGGATTTTTAACTTTTAATCTTCACCCTGCAAAAGTTATGATGGGAGATACAGGATCTTTATTTTTTAGGTGGAGTAATATCAGGTATTGCGTTATACTTAAAAATGCCTTTATTATTAATTGTAATTGCTATTATACCTATTTTAGAAACATTGTCAGTAATTTTACAAGTTGCATATTTTAAGAAAACAGGGAATAGAATATTTAAAATGGCACCGTTACATCATCACTTTGAACTTTCAGGATGGAATGAAAACAAAGTTGTTAGAGTATTTTCAGTTATAACATTATTAGTTTCAACATTAGGAATTTTGATGGTGTAAGGGGGGAATGAAAAGTTTGGCAAATAATAAAACAAAGAATAAAAAATTTTCAAGTTTTTTAGAAAGTCCAATTGATTATACCTTATTAATAACAGTATTACTTCTTTTAGCATTAGGGTTAATTATGGTTCTTTCAGCAAGTTCACCAACTTCACTTTCTGAGTCAGGAAATAGTTATAAATATTTTATAAAACAAAGCATTTTTGCTGTTGCTGGAATTATTTGTATGTATATGATATCTAAGATAGATTATAGGTTTTATAGAAAACTTTATAAACCTTCATATATATTATCTATTATATTATTTATATTAGTCTTAATTATAGGAAAAAAAAAATAAATGGAGCTAGAAGATGGATTTTTGTAACAGAGACTTTATCATTCCAGCCATCTGAATTAGTAAAATTTTTAATGATTATATTTTATGCAGGTATACTTACAAAAAATAGAAAAGAATTAGGAAATTTCTTTAAAGGATGGGTAAAACATCTAGCATTTTTAATACCAATAATTGCTTTATTATTATTACAACCACATTTAAGTGCTTCCATTGTTATAATTGGTATATGTGTAGTAATGATGATAATGGCAGGATGTAAGCCAATGCAAATGATTATTCCTGGACTAGTTTTAGGAATTCCAACACTTATAGGGATAATAATATTGGAGCCATATAGGCTTTCAAGAGTAACTACTTTTGTAAATCCATGGAGCGATGAATTAGGCAAAGGTTGGCAAGTAATTCAAAGTTTATATGCTATAGGATCAGGTGGATTATTTGGAGCTGGGTTAGGACAGAGTAAACAAAAATATTTATACTTACCTGAACCACAAAACGATTTTATTTTTTCAGTATTGGCCGAAGAATTAGGTTTTATAGGATGCGTATTCGTAATAGTTTTATTTGCTATATTTATTTGGAGAGGGATCTTAATTGCAATGAAAGCTCCAGATATGTTTGGTAGTTCGTCTTCAATGCCTGCAACAGGTATGCCTTTACCTTTCTTTAGTTACCGGTGGTACGGCGTTATTTATTTTGCTATGCGAGATGGGAATATTGCTTAATATTTCGCGTGCTGGTGCAAAAGGGAATTAGGGACGTTCCTTAAAATCCCTTTTTTTAGGAAAAAGGAAAACTACTTTAATATTAAAATATAGATAAAGGGCATTATAGGCGTGTCCCTAAATCCCCTTAAAAAGGGATTTTAAGGAACGTCCCTAATTCCCTTTTCTTAAGGAGAGTGCTATGAGAGTTATTATTGCCGCGGCAGGTACAGGAGGACATATAAATCCGGGTCTTGCAATTGCAAATAAAATAAAAAAAAGAAGAAAAAGATTCAAAAATAATTTTTATTGGAACAACAAGAGGACTAGAAAATGATTTAGTTCCAAGAGCAGGCTATGAATTAAAAACAATTGATGCATATGGTTTAAGTAAAAAGATATCAATTGAAAATATCAAAAAAAATGTACAAAACTTTTAAAGGCCTTGGAGAGGCTAAAAAGATAATTAAAGAATTCAAACCTGATATTGTAATTGGAACTGGTGGATATATTTGTGGAGCAACAATTTCTGCTGCACATAGTTTAGGCATTCCAACATTATTACATGAAAGTAATGCATTTCCTGGAAAAGCAGTCAAAATGCTTGCTAAAAAAAACTGATACAATTTTAGTTTCTTTTGAAGATGCCAAGGGAAGAATCAAAAATGCAAAAATATTGTGTGTACAGGAACTCCAGTAAAAATTGTGAAAAAATATCATGGAATAAATGAAAAATTAGAAATAATAAAAAAGCAGGGCTTAATGAAACAAAGCCAATTGTTTTGATTTTTGGTGGAAGCCAAGGTGCTCAAAAAATTAATGAGGCAATTTTAGATATTTTGAAAAATAAATTAAATAAGGATTATCAAATTATGTGGGCAACAGGTCCAAAACAGTATGATATTCTTAAGGAAAGATTATTAGATAATAACATTAATATCAACAATATAGAAAATGCTAAAATTGTTTCATATATTTACAATATGGAAGAAATTATGAATGTTGCTAATTTGATTGTTGCAAGAAGTGGTGCAATGACAATTACAGAAATTTCTAATTTGGGCAAACCATCAATTTTGATTCCATTACCAAATGTTAGTGGTGACCATCAATTTCACAATGCAAAGGTATTAGAAAATGTTGGAGCAGCAAAGATTATTTTAAATAATGAATTACATGGAGAAATTTTGAATAAACAAATAGAAGAAATAGTTTTAGATAAAAATATGGAAGTACAAATGTCAAAAAATGCTCTTAAGGTTTCTACTCATGATGTTGAAGATAAAATCTATAAAGAAGTTTTAAAATTAGTGAAAAAATAATTTATATAGGGAGAACGAAAAATGCATAAAAATATAAAATCTAAAATTATACTAATTTCTGTATTAATAGGTTTAATACTTATAGGAACTTTAGGATTTATATATATAAATTCTTTAGCTCAAGTTCCACAACTTATAGATGGACAAGATACTAATGTATTAGTACAAGCAAAAAGAACGGTTGCTATAATACTTGCTATTTATGTTATTTCTGCAATAGCAATTTCGGCGTATCTATCAAAATTTGTAATTTGTCCAAAAAATAAATATATAAAAGGCGACGAAAAAAGCGGAATTAAAGGACAAACTTAATGAAGTTTCTTCTAGAAAAAATCAAATAGAAACAATTTTGCTACATATGACAGATGGTATTATTGCATTTAATATTAAGGGGAAATTATATTAATAAATCCTGCAGCAAAGAAATTCTTGAGTATTAGTCCAGAGGATAACACATTTGATGATATATTTGGAAAATTTAAATTAGATATTAATACTGAAAAAGTAATTTATTTGGATAGTTGGACATCTACAGAACAAAGAATTCAAGTTGATGACCAATATGTTAAAGTTTTATTTGCACCATTCAAAAATGAGGAAGAAAGACCAGATGGTGTAATTGCTGTAATTCAAGATATTACAGAACATGTTAAATTGGATAATATGCAAAAGGAATTAGTAGCAGATGTATCACATGAATTAAAAACACCGATAACATCAATAATGGGATATGCAGATACTCTTTTTAGAGGGTGGATATGATGAGGAAACTCAAACTAAGTTCTTAAATGTAATTGCCTCAGAATCTAGGAGAATGGCACGTTTGGTAACAGATTTATTAACACTTTCTAGATATGACAGTAATAAAAAGAAGACTAGAAAAGAGACATTTGATTTGGGTGATTTAGTAAAAAGATGTCAGGAAAAACTGGCAATTGAAATAAAGAAAAAAGGACATAAGGTAACTTCATTTGTTACGGCAGATGTACCACCAGTATATGCAGATAAGGATGATATTGAACGTGTTGTTTTAAACATTTTAACAAATAGTATTAAATATACGCCAGATAATGGTGAGATTAAAATTTATGTAGGTTTTGTTTATAATGATGCTTATATTAAAATATTTGATAATGGTATAGGTATTCCGGAAGATGATTTATCTAGAATTTTTTTGAAAGATTTTATAGGGTTGATAAGGCTCGTACTAGAGAAATGGGAGGTACTGGTTTGGGGCTTTCTATTGCTAAAGAAATTTTGGATAAAAATGGTGGAAGTATTGATATTAAAAGTAAAGTTGGAGAGGGTACAGAGGTTGTAATCCGTATTCCAACTAAACAATAAAAAAAACGGGATTAGGGGACGGGTCTCTTAATCCCGTTTTTTTACAATTCCCAAACAATAATTTTATGATCTGTTAATTGTAATTTTTTGGTGTGAAAAGGTCAATTGAAAAAATAAAAAAAATTGTTTTCCACCCCAAAAATATTGATAAATTTTCTAAATTAATGTATAATATACAAGATAAAAAAATAAAGTTAGGAGATAGATACAAATGAACGAAAAAATAAAAGATATATTAGAATGGATTTACTGTATAATCATAGCAGTAGTATTAGCATTATTATTTAGATATTTTATAGGAACACCAACAATAGTAAAGCATGTATCAATGTATCCAACACTAGTGCAGGACCAACGTTTATGGCTTAATAGATGGGGAAGAACAACAAAAAAAAAAATTACCTAATAGAGGAGATATAATAACATTTGAAGCACCAAGCAAAAAAACATATACATACAGTGAAATAGATCAAACTAATCCGGTTGCAAAATACGAAGATGAACCAACATCTATCTGGGGAAAATTTACATATCATGTATTGGAAATAGGCAAAGACAGTTATATCAAAAGAGTTATAGCATTGCCAGGAGAACATGTTGAAATAAAAGACGGCAAAGTTTATATAAACAGTGAAGAGTTGAAAGAAGATTATCTTCAAAGTGGTATAGTTACAGATTTAATGGGGGCAGGATTTGATGATTTTGTTGTACCAGAAAATTGCGTATTTGCAATGGGAGATAATAGAAATCATAGTACAGACTGTAGAGCATTTGGATGTATTCCATTAGAAAAAATTGAAAGTAAAGTTTGGATAAGAATTTGGCCATTAAATCTATTTGGAAAAGTAAAATAATTTTAAAAGATAAAATAGCAATATGCCAAGATAATTTAAAAATTTGTAAAAATAAAATCAGGAGATAGGATGTTTAATAATATATTAGGAAATGATAATATAAAAGAAATTATTAACAAATGCAGTAAAAAATAACAAAGCATCACACAGTTATATGTTTGTTGGGACAGAAGGAATTGGAAAAAATTAATAGCAAAAGAATTTGCAAAAATGATTTTATGTACTGATGAAAATAAATACTGTGGTAAGTGTAAATCTTGTATAGAATTTGAAAGCAGTAATAATCCGGATTTCAAAATAATTGAGCCAGACGGAAATAGTTTAAAAATAGAGCAAATAAGAGAATTTCAAAACAAAGTTTCAGAAAAACCAATTATTTCAAACAGAAAAGTTTATATAATAAATGACAGTGACAAAATGACAACAGAGGCTCAAAACTGTTTGTTAAAAACATTAGAAGAACCACCGGAATTTGTTACTATAATACTTATAGGCTCAAATGAAAGTGCTTTTTTGGATACAATAAAATCAAGATGTATGATATTGAGATTCAATAAAATATCAGATGAAAATATTGTAAAATTCTTAGAAGAGAATTTTCAAACTAAAGTAAACAGTCAAATTATGTTAGAAGCATTTCAGGGTAGTATTGGTAAAGCAATTCAATTACAGGATAAGCAAGAAGAATATGAACAAATAGAAAATGTTATTATTAATTTGGAAAAAAGAGATAAAATAGACACTTTGAATAAAGCAGAAGTTATATATAAAGCAAAAGAAGAAAAATTTGAAATTTTGGATTATATCAATATAATTTTATTGGATATAGCAAAAAAATCTAGTAAATATGCTATGTGTATAAATATTGTTGAAGATACCAAAAGAAGATTGCAGTCTAATGCAAATTATGATATGAGTATTGATAACATGTTACTTAAACTATGGGAACAAGTGCATTAATATATAGAAAAATAATTTGATTATGTAGTAAAAAATGGAATTTTAATATATACATAAATTAATAAAATACATTAATTTAAAAGAACAATAAATATATATAATGTATTAAGAGAATAATAAATACATATTGTTTTAAGAAAAATAAAAAATTGGAAAGGAAAATTAACTTGAAAAATATAGTAGGAATAAGATTTAAAAAGTTAGGAAAAATATACTTTTTCAATCCAAAAGGGATAAAAGTTCAAAAAGGAGACAAAGTAGTTGTAGAAACATCACAAGGTGAAGAACTTGCAGAAGTATGGATTCCTAATAGATATGTTGAAGATGAAAAAATAGTTGAACCTTTAAAAAGAATATTAAGAATTGCTACACATAGAGATATGAAAAGATATGAAGAATGTAAAAAATAGAAAATGAAGCATATAAAGTATGTCAAAAGAAAATCAAAGAACATAAATTAGAGATGACACTTACTGAAGTTGAATGTAAATTTGATAATAGCAAAATATTATTTTACTTTACAGCAGATGGTAGAGTGGATTTTAGAGAATTGGTAAGAGATTTAGCATCAATTTATAAAACAAGAATTGAATTACGTCAAATAGGAGTTAGAGATGAAGTTAAAAGAATAGGGGGAAACGGAGTTTGTGGCAGAGAACTATGTTGTTGTACATTCTTAAGTGATTTTGAAGCAGTATCAATAAAAATGGCAAAAGACCAAAATATCTCGTTAAATCCATCAAAAATTTCTGGAAATTGTGGGAGACTTATGTGTTGTTTAAAATATGAAGATGAGGCTTATTTAGATAAGTTGAAAAATTTACCAAATGTTGGGGCAATTGTGAAAACAGAAGATGGAATTGGTGAAGTTGATAATGTTGAGATATTAAAAGAAAGATTAAGAATAAAATTTAAAGGTGAAGATGGCTTTACATATAAAAAATATGATGCTAAAGATGTATTAGTGTTAAAAGATGTTGCTAGAGAGCAAGTTGACGAGGAAGAGATTCAGAATAAAAAAGAATTAGAGGAACTTGAAAAACTTGAACAGGAAGATAAAAAGGTTTTAGGAGGTGAGAAAAAATGGCATATAAAATTACAGACAAATGTATTTCTTGTGGCGCTTGTGCTGCAGAATGCCCAGTAGGATGTATTTCACAAGGTGAAGATAAATTCGTTATAGATCACCATTTGCATCTTTTGCAAAATTATGAATTAACAAAGAGAGGTTTAAAAGAGTGAGTGAAATCTCAAGAATTAGCTATGGCAATTAAATTTCATTATTTTGCAGATATGCATTAGTAAACTAAATAGTGGTTATTTTTTTTTGAATTTGATTTTTTAAAAATTTAATATAAAATTAACTTTGAAAAATTTGATAGTAGGTTTTTAATAAATTTATTGCATTTACAATTATTGAAAATATGTTATTTTTTTATTGGAATAAAAAAGATATAATTTCATCAATTGTATCCAATAAAATAAATTTTTAAAAAATTGCACATTTTAAAACATCCAATAGAAATATTAGAAAAATTAGATAAAAGATAGATAATTTTAGTGAACAAATTTAAATTTATGAAATCTGAAAAAAGATGGTATTAATGTATTGGCCTATATACATTTATAACATATAAGGCTGTAGTACAAAATTTTGCATATTATTCTATTCATCATATATGGTATATAGAGGGATTTAGATAAAGAAAAAGGCGGTATAAGATTTTTAAAATAATACCTAAAGAAATATTTTAAAACTATTGATTATTTTGTTTATTCCAAAAAGTATCCAGGTTCAAAACTATAATGATGAGGGAGGAATTTAAATTATTAAAATTAATAACTATTTTTAAAAAAGGTAAAATAAATTATGTCTATCTTATTTTGGAATTATATACATTTTATTTACCTATATTAAAGGATTAACTTAATTCCTACAAGAAGTATAGAGAATAAAAAAATAGAAAATATCTGTAAAAATAAATAAAAAAAAAATCAAGATATCAATATCTTGTTTTTTAAATACTTTTTTATTATTTGTAATTTCTTCTAAATCTAATAATTCCTGCCATCTTTTATCAACTTCTTTTTTGGAATTCTTCAATCATCCATTCATTACCTGGTTTAAACATATGTTTAAACCTTTTTTGAGGTTTTAAAAATTCTTCAATTGGTAATTTTTTTTAGCAGGTTTATAGTTTATTTTATATTTTCCATCTACAACTTCATATAATGGCCAATAGCAAGTTTCAACTGCAAGTTTATTTATTTGCATTAAATATCTGTTGGGTAGCCCCATCCTCTAGGACAAGGGGTCATAACATTTAAAAATGTTGGACCTTCTGTATAAATTGCCTTTTCAGATTTTTCATATAAATCCTTAAAATTCATATAGCCAATTGTTTGAGCAACATAAGGAAGGTGATGACTTACCATTATTTTAGTTAAATCTTTTCTAGATTGCATTTTGCCAGGGATAACTGTTCCGGCAGGAGAGGTTGTAGTATCTGCAAATTTAGGAGTTGCAGAAGAACGTTGGATTCCAGTATTCATATATGCACCATTATCATAGCATACATAAACCATATCATGACCACGTTCCATAGCTCCAGATAAACTTTGAAGCCCTATGTCATAAGTTCCTCCATCTCCACCAAATGCAATGAATTTTGTAGTATTAGATATTTTTTTTCCTTGCTTTTTAGTGATTGGTATGCAGCTTCAGTTCCTGATAAAGTTGCAGCTGCACATTCAAAAGCAGTATGGATAAAAGAATCTGTCCAAGCAGTATATGGATAAATAAAAGTAGAAACTTCCATACATCCAGTAGCAGACGCAACAACTGCATGATCTTCAGGTTTTAAAGCTCTCATTATCATTCTTATAGCAGGAGGAGCACCGCAACCAGCACACATTCTATGTCCAGCTGTAAATCTAGAAGGCTTATTTGCAACTATTTCTTTTTTACATTGTAAGCCATTATTTTTCACCCCTCCTTTCTTAATCCAAAATAACGATAAGGATTATCTACTTTTCCTGATTTACTAATTTCTAGTAAATCTTTATAAACTTTTTCAATATCATCAGCTTTTGTATCTCTACCACCAATACCATAAATATAATTTACAGCAGGTACATGTTTGTTTTTACATACATTGCAGAAGTAACATCTTCAAACAAAGCACCACCAGCAGCATTTAAAGAATCTGATTTATCTAAAACAGCAATAGTTTAAATGACTTAAGCTATTAGCAACTTCTTCAGCAGGAAAAGGTCTAAATACACGAATTTTTAAAAGTCCTGCTTTAATTCCTTTTTTTCTAAGATTATCAACAACAAATTTTGTAGTTCCAGCTGTAGAATTCATACAAACAATAGCAATTTCACTATCTTCTAATTTATATTCTTCAAATAATCCATATTTTCTTCCTGTCATATTTTCAAAGTCTTTTGCAACATTTAAAATGACTTTTTTAGCATTTTCATTGCTTCAGCTTGTTGAACTTTATGCTCAAATAAATAAGCTTGTAAATCTAAAGGTCCAACAGCTATAGGCTCTTTTTTTATTTAATAAATAATGCTCAGGATGATATTCTCCTAACAAATTTTTTTTTACTTTTCATCTTCTACTAATTCAATATTTTCAATAGAATGTGAAGTAATAAATCCATCTTGACATACCATTAAAGGTAGCATAACATCTTTATGTTCAGCAATTCTATGAGCCATTAAAGTATTATCATATGCTTCTTGGTTGTTTTCTGAAAATAGCATAATCCATCCACTATCACGTACTCCCATAGCATCTGAATGGTCATTATGGATATTTAATGGACCTGATATAGCTCTATTTACTAAAGATAAAACAATTGGTAATCTTAAGCTAGAAGCAATGTAAATCATTTCCCACATTAAAGATAAACCGTTTGCAGAAGTAGCTGTCATAGCTCTTGCTCCAGCAGCTTCTGCACCAATACAAGCAGACATAGCACTGTGTTCGCTTTCTACTGCAACAAATTCAGTATCGACAGTTCCATTTGCTACAAATGTTGAAAAGTATTGTGGGATTTCAGTAGATGGAGTAATTGGAAAAGCTGCTACAACGTCTGGATTAATTTGTTTCATAGCAGTTGCAGCTGCTTCATTACCACTTAATCTTTCTCTTATACTCATGTTTTTTTCTTCCTTTCTTATTTATTATTCTTCTTTCATTTCAATTGCACCAAATGGACAAACTTTTGCACATACGCCACATCCTTTGCAATAATCATAATCAAAATCTTCTCTTTTTTAAATCAGAATTAACTGGTATAGCATCATCAGGACAAACAGGAAAACATAAACCACATTGTTTACACTTTTCACACTAAAAAGATAGGTTTTACGCTTCTCCAATCACCAGTTTTAAATTCTCTTGCATTTCCTGCAGTGTAGACATCACCACCAGGAGTCATTTTCTCCATAGGAGTATTAGGATTTATATTTGTCATATTTTTTTTAACCTCCTTTAAGGCTATTTCTAAAGCTTTCATATTACCATCAATTACCTCAGGTTTTTTAGCAAATTTATGTTTAAAAGAACCTTTCATATCCTCTAGTAAAGCTTCATCAGTCATAACTTTACTTACTTTTACAATAGCTGCTAGCATAGGAGTATTAGGAAAATATCTTCCTAAAGCTTCTTCTGATATTTTTCTAGCATCTATAGTATATATATCACCTTGATATCCTTTTAAATTCTTTTTAAATATTCTTCAGATTTAGTTGTGTTAATAACTATTGCTCCATTTTCTTTTAGTCCTGCTGTTACATCTACAGATTCTAAAAAGAGTATCATCTACTACTACAACATAATCTGGTTCGTAAATATTACTATGAATAGTAATTGGAGTACTACTAATTCGATTGTAGGCTGTAATAGGAGCACCCATTCTTTCAGGACCATATTCAGGAAACCCTTGAATATATTTTCCTGTATTAAAAGCAGCATCAGCAAGTAATAAAGATGCTGTTTTTGCACCTTGACCGCCTCTACCGTGCCATCTTATTTCTATCATGTTATCCATATTGATAAATTGCCTCCTTTTCCTTTATTTTACGTGTTTAGTATATGCCTAAATATGTGCAATGTCAAGAGAAAATAGTCGAATTGAACGATTAGGCTAATAATAAGGTTACAGTTCAGTAAGAAATGATTATGGTGTCCAAGCTTTGGCTCCCACTATAACACTTGAATTTTATTTAATGACGTTTGATTGGAATGAAAAATAGAAAATTTTTTACAAGAAAATGAGTAATGTTCTGTACTGAACCCAAAAAATTGGACATTTTTTATTAGGTATTAGGCTGCTTGGGAATGAACTCTGTATTGTACAGGACTCATTCCTTTTAACTTGCCCTTTATCCTTTTATTATTATAATAATCTATATATTCTATTATATCTGTTTCTAATTCTTCTATTGTTTTATATTCTTTCATATAAAATAATTCTGATTTTAATAAACCAAAGAAATTCTCTGCTAATGAGTTATCTAAACAATTTCCTTTTCTAGACATACTTTGTCTAATTCCTTTTTCTTTCAATAAGTGTTGATATTGTTTCATTTGATACTGCCATCCTTGGTCTGAATGTAATATCAAATTAGTATTATCTGGTATTTTACTAAATGCTTTTTTTAACATGTCTACTACTTGTGCAAATACTGGATGCCTTGATATATTATAACTAATTACTTCTCCATTAAATAAATCTACTATTGGTGATAAATATATTTTTGCTTTATCTACTTTGAATTCTGTTACATCTGTAACCCATTTCTCATTTGGTTTTTTTTTGCTTCAAATTCACGATTTAATAAATTATTACATATTTTTCCTACTTCACCTTTATAAGATTTATATTTTTGTATTCTCACAAAACATTGCAGTCCTAATTCTTTCATTAATTTTGAAACTGTTTTATGATTTATATTATATCCTCTATTATGAAGTTCCATAGTTATTCTTCTATATCCATATCTTCCTTTGTTTTCGTGATAAATAGCTGTTATTTCTTCTTTTATCTCTTTATATTTATCTGTTTCCTTCATTCTATTTAATTGATAATAAAATGTACTTCTTGTCACTTCTGCATATTTTAACAAAGCCTCTAACTTAAATTCTTGCCTTAATTCATCTATTACAATTACTTTTTCGATTGTTTTGGCTTTGTTCTTTTTCTGAACTAAGGCTTGCAATTTTTTTAAGTATGCATTTTCCATTCTAAGTCTTTGAACTTCTGCTATCAAATCTTCTTCTACATCTTTGGATAATTTCTTTTTTCTTGATTTAGAACTCATATTTTTATTTCTACCACGTCGCTCTTCATAAAGTGCTTGTGGCCCTTCCTCATAATATATACGTTCCCATTTTGTTACAGTACTTCCTGAGCTTAATTTAAAATGTATTGCTGTTTGTGTTGCAGACAAATGGTTTGTATGCATATATTCTACTACATTTTGCTTATATTTTCCATCATAAGATGCTTTTTTGTTTTTTTCTATACCAATTTCTCCATGTTCATTGTATTTTCCTATCCAATGCTTTATTGGTGTTGGGCTTGGAATGTTAAATTTTTTTGCTGCTTCATAACTAGTATGATAATTTTCAATACAATATTTAACAACTTTTAATTTGAATTCTTTTGAGTATTTTGCCATAAAATGAACCCTCCTTATTAAACTTTTTTGTCTAATATTTTGGGTTCACTTCAGTTCACGGGCAAAATTATTATTAGATAAATTTAAACTTTTCTCGGTTCAATACATAATCCAAGAATTTCTAAAATAATTTAATGGCACCCTTTCACTTAGTCAAAGCTAAAGCTCGACGCGAACATTTTCCATTAAATTATTTAAGAAATTCTAAGATTACTTCAATTACATTCAAAAAGTTTAAATTTATATAATAATAATTTTGAGCCTGAGTGAAAGCGCCTTGTTTTCTTGTATTAGATTTTCTTTTTTTTGAATGAAATGAAAAGACATTAAATAAAATTCAAGTGTTATAGTGGGAGCCAAAGCTTGGACACCATAATCATTTCTTACTGAACTGTAACATAATAAGTTATATTAGAAAAATAGTTTATTATAATAATTAAGGAGGACGAGAAAAATTCTCGTCCTCTTAGGTTAATTAATAGAGCTAAACAATTCCTGTACGGTGTTGTCTTCAAAGGTTAACTCATAGCATAAATTTTCACTTTCGATATTCCTTATAATTAAAATCAATTTTGTAAGCTGACGAATAGTTTTTATTGTCAGACTTTCCAAAAGATTATTTTGAATTAATTTTGCAAAAAGTTCTTCAGATATAGAAGTGTCTTGCTTAAACTCAAACTTACCTGCATTTTCAATTTCAATTTCTCCATTTGAATAAACAAAGATAGAAATTTTTTGAAGTGAAATAATTTCATTTCTAATGCTTTCTAATGATGAATTTTTGTCATTTATCAAATTGGTAAGCGATTTCATATCTGAGCCAAGCTTTTCCCATTCAGAAAACGTTGTCTCAAAATTTTTCCTTATGGATTCAGCTTTTTTTATCAAATCATTTAATTGATTTTGTTGCTGCTGAAATTCCTTTTTAAAGTAGCTCTTTTACTGATTAATTTGGAATGTTCTGTCTCTATTGAACATATTTCCTTTACCAGTTCGAATTCTTGAGTTTTTAGCACATCAAGAGGTGAAATACAGTTTTCAACTTCAAGATCAACAGTTTGTGATTCTGTGTTTATTTCTGTATCAGTTGTTTGTTTAGTGGAAAGTTTGCTTGCCTTTTTTTCATTATTTCTTATTCTCTTACATATTAAATTGTAAGATTTTGTTGAAAATGTTTTTTTTCAAGCAGTGAAAGAATTCTTCTTCACTGATGTTGAGATGGTTAATAAAATCATTGGTACCAAAACCTCTTTTTAATTTTTCTTCCATGTATTTTCCGTTTATTCTAATTCTATCTATTGTCATTTTATTTCCTCCTGTAAAATAGAATCGATTTTTTTTAATAATGATTTTTGCATTATTTATAATACCATCAAAATTTTCTTTCATCTCTGCTGGGTTTATTTGTCCGGCTGATTTAGTATTTTGTAATGGTTTATGTTTCTTATGTACGTTTGTTAACAAACTTTCACGAGATACATTATTTTCATCTGCAATATCCTGCAGAGAATTATAAATGTGCCGTGTACTAACATTGTACAGTTCTGAAATTTCTTTTATTGTTTTTCCCTCCTCATGATGTTTCATGAAATTTTTTTTTGAGTTCTTCCATACGAATACTCTTGTTATTTATATTATATTAACCTCCTTTTGTATTCTAACGTAATTTAGTTAGATAACACATATTATGGTAACATAAAAATATACCATAATTTTTTTGAAAAATACAACACATGGGAGTAGCTTGTAAAATAGAGAATGATAATATATTTGTACAAATGGAACAATTTTAAAATAACCTTTGTTGAAAAAAAAATTGCAGAAGGTATGATTTAGAAGATAAAAAAGAAAAAGAATTTAGTTTTCTTCCTCTTTTTTATCTTCATATTTTCCTTTTTCTTTTTTCCTCGGGAATTACTACATATTTTGGCTTTTTTTCTGCTGATTTTGGTGTAGAAACATTTAAATGGTCATAAACAGGGGATATTTCTAAATTAGAACCATCACCAGAAACTACTTCTATGTTTTCTTTTCTTCCATAAATTTACCTCCGAAACTAATTTTGACTATCTTATCATATAAAAATAAAAAGTGCAAGAAAATCAAAAAAATATTGACATATTCACGTTTTTTTTGACATAATATAATAGTTAAAATAAAATTTAAGAAGGAAAATAAATGGAAATAAATCAAAAAAAAATCAATAATAGAAGCTATACTATTTGCGGCAGGAAGGCCAGTAAAAAAATCAGAAATGGTTTTAGCATTAGAAATAACAGAGGAAGATATAGAAAACTTAGTTCAAAAAATGCAAGAAGAATACTGCGAAGATAATAGAGGAATTGAATTAATAAAAGTAGAAGATTCATATCAATTATGTACAAAAAAAGAATTGTATGAATACATATATCCTGTATTAGATAAAAGAAATAAACCCAATTTATCTAATGCAGCATTAGAAACATTAGCAATTATTGCATACAATCCTAAAATTACAAGAGCTGAAATAGAAGCAATTAGAGGAGTATCAGCAGATGCATGTGTTTATAAATTGTTGGAATATGGATTAATTGAAGAAGCTGGAAAGATAGATTTGCCAGGAAAGCCAATGTCATATAAGACAACAAATGATTTTTTGAGAATGTTTGGATATTCTTCTTTAGAAGAATTACCAGAACTTCCAAAATACAAATTAGATGAAAATAAACAAATTGTAATTGAAGATTTAATAGAAGAAAGAGAGGCTCCAGAACCCCATGAGGGAGAAGAAGGGGTAAAAGATGAAGAAGATAATAAAAAATAGAAAGAAGGATTTATATGAAATTATCACAAACAGGAATGGGAACAACCAAATTAAATAATATAGATGAGATGTATCCAGGGCAAAGTATTTTATTACAAACAGGACAATTAGTACAATATGGTGCAGGTATATTTGGATATAATACGATTCCATTATTAGTAAAGAAGAAAATAGAGTCAATAATTGAAGAAACTTTAAATAAATATGGATGTATAGAAGTTTTACTTCCAGTTCTACAACCAGATTCTATATGGAAGAATTCAGGAAGATATGATCATTATGTTAGCGATGGAACGATGTTGATTACAGAATCAAACAAAGGAACTTTTTGCTTAGCTCCAACGGGAGAAGAAGCAATGTTAGAATTTTTTACGTGAAAAGTTAAAATCATATAAAAATTTACCGGTAACATATTATCAAATTGGAGAAAAGTTTAGAAATGAAATTAGAACAAGAGGATATTTATTAAGAGGAAAATCTTTTACAATGCTAGATGCATACAGCTTTGATAAAAATGAAGAAAATATGATAAAAGCTTATGATAATTTAAGAAAAGCATTTTTAGAAATATTTGATAAAATAGGAATGAAGGTTATTCCTATTGTTGCTGATAATGGTGCTATGGGAGGAAAAAAAAATCAGAAGAATTTATGATAATTTCTGAACAAGGTGAAGACAAAATACTTTATGATGATAAAATTGGAATAGGTATTAATACAGAGGTATTAGAAAAGGAAAATTATAAAGAATATTTAAAAAGAAGAATATGGAATTGATGATATATCAACTTTTAAAGAAATTAGAACAACAGAGTTAGGTCATATTTTCCAATTAGGAACAAGATATTCTGAAATTATGAATGGAAAATATACAGACAAAGATGGAAAAGAAGCATTATATTACATGGGATGTTATGGAATAGGTGTAAGTAGAACTTTAGCAGCATTATATGAACATTGTTTAATAAATGATAGTAAATGGGGACCTTGTGGTTTTTTCTTTACCAGAAGAAATAGCTCCATATAAAATTCAAATAGTACCGAAAATGGATAATGAAGAAAAAGTAAAACAAGGAAACGAGTTATATCAATTATTAAATAAAGAAGGAATAGGCTGTATTTTAGATGATAGAGAAAATTTAAATATAGGAGCTAAAATTAAAGATTGTAAAGTACTTGGAACACCATATTTAGTTGTTTTAGGAGATAAAGCAAAAGAAAATGAGTTCGAAATAGAAAGTATAAAAACAGGTGAAAAAAAAAATATATACTTTAGAAGAATTAATAAAAAGATTTAAATAAAATATATATGTTAATTGAAAGATATATAAAAGTAGAGTTTTTAATTTGAAAATTCTACTTTTTTATTATGAATAAAAACATTTCA
>VOFC01001622.1_pt1 | contig 24001 bp, 40 predicted proteins | sample 5384161 | NCBI WGS metagenome assembly VOFC01 (sample SAMN12384722, study PRJNA508395) | human gut metagenome | isolation source: healthy gut B | host: Homo sapiens | reverse complement strand
CTAATTATGGATGCTCTAAAAACTCTCCTAAATATTCTTATGGCATCATAGCAAACCATAAGAACAAGTCCGCCATATGCACACATCGCAAGAACAAGAAGTTCCTCATTTATTGCAGGACTCATTAACTAAACATCCTCTTCAAAACCGACTTACCTTTTTTCACCATAGTTCTTTATCTGAGAATAAATAACGCTATTCACACTACCATCAATATCAGCCTCTCCTTTTTCGATGCTAAGTCTGGTAATTTTCAAGTCCGCTCCTTTAATAACCAACATTCCCATAGATGATTCCAGCACTATCTGTGTGGTATCAAATTCAACAACGTCCTCTATTCCTGTTAAGTTTGTTCTCTTTCTGTTGTCCAAAACCAGCTTATGTGGTTTAGTTATTTGATTTTGCTTTGAACCTAAATTCTGTTTTGAACCTAAACTTTGTTCCATACAATCCTACCTTATCCTTTTATAGGACAGTATATTCTTAAAGTTGCTGAATTATGTAAAAATATTCTATATCAGCTTAAATCTTTGTACATTTCTGTGGCATTTTCTTTTTCTTAACTGTTTCATTAAGGTTTAGAACCTGAACCTTAACTGTTCTCTGACCAAACTGAATCTGTATAATGTCGTTAACTTTTTACATCATAAGATGCCTTTACAACCCTGTCGTTTACAAGAACCCTGCCTGCATCACATGCTTCGTTGGCAACAGTTCTTCTTTTTATAATTCTTGAAACCTTTAAAAATTTGTCAATTCTCATTTTTCCTCCATTACTTTGTGTGCTTTATTTTGTTATACACGACGAAGCTTCGCTTCCCGTATAACACTTCGAATCCGCTCCGCTTCTTCTCAGTGATTATACGGTTGCTTACTACTACTTTTGTTTTGTTATACACGACGAAGCTTCGCTTCCCGTATAACACTTCGAATCCGCTCCGCTTCTTCTCAGTGATTATACGGTTGCTTACTACTACTTTTGTTTTGTTATACACGACGAAGCTTCGCTTCCCGTATAACACTTCGAATCCGCTCCGCTTCTTCTCAGTGATTATACGGTTGCTTACTACTACTTTTGTTTTGTTATACACGACGAAGCTTCGCTTCCCGTATAACACTTCGAATCCGCTCCGCTTCTTCTCAGTGATTATACGGTTGCTTACTACTACTTTTGTTTTTGTTATACACGACGAAGCTTCGCTTCCCGTATAACACTTCGAATCCGCTCCGCTTCTTCTCAGTGATTATACGGTCGCCAAATATACGCATACAGCTTTTTTTTTTATGCAAGCATAAAAAGCTGTATGCGTATTTTGGCTCGTCGTGTATAACAAAAAGGACCGTTACTTTGTAACAGTCCTTATATCTTCTAATGAACTTTTATTTATTAATTAAGTGCATTCTTTAAACCTGCACCAGCTTTGAACTTAGGTACGTTAGCTGCTGCGATAGTGATTTTTCCTTTGTTGCAGGATTGATTCCCTGACGTTCAGGTCTCTTTGAAACTTCGAATGTTCCGAATCCTACTAACTGAATCTTTTCACCTTTCTTCATTTCTTCTACTACTACATCTGTAAAAGCCTTAACAGCCTTTGCAGCATCTGTCTTTGAAAGTCCAGCTTCTTCAGCAATAGCTGCGATAAATTCTGTCTTGTTCATTTTAATTCCTCCTTGAAAATATATCCGATACTGATTCCGTATCATACTATACAGTTTATACTCCATTTAATAGGCTTTGTCAAGATAATTACTACATTTAAAGAGCTTTCTGCAGGGAATTTTTTGGTTAAAAAGTATCTTTTTCAACTTTTTAGCTTTTTCTTTGAGCTATTTTCACAAATCTATTGCCTACTACTATGACTCCATCTGTCTTCCTAGGAAAGCTGCGGCTACTCCTGCCAGTTTTTGATCTGTTACGCTTACCTTATTATTTTCATCTTTAGCCAAAACAATAACGCTTCCAATAACATCACCTTCACATATGATTGGATAAATAATCTGACCACATTGTTCAGGCTCTTCTCCCTTTATTATCTCAAAAAGTTTCTGTTGTTCATCTCCGTTTTTCACGTCTCTGTTCGACATTAACTCTTCTAACTGGGAACTTACAGCCATTCCTATTTTGTCTTTTTTTACTCCCCCTGCAACAGCAATAATCTGATCTCTGTCACTTATGAGAACTCTCTGTCCTGAAACCTGTGCCATAACATCTGCATATTGTTTTGCAAACATTTCAATCTCTCCAATAGGTGAATATTTCTTAAGTATAATTTCCCCATCGTGATTAGTAAAAATCTCCATTGGATCTCCTTCTCGGATTCTTAAAGTTCTTCTAATCTCTTTAGGTACAACCACGCGACCTAAGTCATCTATTCTGCGCACAATACCTGTTGCTTTCATACTAATTTCCTCCATTGCAAATTTTAGCTTTGGAGTTAGTATGTGGAAATTTAAAGAAAATATTCTTGTCACTAAATCTCCACTGCAACTTTGCTGCCTTTAACCTTGTTTTTGGAAACGATTATTTTTCTATCGATTCTTGTTTTTAATTCTTGAACATGAGAGATAATTCCTACTAATCTGTCTCCTTCTGTTAAAGTATTAAGGGCTTCGATTGCACTGTTTAGTGAATCTTCATCTAATGTTCCAAAGCCTTCATCAACAAAAAGTGTGTCTATTTTTTATTCCACCTGCTGCGCAATGAATTTCATCGGATAATCCTAATGCTAAAGACAATGACGCTTTAAAAGATTCACCACCTGATAATGTTCTAACATCACGTTCTGTACCATTATAGTGATCTATAACATTAAGCTCTAAACCTGTCTTACTTCTTTGATCATCAGATTCGGTGCTTCTTTTTTAGTTCATACTGGCCGTTAGTCATTTTCATAAATCTTAAATTAGCTCTGTTAATTATTCTTTCAAAATAACTAATCTGAACATAAGTTTCTAATGCTATTTTGCTCTTTCCGTTTATATTACCATTGGCTGTTTGAGCTAGGGCATTAACCCACTTATATTTTTCTTCAGTAGTAACTAATTTATTCAAGTTCGTCTTAATATTTTCAAGTGCTCCTGTGTTAATTTCTATTCTTATGGATACATCATTTCTCTGATTGTTTACAGCTTTCTTTTTCTTCCTGCAACTTGTTGCTTTTTCAGAAATAAGCTGTTCCAAATCATAGTTTTTGAATCCTTTAACTGCTCTTCAATAGTCTTTATTGTTGCATTAGCATCATCAATAGACTTCTTACATTTATCATAACTATTCAAAGCTTGTGTAGCTTTATTCTCTAATTCAGATAAGTTAATCTTTAGCTGATTTAAAATTGCTTTCCGCATCTTTCCTACTTTGAAATTCAAGTTTCTCCCTAAACTGTTCCAATAATATTGCATTTTCGCGATTTTTAATTTTCAAATTAGAAATATCACTATTTAAAATATCTTTTTTATTATTGTTGTTGTTTATTTGTTCTTCTGTTTCCGGAATCTGCTTTTCAATCTGTTCCTTAACCTGAACATTATTTTTAGCAATTTCATAATATCCATTGTTTTTTTAGAAATAGCCTCCTCTACTTTAACCAATTTTTCATCTGACCAGGCTTTTATATCTGAAACAGTATTAATTGCTCTTTCTTCTAAAACTTCTTTAAATATCTCTTTTAGATTTCTGAAATTCTCTACTATACTCTCGTATAATGTATCAACAATACCCTTCTGCATTCCTGCTTTGTTACTGTAATTCGTTGCAATAGCTTTAAGTTCATTAACCTTATTCTTTGCATCTTCAACCATCTTTTCTGTTATCTGCTTATCCATTAGCTTAAACGGATTAGGGTGAACAGTTGAGCCACAAACTATACACGGTTCTCCATCTCTAAGGTTACCTGCAAGGATTCCTGCTTGCTGATTTAAGAATGTCTTCTCTACAGCTGCACATTCATTGCTCTTAGTTTCCCAACTATCATTGGCTTTTATGGCTCTCTGTTGAAGTAGCTCTAGCTCATGATTCTTTCCTTCATAATCATTACACTGATTTATAATGTTTGATAAGTTCTTTTTTACATTATCATAACCTGTTTTTGCATTTTCGATTTTTACCAATACGGCATCTGCATCTTTTAACTTCTGAAGATTCTCTTTGTTAGTAGCCAACACCTTATTTAAATTCTCAATATCTTTACATAAAGACCCAAATTCACTTTCTTTAGTCTTAATTAACTTAAGTTCATTGACATACTCTTTTCAGTGTCAAAAAGCTTGTCATACCTTGGCATAAGCTGTTCCTGTTCTTTAATTTTGTACTCTAATTCCTTACGAACAGGCTCTTCTTCTTTTTGCATAATTCTACTCTCTTCTCCAGTACTTCCAAGTTAAGCTTATTCGACTCAATAAATTGTTCCGCGTTCAACTTCTGTTTTTTTTGCAGAATTGTCCCTATTAACCTCAACTAACTTTTTATCAACATCTGAAAGAGCTTTTTTCGGTTTTTATTATCCTTTCGTTAATAACTTTTAACAAATCCTGATCATTGTTAATAAGTTCCTCAATGAAATCAATTGTATTCTCAATACCATTCTCTGTCTTGTTATTCTTTATAGCTTCAAGCTGTTGCCTTGCTACAAAACTATCGCCACATCTAATCCCATCTATATACTGACCTATACTCTTATTCTGATCATCTACCAATCTTCTAAGTCTTTTTGCCTCATCTCCCAGCTTAAGCTGAAGTTTCTCATATGGATATGTATTAAAAATTTTGCTAAAAAATCTTTCTTCTCTCATCAGTATCTGCCAATAACAACTTAAGAAAATCATTCTGTGCTATCATGGCTATCTGAGTAAACTGTTCATAATCTAATCCTATTAACTCATTAATGGCAACAGTAACATTACTACTTCCGGTAACAGGAGTATCTTTGTCTGGATAAATTAACGTAGCATTAGCACTCTGAGTTGTGGTTCCCTCTCCATGAATCTTAGGTCGCTCGTATTCAGGATTACGCTCAATAACATACTTTTTGTTCCTATACTCAAATTCCATCTTTACAAAAGTTGGAACATCAGGCTTTGCATACTTGCTTCTAAGCATAGACGAAGACCTGGTCTTTCCACTGGACTTTCCATATAAAACATATGTAATTGCGTCAAAAATAGTAGTCTTTCCTGCTCCGGTATCTCCCGTAATCAAATAAAGACCTTTATTTCCTAATTTTTCAAAATCTATAGTTTCGCATTCTGCATAAGGTCCGAATGCCGATATTATTAACTTTAATTGGTCTCATTATGCATCCTCCCATATCTTCTCAATAAGGTCCATTGCCAACTTCTCCTGTTCCGGTGACATGTCCTGATTGTTTCTGATTACATAAAACTCCTTAAACAACTCTAGCGGTGATTTTAACTCAATATTCTCTATCTCTGTTACAGCATTATTAGTTCTGGTTCTTGTATTATCATAATCAAGTCGCATAATATTAGGATAAATAGTTCTAAGCTTGCCTATTGCCTCCGGGACATCTTCTTCATCAGTTAATGTTATATGATAATAATCCTGATTATTCATATCCTTATAGAAATCTCTTGCCGAAATCTGGTCGTAAGTTCCCTTAATCTCCTTCATATCTCTCATAGGTTTAAAAGGAATCTTAGTTATTTCAATGTTGCCCTTCTCCTTAAGATCAAAAATAAGTGCTGATTTCTTATGATTAACCTCAGAAAAAGATACTTAAGAGGGGTTCCTGCATATCGTACAGTTTCCCTGCCAATCGTCTGTGGACCGTGCAAATGTCCTAATCCAACATAATCAAAGTTCTCAAAATAATCCGCTGACACCTGATCAACGCCTCCTATTGACACTTCTTCTGACTCACAAATACTTCCACCTTTAACAAACTGATGTGCCAAAAGAACATTCCTCTCATCCTTATTAATTGAAATACTATTAATAACAATCTCCATAGCCCTATCATAGCTTGAAACATCATCTTCCTGGAAACAAGGGCGTACTACGGCCGGCTTAATAAAAGGAAGCATATAAATATTAATTGGTCCACATTCATCCTCCAAAGTAACCTTTTCAACATTACCATTAAAAGGATGACTCATATACACTCCACTGGTACTCATAATCTCAGCACCAAAATGATATTCTCTCAGGACTGTCATGGTTTCCGCTAATTGCCACAACTTTAACATTCATCTCTGCAAGCCTGCTAATAAACTGATCTAACAGTAACACCGCTTCCGCTGACGGAACTTGCCTTATCATAAATATCTCCTGCTATAAGAACACATTGAACTTCCTGTTCCTTAACAATATCAAGTATCTGATTCAATATATACCTTTGATCTTCAATCATAGAAAACTCATTAACTCTCTTTCCTATATGAAGGTCTGCTAAATGCAAAAATCTCAAAACTTAATCCCTCCCTTTCATTTATTCGAACGTTTGTTTGTATAAATATTAGCATATCACTTTTCACAAAGCAAGTATAATTTTCAAAAAATCCTGTAAAACATCCATAACTTATTTTTTTGTTTTTTTATTGCACTATTTTCTTTTTTTTAATTAGTAATTTATGGCTAAAATACTTATTTAATTTAGTTATGGAAAATAATACATAACCTATTAAAATTTCAGATTATTTTTATTATAATATAAATTACTAAATATCATAAATAATCAAATGCAAATTCAATAGAAAGGACGGCAAAAGCCTTATAAAAATATGAATATTAGATTTTTTTAACGGAACAATTTTAACACTTGAAAATGGAACTGAACTTTCAAGTGGTGAGGTTTGGGTTTTTGACCATTTAATCGGATACGTTGGAAAGCCTCAGGACAATAATATTAAATGGGACAGGGAAATTAACCTTAACGGTAATCTAATTATGCCCGGTTTTAAAGATGCCCACACACATTCAGCAATGACTTTTTTACGTTCTTTTTGCTGATGATCTGCCACTTGATAAATGGCTTAACGAAAGGGTTTTTCCAATGGAAGCCAAGCTAAATGACGATCTTATATATGCTTTTTCAAAAATCGCCATAATGGAATACCTTACTTCAGGAATCACCTCAAACTTTGATATGTACATTAGCCCTAATCCGGTTATTCAGGCATCTATTGATTGTGGATTTAGAACTGTAATGACAGGTGGGCTAAATAATTTTACCCAGACTGTTGAAGAAATTGATGAATGCTACAAGAAATACAATGGTTACAATCCACTTATAAGCTACGAACTTGGCTTTCACGCTGAATACACGTGCTCCAGGGAACTTTTAGAAGGTATGGCAAGCATTGCCAATAAACATCAGGCACCTGTTTTTTGTCATAATTCAGAAACAAAAAAAAGAAGTCAAAGAATGTTTGGACCGTTATGGAACAACTCCGACAGTTTTTCTTGACAGACTTGGAATGTTTAACTACGGTGGTGGTGGCTATCACTGCGTCCATATGACTAAGGATGATATTTCTGTTTTTGAAAAACACGGTTTGTCCGTTGTAACTAATCCCGGCTCTAATGCCAAGTTAGCAAGCGGCGTGGCTCCTATTTCAAAATTTATGAAAAAGGAATTAACATTGCAATTGGCACCGACGGACCTGCCAGCAATAATTGCCTTGATATGTTTAGGGAAATGTTCCCCCACAACTTCCCTTGCCAAGCTTAAAGAAAAAGACGCATCAGCAGTTGATGCCAATGAAGTGCTTAAAATGGCTACACTTGGCGGTGCCAGAGCTATGGGACTTAGAAATTGTGACACTTTATCCGTGGAAAACTTGCCGATTTAATAGTCATTGACTTAAACCAGCCTAATATGCAGCCAATTAACAATATTACAAAAAACCTTGTTTACAGCGGTTCAAAGCAAAACGTTGTTCTCACAATGGTTAATGGAAATATTCTATACGAAAAAGGTGAATTTAATATAGGTGAAGAACCTGAGAAAATATACGAAACTGCAAATAAAATGTTAGCGAAAATAAAATAAAAATTACTATATTTTGATTTTAATACATAAAAAAAGATGCTGTGCAAACTACACAACATCTTTTTTATTTTAAAATTTGGATATCAAAATACCCAACTTTTGATTAATTATCTCATTAAAACTTTGCACCAAGTGTTGCTGCCATAACTGCCTTAATTGTGTGCATTCTGTTTTCTGCTTCATCAAAAACTACTGAATTCTTTGATTCAAATACTTCGTCTGTAACTTCCATTTCTGTAAGTCCAAACTTCTCGTGAATCTGTTTTCCAATCTTAGTATTAAGGTCATGGAATGCAGGAAGACAATGCATAAATACAACATTTTCTGCTGAATTCTTAATTAAATCCATTGTTACTCTATATGGAAGAAGGTCATTAATACGCTCTTCCCAAACTTCATCAGGTTCGCCCATTGAAACCCAAACATCAGTGTAAATAGCATTTGCATTCTTTGTTGCAACTATAGGATCTTCTTCGAATTCGATTTTTGCCCCTGTTTCATTAGCTACTTCTCTACATTCTTCAATAAGTTTCTCGTCAGGCCAATACTTCTTCGGTGCACAGGCTACGAAATGCATACCCATCTTTGCACAACCAACCATAAGTGAATTTCCCATATTGTAACGGGCATCGCCCATATATACAAACTTAAGTCCCTTAAGACGTCCGAACTTCTCTCTTAAAGTTAAGAAATCTGCAAGAATCTGTGTTGGATGAAATTCATTTGTAAGTCCATTCCAAACAGGAACTCCTGCGTATTCTGCCAACTGTTCTACAATTGTCTGTTCAAATCCCCTATATTCAATACCGTCAAACATGCGGCCCAAAACTCTTGCTGTGTCAGGAATACTTTCCTTCTTTCCAATCTGTGAACCTGTTGGATCCAAATAAGTAACTCCCATTCCAAGATCGTGAGCTGCTACTTCAAAAGAACATCTTGTACGAGTACTTGTCTTTTCAAAAATAATAGCAATATTCTTTCCTTTAAGAACATCTACAAGTTCTCCTACTTTCTTCTTTGCCTTAAGATTAGCTGCCAAATCAATAAGGGCACTAATCTCTTCCGGTGTAAAATCCAATAATTTCAAAAATGATTTTCCTTCAAAATTCATAACTGTACCTACCTTCTTATTCGTCCTTTTTGTTTTTAAGCATTTCAATGTACTCTTTTATATTAATACTCTTTCCGGATTTATTCAACTTTGGAAGAGAATTAAGTGAATGCTTGTTGTAAATATTTATCTTAGCAATGTAAGAATCCATCTTGGCTTCCAATTCAGCTCTCTGGATAGCCCATTTCTCTTTCATTGCAGAATTCTGATTTTTATTCTTTGAAGCTGCACCGGCAGTAAGCTTATCCTTAGCTGCATTACCGGCACTGGAAATCATATCTTTTGTGGCACTTCCGGCATTTGTGATAATTTCTTTTGTAGCTCCACCTGCGTTGGAAATTATATCCTTTGTCGCTCCACCTGCATTTGTGATAATTTCTTTTGTTGCATTTCCTGCATTTGAAATTATGTCCCTAGTTGCATTTCCCGCACCTGCAAGTTTTTCTTTAGCCGGCTCAACTGCCTCTGCAAATTTTTCTCTTGCCGGTTCAACTGCTTCTGCAATTTTTTCTTTTGCAGCTTCGCTGGCATTGGCCCACTTTTTCTCTGCTTTCTTCAGTTCTCTCGTCAAGCTTTTCAAGACTTTCCTCAGCTCTGTCTGCCACATTAATTGCAGAATTTCCAACAACATCCTTAATCTGATTTCCAAGATTATTAAGGTCCTCAGCCACCTTGTCAAGCTGTCCCAAACTCTTACGGATACCAATAAGATTCTTAAGAGTAACAACCATATCTATTGCAAAAATAGTAACAAGAAAACTTATTATAATAATTCCTGCAATCTTTGGAAGCCTTCTAACCAAAGCAAAAATCGGTGGATGAACAAGCTTCATCACTGCCACAACGCCAAGTCCCCACATAATACTGAACCTTAAGCAAACGTAGCCACCAATATTAAACTTGTTCTTTGTGTAATCCCACCATCTCATATGGAAAATTTTGTCCAAAACCCAGCCGCCAAAAAAGTTCAACAGCTGTACAAATAATAAACCCACCAATGAAAAGCAAAATAAAATTGTCCCTGTATGGAGTAAGCGCTGCAATAACTCCCAACATTCCACATCCATAAATAGGGCAAACCGGCCCATTCAAGAATCCTCTGTTTTCAACTTTTCTTGCTGTAATGGCAACGAACGCCACCTCAACGCACCAGCCCAGGAAACTATAAATAAAAAATAAAAGTGCTACATAATAAAAATCAAAACTCATAACAACCCTCACATTTAATTTGTCTGTTAGCAAAGTATTATAGCATAAAAACAAAAATGTGTCACTTAAGTAGAAGGGTTGATGGCAGAACTCAACATAACTTATCGTAATTTTTGCAAGCGTACCACAAAAAAACGCATTTTCCCAAATTTTGTGGTACGTTTTCAAGTTATGTAAACTAATCACATCACATATTCTTGCTTCAGTCTTCAATTCATCACATATTGACTTTTATTTTTAATTATTATGTAAACCACTATGTTACTTATACTTGCTTAATGGCAATAAACGTACCTCAAAAATTCACTATTTTTAAAAATTTGGGGTACGCTATCCGATAATAATATTGTTTTCTTGTTTTATGTAAACCAGTTTGCCCATTATTGTCAAATTTCACTCCCGCAATCCTTCCCAAGCATTCGCATATCGTGAAGCTTTCGCTTCACTTTATGCTCATTCTTGGGGCGTGTCCTAAGTCCAGTCATCCACCTTTTTTGCAAGCACAGGTGGATGACTGGACTTGTACACTGTAAGCGAAAAAAAAGAAAGCCACCGCTTTATGTTTTCTCTCATAAAGTGATGGCTTCCAATATACAGTTTTAAGATAGACGTACTATTTATAACAAATTTCTTCATTACCAATACGTAGCAATCAATTTCATTTTAATCTAGAATAAGATTCCACCATACTGTGCAATTAATGTTGCAAAAACAAGTGAAACAATTGTCATTAACTTAATAAGAATGTTGATTGATGGTCCTGATGTATCCTTAAATGGATCACCTACTGTATCACCAACTACGGCTGCCTTGTGTGCTTCGCTTCCTTTTACCTCCGGCAAAACCACCTTCGATAAACTTCTTAGCATTATCCCAAGCACCACCGGCATTTGCCATAAATACTGCCATCATAACACCACTTACAAGTGAACCTGCAAGCATACCACCTAAAGCTTCTGCTCCAAGTAAAAATCCAATAACAAGTGGCACAAGAACTGCCATGATAGCAGAAACAATCATTTCAGGTAATGCTGCTTGTGTTTAAATACCTACACATGATGTATAGTCAGGCTTTTCTGTTCCCTTAAGTATACCTGGTTTTCTTTGAACTGGCGACGAACTTCTTCAATCATCTTGTTTGCAGCCTTACCAACTGAAGACATTGTCAAAGCTGAGAACATAAATGGAAGCATACCACCAATGAAAAGACCAACTACAACGCTTGCATCTAAAATATTGATACCGTTCTTTGTGATTCCTGCTGTTTCCGCAAAAGAAACAAAAAGTGATAAAGCTGTAAGAGCTGCTGAACCAATAGCAAATCCCTTACCAATAGCTGCTGTAGTATTTCCTACTGCATCTAATTTATCTGTAATATCTCTAACACTTTCGTCAAGTTCTGACATTTCAGCAATACCGCCGGCATTATCAGCGATTGGGCCGTAAGCATCAACTGCTACTGTCATACCTGTTGTTGAAAGCATACCAACTGCTGCAAGAGCAATACCATACATTCCGCAGAAGTGGAATGCAACTAAGATTCCGATTGCAATAACAACAATAGGGATACATGTTGATTTCATACCAACTGAAAGACCACTAATAATGTTAGTTGCTGAACCTGTCTGTGAGCTTTCAGCGATTTCCTGAACGCTCTTATATTTTTCTGATGTATACATTTCTGTAACTTTACCAATAATAGTACCAACTACAAGACCTGCAATAATTGCGATAAATGCATTAAAGTTACCAAAGAATGTATTACTTAAAATAGCTGAAGCAATAATACTAATGCTGTTGCTGTATATTCACCTGCATTAAGTGCTTTCTGTGGATCAGAACCGTCTTTTCCTCTAACAAAGAAAGTAGCGATAACTGATGCAATAATACCAACACCTGCAATTACAAGTGGGAATAAAGCTGCCATAAAATGAGATGCACTACCAATATTTGTTGCTACAAGACCAAGTGTAATAGCTGAAACTAAAGCTCCAACATAACTTTCAAATAAGTCAGCACCCATGCCTGCAACATCACCTACATTGTCACCTACATTATCTGCGATAACAGCAGGATTTCTTGGATCATCTTCAGGAATACCTGCTTCTACTTTTTACCTACAAGGTCAGCTCCAACATCTGCTGCCTTAGTATAAATACCACCTCCAACTCTTGCAAAAAAGAGCGATTGATGAAGCACCAAGGCTAAATCCTGTAAGAATACTTACTGCGTCTGTTGTAACTTCGCCTGTGGCATTAAGAATAATGAAGATAACACTTATTCCAATAATACCAAGACCTACAACGCTAAGACCCATAACAGCACCGCCTGAAAAAGCGATTGATAAAGCTTTGTTCATTCCGCTTTCTTTAGCTGCATTAGCTGTACGAACGTTAGCCTTTGTAGCTACTGTCATGCCAAAATAACCTGCCAAAGTTGAGAATAATGCTCCAACTAAGAAGCAAACTGCTGTAAGCCAGCTAATTCCAAATCCTAAAACTACAAATAATACTGCTACAAAAATAACCAAAACTTTATATTCTGCAAATAAGAAAGCTCTGGCACCTTCAGCGATAGCTGAAGCGATTTCTTTCATTCTGTCATTTCCGGCTTCGCTCTTGTTAATAGTCATTGCCTTATAAAAAGCAAAAATCAATGCTATAACACCTGCAACCGGAGCTAAATAAATAAAACTGTTCATATTTATTCATTCCCTTTCTTTCTCGATTCTCAATTGTTGATTATTATCAAACTTGAGTACTTCCAAACAATTAAGATAGTATCAATACTTGAATACATTCTAAACAACCAAATCTTTTCATTTAATTGAATTCCCCTTAAGCGTTCAAATTATTTTATAGCAAATGCTTTCAATAATTAATCATCTTCTTAATTGTTAAATAAATAACAAGCAGTTACGTATTCAATACCTTACCACGTTTGAGAAAACTTTTCAACAAATTTTATTTCTATTCCCACAACATTTTTTCACTCAATATAGTGAAATGTTCAAAAAACATGCGATAAATAAAGGTTGTGTAGATCATTTACCAGAATTGTACCCGGTAGACAATCACATATTCTTTAAGCTTCTATATACTTATAATTACTTCGTAATGGCACACTAAAAAGGAGCTGTTGTTCTAACGATTGCTAAAATCATTAGCACACAGCTCCTTTTTACAACTTCTATTATAAAAACAAATTAATTTATAAAAATATACTAAATTCTATTCTTCTTCTGTAGAAAGTGGAATTCCTCTATGTTCTACAGATGTTGAGAATACTATCTGAGTCTTTGTACTTCCGAATGTCTGAAGCTCTCCAATGAAGTGATCAAGCTCCTCAGTGCTCTTAAACATTACCTCAACAAGCATTGCATAGTCTCCTGTAACACAGTTACATTCAATAACATTGTTACAACTTTTAATATAAGGATAGAAATCCTTCTTCTGTCCCGGATTAACCTCAAGGTTTATAAATGCCTTAATATGATAACCCAATTCTGCCGGGTTAACCTTTGCAGTATAACCTGTAATAATTCCTGCCTGTTCTAATCTTTCAATTCTGGCAGATACTGCCGGTGATGATAAAAAAGACCTGGCTCGCAATAGTTTTAAAGGGGAATACGAGCGTTCTCATGAAGCAACTTAATAATCTGTTCATCTATATGGTCTAATTCATGTCTCATAAGTAGTACTCCTTTCAATATAATATTTTTTTCAGCATATTTTAATTTTATAAAGTTTTCACCTTATAAACATAAAGATATTATAGCACAGAGTTAAAAAAATTTACAATCATAAATTATTTATACATTATTTTTGTTTTTTCCAACAAAAAACATCTTCAAACCCACAACGTCAGTTCAAAGATGCTTTAATTCAAAGATATTTTCACTCAAAAATATTGTAATTCAAAAAATATTACAATTCAAAGAAATTTAACCTCTTTAGGAATTTCCTAAACTAATTCCTTCTCACTCATTTCAAGTGCGGACGCAATAACTGCATCCATATCATAATACTTATATTCACCAAGTCGGCCACCAAAAAAATAATATTATCTTCCTTCTGTGCTAACTCTTTATACTGCTCATACAGAGCACCATTCTTTTCGTCGTTCACAGGATAGTAAGGTTCATCTCCCGGCTTCCATTCAGCACTGTACTCTCTTGAAATAACAGTCTTAGGCAAGTCATTACCTTCTTCATCCTTTTCCGAACTCGAACCACTTATGTTCAATAATACGAGTCCAAGGTGTTTCAGAATCAGTATAATTAACTGCTGCATTTCCCTGAAAATTAGGAATATCAAGGATTTCATTTTCAAATCTTACTGAACGGTACTCTAAAGTTCCAAGCTTGTAGTCAAAATATGCATCAATAGCCCCTGTGTAAACTACCTTGGAAGCCATTGCATCATATTCACTCTTGTTATCAAAATAATCAACTCCAAGTTTTACATCAATGCCCTCAAGCATATTTTCAACCATCTTGGTATATCCACCTACAGGAATCCCCTGATAAAGTGCATTAAAATAATTATTATCAAAAGTAAGTCGAACCGGCAATCTCTTAATAATGAAAGAAGGAAGTTTATCGCAAGGTCTTCCCCACTGCTTCATTGTGTAACCCTTAATCAACTTTTCATAAATATCAGTTCCTACCAAAGAAATAGCCTGTTCTTCCAAATTCTTAGGTTCAGTAATTCCAGCCTGTTTCTTCTGCTCCTCAATCTTTGCCTGCGCTTCACTTGGTGTAACAACTCCCCACATCTTGTTGAAAGTATACATATTAAAAGGCAAGCTAAAAAGTTCCCCTTTATAATTTGCTACCGGTGAATTAGTAAATCTGTTAAATTCAGCAAACCGATTAACAAAATTCCAAACTTTTCTTATTATTAGTATGGAAAATATGTGCCCCATACTTATGTACATTGATGCCTTCAATCTTCTCCGTGAAAACATTTCCTGCAATATTAGGTCTTTTATCAATAACCAAAACAGACTTTCCCTGAGCCTTGGCCTGATTAGCAAAAACTGCTCCATACAAACCTGCTCCAACTACTAAATAATCGTACATACTACTATTTTGCAATATCCATAATGCCACTCCCAATAATACCTATGAATACCGCCTGCTCCTTTCCCTGCCTAGCCCCAAATGAATCGCATCGTAAGCCAGTCCTTTTCATATTTACTGTAGTTTACTATATAATTCATTTTAAATAGTGTCAAGCCTACTTTCTCAATACAGCCTTAAGTTCTGCCATGGCTCTTTTCCAACCTGTGAAAGGAAGCTTAATAATTCTAAATAAATATCCAAAAGGAACAAGAACCTTATACCTACATATCAATGGATGATACTTCTTAAAACTTTTATAGTCTGGGAAAACTCGTCTAAAAAACATATTTAAACTTAGATTTTTTTTACATCATCGTCATCTCCAAGCTTATTTGCTACCAAATTATCCACATTTCCATATGTGCCTGCTCCCATAATATAATCAAGCATATTCTTTTCATCTGTTGGAAGACCTTCATACCAATCCGCTTTAGCATCAGATTCATTAACACTAAATACATCAAAACATAGCTTTCTAAACTGCTTTTCAAAATCTGCTATATTTAATTTTCCCAATTCTTTTTCAACATAAGAAAAATCTAACTCTTTATTCTTTCTCAAATACAAATACACATCAAGAATTGTTCTAAGTCCCATTCCGCCGCCTGCATAATGCTTATATGTATGTACCATAAAATAAATATAAAAATCTTCCTCTTTGAATACATATTCCAGGCTATTCTCAGACTTCTTTGTTAACTTATCAAATACATTGTCAAAATAATTATTCCAACTTTCGTAATCATCTTTGTCAAAAAGAGCTCTGTGCATTTCAAAATTATATGCCGGTTTCTTTAAATACTCATCATGATTGCTGGTTCCATATCCTTTAATACTGTACCCTCTACCAACCATAAAGTCATAAATGTCCTTCATATATTTTCTGTCAACTAAAATATCATTATCTGACATCTCTCTTAAGGCAGGATTTGGATAGTATTCCCTAATAATCAAACCTTTCAGTAACAAATACCAAATATTCTTTTCTTCAAAGAATGCAATAATCTCCTCGCGCTCAACATCCATTAAAACATTCTTGTAAACAGCCTGATTCTTTTCCATCTGCCATCTTTGATATATCGGGCTCCTCTTGTCAACATCCGTTCTATCCAAAACTTCTGCCATAAGCGCTGTTAAATTATGTTTCTTGCAAATCTGATATGCTCCCGCCAAATTAGAACAAAATGCCTGGTCCATTTCCTCTCCATTAACATAACTTCTAATAGCATTTATAACATTTATATACTCTTCCAATAGCATTTTCTTCTCCTAATAAAATATTTTTTCAAGCATACATTCTTCCTAAATATCTATTCCGCCAATGCTTTCTGCTCACTCATCACCTTGTCATAATAAGCCTTATATCTATAGATAGTTCTTTCGCTCAATTTTTTTTCTCTTTTTGCAATTTCAGCAATTGACATTCCCGATTCATATAAAACAACAAAATCATTATAAATAGACTGCCACTTATCGTTATGTTTCTGACGTCCGCTTACTTTTCTGGTTCTGTAATATTCCAATTCTTCATTCAGCTTCTGGTTCTCCGCCTCTAATTCCTTAATTCTTTCCAATGCCATTTCTAATGTTTCAATCTTTCTCATAGTAATTTTTCCTTTATCCTTAATACTATGATTTTATTATTTATCATCTTTCTTGTCAATATGATTCTGTCATTTAGGTTATTTTATTCAACAAATTCTCCTAAGAATTTTCAATCAAAAAACTACAGCCCACGTTTCCGCAAGCTGTAGCCTTTTTAGTTAGATATTATTTTATTGTTTATAATTTTCTATTCAGCTTCCGGTTCAAGTAAGGCCTTCTCGTAAGCTTCAAGAACTATCTTCTGGATATTGTTACGGGTACCTGAGTTGATTGGATGAGCAATGTCTCTGTATTCACCATCTGCTGCTTTTCTGCTAGGCATTGCAATGAATAATCCCTTATCTCCTTCAACTACTTTAATATCATGTACTACGAATTCATCGTCAAGTGTAATAGATACTACTGCCTTCATCTTTCCTTCTTTTGTCATTTTTCTAACTCTTACATCTGTAATATTCATAATTATGTCCTTCCTCAATTTCCTGCTTTGAGGTACAGGTGTACCTGTAATACACCTGCGCTTCCTTTCTATTATATTTGCCTAAGTATTTTTATGTACAACCCTTAGATTACTTCTACAAACTATATCTGAAGTTTCTCTCATTAATAATCTGTACTTCGCTATCTTCGCTTCCTAATTTCTCGTTAGGATTAATAGTGCTGTGGCTTTCAACTATACAATTCTCTATTACTGTGTTGTCTCCAATATAAACATCATTAAGAATAATTGAGTTCTTGATTACACAATTGTTTCCAATGTATGCCTGATGGAATACCACGGATCCGTCCACTTCACCGTTAATGATACAACCACTTGAAATTAAGCTGTTTCTTACTTTTGAACCAGGATTATATTTTGCCGGTGGCAAATCAGCCACTTTTGAATATACGTCCGGATACTGTTTAAAGAAGAAATCCCTTACATCCGGTTTAAGAAAATCCATATTACAACTATAATAGTTGTCTATGTTAGAAATATTCTGCCAATAAGAATCAAGATTATAAGCATATATTCTCTTTGTATCTTTGTTTCTGATAATTATGTCGTTTACAAAATCATAATTATCTTCTGCCATACACTGCTCAATTAACTGGATAAGTAATCTTCTTCTGATTACATAAATTCCTGTTGAAATCTTTGAGCTTGTTGTTTCGCCCGGCTTCTCTTCAAAATCAACGATTCTGCCGTTAGAATCTGTTGTTACAACACCGTATGCTAAAGCCTTCTCTGTTGAACCGATATCCTTGCAGACAATTGTAATGTCTGCGCCTGTTTCAACATGTCTTTTTCTAATACTTTGTTGTAATCAAGCTTGTATACTGCATCTGCTGATGCAATAATTGCATATGGTTCATGGCTCTTCTTTAAAAATGCCATATTCTGTGCAATGGCATCTGCAGTTCCCCTATACCAGAATCCATTGTCTGATGTGATAGATGGTGTAAATACAAACAATCCTCCCTGTTTTCTACCAAAATCCCACCACTTGGAGGAACTTAAATGTTCATTTAATGACCACGCATTGTACTGTGTTAAAACTGCTACCTTCTGAATATGTGAATTAGACATATTACTTAATGAAAAATCTATAGCTCTATAGCTGCCTGCTATGGGCATTGCTGCAATTGCTCTCTTTTTGAGAGTTCGCGCATCTTACTGTTATTTCCACCTGCTAAAATTATTCCTATTGCTCTCATTAAATCTCACCTGCCTTAATAATATAGCCACCTGATGGGAGCTTTCCGTCCGGATAATCTGTAATTTCCGTCTTTCCTGATATTGCTACATTCTTTCCAATCTTTACACCATCCGGTATACTTGAACCTTCTCCAATAACAGCAAGTTCACAATTATAAATCTTCTGACTTAACAAGCTGTCTGCATATTCTCCAATGCCGATTTCGCAGTCCTGTCCAACTTCAACATTCTCTGCAATAATGGCATTGTAAACCTTAGTTCCTTTTCTAATTATGGTGCCATGCATAATAATGGAATCGTGAACCTCCGCTCCTTCTTCTATCACTACATCCGCACTTATTACCGAGTTATAAACACCGCCGTATATATCACAGCCCTCGCCTACAATACTCTTCTCCACCTCTGCACTGTCTGACAGATACTGTGGTGGTAAAGCATCATTCTTAGTATAAATCTTCCAAAATTCTTCATATAAATTAAATTCAGGCACAATATCAATTAATTCCATATTGGCTTCCCAATATGACTTTAATGTTCCTACATCTTTCCAATATCCTGTATATTCATATGCAAAAATTCTTTTTTCCTTCTCTGTGAACATATGGAATAATATGCATACCAAAGTCACAATTAGGCTGGTCTTTAAGATTAATCAATGCTTCTCTAAGAACCGGCCAGCTAAATATGTATATTCCCATAGAGGCTAGATTACTTCTTGGATGTTCCGGTTTCTCCTGGAACTCTGTAATCTTGTGATCCTCATCTGTAACTACTACACCAAATCTGCTGGCTTCCTCAATAGGTACCGGCATAGCTGCTATTGTAATATCAGCATTGTTAGCCTTATGATAATCAAGCATTATCTTATAATCCATCTTATATATATGATCACCTGACAAAATAAGTATATAATCAGGATTATATGAATCCATATAGTCTAAGTTCTGGAAAAATGGCATTGGCAGTTCCAGTATACCATTCACTGCTTGTACTCTTTCGTAAGGAGGAAGAACTGTTACACCTCCCACATTACGATCAAGATCCCAAGGAATACCAATTCCTATGTGCGTATTAAGACGTAATGGCTGATACTGTGTTAATACTCCCACTGTATCTATTCCTGAATTAATACAGTTACTGAAAGGAAAGTCAATTATTCTATACTTTCCACCAAATGCTACTGCAGGCTTTGCTACTTTTGCTGTTAAAACTCCAAGTCTACTGCCCTGACCACCGGCTAACAGCATAGCTATCATTTCTTTTTTAATCATTCTAAATTTCTTGTTTTTTTCTACATGTGTTATGCAAAATTACCAATTTCTTTATTACTTTTCGTGTTTTTTTATTATTTCATTAATTTTTTCATTATTTTTTCAAAAGAGTTTTTATTTTCCTGTTTTTTTTTCTTTTTTTCAGTCTTTAAAAATAAATCATTTAAGAGTATACTTAATTAATAAGTAGAAAGGCGTTTTCGTCTTTTAATTTTTTTTTTTTACTTAAGAAAGGATGAAATAAACAACTATGTACGAACTAGATTTTAATACTCCGGCAAAGATCCATTTTACAGGAATTGGCGGAATTAGTATGAGCGGACTTGCAGAGATTATGCTTTCTAAAGGCTTCACTGTTACAGGCTCTGATTCAAGAGAATCTGAAATAACTAAACACCTTGAATCTCTTGGAGCAACTATTTACTATGGCCAGAAGGCTTCTAATGTGGCTGCCGATACAGAAGTTTTGATATATACTGCTGCAGTTAAGGCTGACAACCCTGAACTTGTAGCTGCTACAGAGATGAATATTCCTCTTTTAACAAGAGCTGAGTTTTTAGGTCAGATTATGAAGAATTACCATACTGCCATCGGTGTTTCAGGAACTCATGGCAAGACTACAACAACTTCAATGCTTTCACAGATTATGCTTGAAGCAAATACCGACCCTACTATTTTGGTTGGTGGAATTATGCCGGCAATTAACGGCAACACACGTATTGGTCATTCAGACAATATGATTACTGAAGCTTGTGAATATACTAACAGCTTCTTATCTTTTGCACCTACTATTGGAATTATTCTTAATGTGGCTGCAGACCATCTTGATTTCTTCAAGGACCTTGATGACATTAGACATAGTTTTAGAAGATATGCAGAACTTATTCCTGAAGGCGGTGCACTTGTTATTAATAGCGATATTGATAACCTTGACTATTTTACCGAAGGGCTTAAGTGCAACATTATTACTGTAGGCTCTGATCCTGAAAAGAGTATGTATAGCGCCGCTAACATTACTTATGATGAATTTGCAAGAGGTTCTTATGACCTTGTTGTAAACGGCGAAACTAAAACTCATATCGTTTTGAAAGTTACAGGGGAACACAATATTTACAATTCACTTGCATCTATTGCTGCTGCTCATTTTATGGGTATTGACGATAACAGCATTATTGCTGGTTTACAGCAGTACGGTGGAACTGACAGACGTTTCCAGTACAAAGGCAAATTAGGTGATATTACTGTTATTGATGACTACGCTCATCACCCTGATGAAATTAGAGCAACAATTAAGACGGCTAAACATTATCCACACAAGAAGATGTGGGTTGTTTTCCAGCCACATACATATACAAGAACTAAGGCTTTATTACCAGAGTTTTGCAAAGCTTTATCAGAAGCAGACGCTGTTGTTCTTGCAGATATTTACGCAGCAAGAGAGAAAGACACTCTTGGAATCAGCTCAAAAGATGTTATGAAAGGTATCAAAAAACTTGGTACTGAAGCATATTATTTCCCATCTTTTAGCGAAATCGAAAATTTTTTTATTAGAAAATTGTTCAACAGGTGATTTGTTGATAACAATGGGTGCCGGAGATGTAGTAAAAATCGGGGAACATTTGCTAGGTAATTAACTTATTAACATGTCCACAAAATTTCGTTGATAACTCTCAATGATTTTTTGTGGATTTTTTGTTTACATAACTTTGTTATTTTGCAACCTGACAATTCTCTTATTTTATAAGGGTTTCACTAGTTTTCGACTTTTTATGCCGACTTTTTATTCACATTATCAACATTATTAACATTGCCCGCAAACCCTTTAAAAATGGGCATTTCACCCAATTTGTGATGTTGATTTTTTAATTCTTTATGCTATACTTCTCCTTGCACCACTTCTTTGGGAGTCTTCAAGTCTCACAGAAGTTTTCGGGGATTTGTGTGCATTTTTGTGAGATAATAATTTTACGAAAAGGATTATGAGACAAAATGTGTAAATTGGTTTTAGATAGAGGGAGCATTGCAGAATTTACTTCTGTATCAAATATTTTTATGGATGAATATATGCCTAGGGCCAACGGAGAGTTTATTAAGATTTATCTTCATTTGTTGCGCCTTGTTAACAGCAATAACGACATTGCTGATGAGCTTACAACTGAAAGAATCGCGGACAAGTTTAATATGTTAGAGTCTGACGTTATTCGTGCTCTTAACTATTGGGCTGAACAGAATCTCATTACTTTGTCTTATAACAGCCAGAATGAGATTTCAGGCATTACTTTAGAGTCTATCCTTCGCAACCGTTATATTGTAAAGGGTATTACAAGCACTGAAACTAACCTTTTGGCATCAGCTTCCGGTCAGAGTGAGTCTATTCCTGTTCCGGAAAGCACAGGACATGTTATTCCTGCCAAGCGCAAATATACACCAAGAGAGATTCTTGATTTTGCAGATAATGATACTTTTAATGACGTTCAGCTTTTGGCACAGACTTATCTTGGAAGGCCACTTAGCTCTAATGACATTAACAGTATTTTGTATATGATTGACGGACTTTGTTTTGATGCAGATTTTATTGAATATATTATGGATGCCTGCATCAGGGACGGTTTTAACTCTTTATCTTCTATCGAGAAGAGAGCCGTTGAATACGCAAAAAAAGATATAAATTCAATAGAAGAAGCTAAGGCTGACAAAAAGTTCAGGGAAGGCATTTCTAAAAGCATTTATAAAATTTTCGGACAGGCTCCTACCGTTCCTGTAAGAAAAGAGATTGCTTACATTGCAAAATGGACTGATACATACGGTTTTACCGACGAAATTATTATTGAAGCATGTAACCGCACTATGGCTCACATGCACAGCGGAAATCTTTTCAATTATACTGATGGTATTCTTACAAGGTGGTATACTAACAATGTTAAGGATATGAGCGATATTGAAAAAGTTAGACAAACTTCATTCTGAGGAAATGTCAAAAACTTTCCAGAAGAATATTCCTTTTGCAAACGCTAAGTTTTCTAAGACTCCTAAGGCTGCACCTAAGAAGCAGACTTTTTTGACCAGCGTACATATGACTATAAGGATCTTGAAAGAAAGCTTATTGCCAACAGAGACAGCAAGCTTAAGTCTAACAAGTAATAGATATTGTATATTATTGCAGAAATATTTATTAGGGGTTTTTTATTAATCCGAACATTTAATTACAAAAAAAGGATTGTTTACCTTTGAAATATAAGGTATCTTTATAGTAAGATTGTTGAAAGCAATTCCTATAATTAAATTTGGGGTTTTGAACACTCTAATTATTGTAGATATTTATTTTAAAAAAATTTTTAAGGATTTAATATGGCTTTAACCAGAGATCAATTTGACGTTATTGCAAACAGTTACAATGACCGTCAATTAAATAATAAAATTAAATTAAACAGACGTATTGAAGAAGTCTACGAAAAAATTCCTCTTATTAAGGATTTAGACGGGCAGATTGGTGTTCTTGCAGGACGTGCCCTTAGACTTTCTCTCTCAGGGCAATTCTTCTGCTAAGGACACACTTCGTGAGGACATTGCCCTTATAAGTGAACAAAAAAAAGCAGCTCTTTTAGCCGGAGGTTATTCCGCCGATTACCTGGATGAGATTTTTACATGCCCTAAATGTAAAGATACAGGTTTTATTGACGGAAAACCTTGTGAATGCCTTAAGGCAGAGGTTGTCAGACTGCTTTATTCCCGTTCTGAGCTTAAGGAGATTCTTGAACGCGAAAAAACTTTGATACTTTTGAATATGATTTGTATTCTGATGACTACATTGATCCCGATACAGGGATTTCCGCAGCTGAAAATATTGACGCTGTTGTGGACCATTGTCATTATTTTATAAATAACTTTGACAAAACCTTTGATAATCTGTTATTCTATGGCAGGGCAGGTACAGGGAAAACTTTTCTCATTAACTGCATTGCAAAGGAATTAATC